>JAEEGH010003242.1_pt1 | contig 43036 bp, 31 predicted proteins | sample 9134181 | NCBI WGS metagenome assembly JAEEGH01 (sample SAMN16246544, study PRJNA631951) | gut metagenome | biome: gut microbiome; feature: rumen; material: DP-attached | host: Bos | place: Iran: Karaj | collected 2018-10 | reverse complement strand
TGGCGAGGGCAGCGACTACCTCTACCATGGGCAGAACCGCCTCATAGGAATGAACACTGGCGACGAACTGCAGATCACGGAGGAGGACCGCAACGGCATCAGGATACTGTCGCCGAAGCATGTCTTCCCGGAGTACTACATCCTGCGTGTGAAGGCATTCAACAAGGAGCCGGAGAATGCGATGGACGAATGGATGGACTACCTTAAGAACGAGCGCATCCGCCAAGACACAGCGGTGCCGGGGCTGCAGGAGGCGAAACGCCGTCTGGACTACCTGAAGATGACGGTGGCGGAACAGAAAATCTACGACAATTACCTGTACAACAAGTTCTACAGGGAGGACGTGCTCAACACCAGCCGCACCAAGGGCGTTGTGGAGGGCTACCATGAAGGGAAAGCCGAAGGAAGAGCAGAAGGTTTGCAGGAGGGGTTCGCGAAAGGAAGAGCCGAAGGAAGAGCCGAAGAGCGCACCGCGATTGCCGCAAAAATGAAACAACTGGGGATTCCGGCTGAGCAGATTTCCCAATCCACGGGGATTCCCGTGGAGTGAGGCGGAAGAGAAAATTAATAATTAATAGATTAGAGTTGTTGGTGCGTTGGTTACAGCACCATTTAAAACAGTCATTTAACTATAAACTCTTAACTATTAACTATAAACTAAAAATATGGAACATATCTATTGCCGGTTACACCAGCGAACGGATAAGCTCCTCCTCGCTTCCGGGCAGCAGGTAGATGGGCGGAATCTCTATCATGGTATAGGCGCCGCACCGCCCCTCGGAACGGAACCGCGCCGCCGCGCGTGCGCACGCGACCATCACCTGGCCGGTCAGTGCAGGATTGTTGATGGCCATGCGGAACTCGAACCGCTGGTTATGGGTCGCACCGCTCACGCCTGAACGGGTGAGCCGGACCCCGTGCGCCACATTGTTCAGCGCGGAGACATCCGGAACCTGCGTCACATGCGTCTCGTCATGCGCAAAATAGTCATCCGAAAGGATGGCCTTCTCAACTGTATGGAAATCCGCACCATCCTCCAATTCAACATAAACCATCCTGCGATGGATGCCGGTGCCAAGCGGAATTGTCATCGACAAGGCATCCTTAACTCCGGCTATTGCCTTTACCGCAACGGTATGACCCATGGAACGTCCGGGGCCGAAATCGGTATAGGTGAGCCCGTTCGGGGCCATAGCCAGCATCAGTGCGCGCACCATCGAGTCGGAACCTGGGTCCCAACCGGCGGAAAGGATGCTCACACAGCCGTTTTCCCGCGCCATTACCGACAAGGACTTCCGCAAATCATACACCTGGCCGTGAATATCGAAAGAATCCACAGTGCAGATTCCCTGGCGCAGCATCTTTTCAGCATACTTAGGCACCTCGCGGGTCGGTGTGCACAACAATGCCACATCCGCCTGCAACGCATCCGGCACGCCCGAATGATGATAAATTCCGGCCAATTCCATGTCCGGAGCCGACAGCAACGCCGCCTCACACGCCTTACCGATGTTGCCGTAACCTATGACGGCCACTTTAAGCAGATTACCATTGTTGTTTTTCATGTCTGAATGTTTTTGTATTGATAATTAACGACTATTCCACAGTGACGGATTTTGCCAGATTACGCGGCTGGTCCACATCCCGCTCCTTGGCCACGGCAATATGATAGGCCAGCAGCTGCAGCGGTATGACCGACAAAATTGGTGTCAGGCATTCCTCGGTCTTGGGAATGGGAATGCAGAAATCCGACATTTCGGTCACCTGGGTGTCCCCTTCGGTGACAATGGAGATTATTTTGCCCTGCCGTGCCTTGATTTCCTGGATATTGCTGACAATCTTGTCGTAGGTGCTGCCGTGAGGTGCTATCACCACCACAGGCATCTCCTGCGAAATCAGGGCGATTGGTCCGTGCTTCATCTCCGCGGCAGGATACCCTTCCGCGTGTATATAGCTGATTTCCTTTAATTTCAAAGCACCCTCCAAGGCAACCGGATAATTGTAGCCACGTCCCAAATAAATGAAATTCTGCGCGTATGTGAACATCTGGGCAAACCGTGCAAGACGGTCGTTCTGCTGCAGAACCTTTGAAATATGATCTGGTATGTTACCCAACTCCCTCAAAATGCGCAAATAGGATTCATTATCAAGAGTACCCTTCTCCTTTCCGATACAAAGCGAAAGCATTATCAGCGCAGTAACCTGTGCCGTAAAAGCCTTGGTGGAGGCCACGCCGATTTCCGGCCCGACATGGGTGTAGCAGCCGCTGTCCGACAGACGCGGGATGGAGGCCCCGACCACATTGCAGATGGAAAAGATGAAGGCCCCCGCATCCTTGGCCAACCTGATGGCGGCCAGAGTGTCGGCAGTCTCACCGGACTGGGAAATTGCTATCACAACATCATCCTTGTTTATGACCGGCTTGCGGTAACGGAACTCGCTGCTGTATTCCACCTCGACCGGAATACGGGCGAACTCCTCAATGCAGTACATGGCAATCAGTCCGGCATGCCATGATGTTCCGCATGCTGTGATGATTATACGCTTGGCGTTCAGGAAACGCTCCCTGTTGTCAATGAATCCGGAAAGGGCGATGCAGTCGCGGTCGATGTTCACGCGGCCGCGCATTGAAACCCGCAGCGTCTGCGGCTGCTCAAAAATCTCCTTGAGCATGAAATGGGCATATCCGCCCTTCTCCAACTGGTTCAGGGTGATTTCCAACTTTTTGATTTCAGGGGTCTTGCTTACGTTTGAAATGGTGGTGATCTGTGGCTCCTCCCCCTTTTTCAGCAGAACAATCTCTTCATCCTCAATATAAATCACCTTATCGGTATACTCCACGATAGGCGTCGCGTCAGAGGCAAGGAAATACTCATTGTCCCCCACGCCGACCACCAGCGGACTACCTTTGCGGGCCGCCACAATGGTATCGGGATGCTGCTTGTCCAGAACCGCGATGGCATAGGCTCCGACAACCTGGTTCAACGCCAGCTGCACCGCCGTCCGCAAATCGGTCTTTGAGGTGCGCTGCGTATACTCTATCAGCTGGATAAGAACCTCCGTGTCGGTGGTGGAGCGGAATGTATATCCGTGCTGCATCAGACCCTCCTTCAGCAGGGCATAGTTCTCAATGATGCCGTTATGGATTATTGCCAGCTGCTCCGATTCCGAAAAATGGGGATGCGCGTTCACCTGGTTAGGTTCCCCGTGGGTTGCCCAGCGGGTGTGCGCAATGCCGATATGGCCGCTGATATCCTTGTCCTCGGCAAATTTCTCCAATTCGGAGACCTTACCCTTCGCCTTATAGATGTTAAGCTGTCCGTGAGGATTGATTAGCGCCACGCCGGCACTGTCATAGCCTCTGTATTCCAAACGATGAAGCCCTTTGATCAAAATCGGATAGGCATCCTGATTACCGATATATCCTACTATTCCGCACATGATACATGCTTTTTAATTATTGTTTCACTTTTCCGGCACGCAACCTGTGGCACCGAAAAAAAATGCAAAAATAATCAAAAAATAAATTAGTATCGCCTCCTATCGGATTTTAGCAGAATTTTTTTTTATTTTCCCCAATTGTCACGGTCCAGACTGCGGTAATTTATGGCCTCGGAAAGATGCTCCACACCAATCCGTTCCTTACCGTCCAAATCGGCAATTGTCCGGGCCACCTTCAATATCCGCGTGTAGGCACGGGCTGAAAGCCCCAGCTTCTCCATCGCCATTTTAAGCAGCCGGTTTCCGGCGGCATCCGGCATGCAGTACTGTTCGAACTGTTTTGCATTCATCTGGGCGTTGCAATAGACACCATGCTCCAATGCGAACCTTCGCGCCTGTATCCGACGGGCCGCCTCCACCCTTTCGCGTATTTGCGCACTGGATTCCCCCGTGGCCTTGCCCATCAGCTCATCCTGACGGATGGGATAGGGACAGATGTGCATGTCGATCCTGTCCAACAAAGGACCTGATATTTTGTTCATATACTGGCGGATGCTGTCCGGCCTGCAGGTGCACTTCTTTTCTGGATGCCCGTAATATCCGCAAGGACAAGGGTTCATGGCGGCAATAAACATGAAGGAGGCGGGATAATCCACCGACATTTTTGCCCTGGAGATGGTCACGCAACGATCCTCCAACGGCTGCCGGAGCACCTCCAGCACCGAACGCTTGAACTCTGGCAATTCATCCAGGAAAAGCACACCGTGGTGCGCCAAGGAAATCTCCCCGGGCATGGGATTGCTCCCGCCCCCAACCAGGGCCACATCCGAAATGGTATGGTGCGGCGCGCGGAAAGGACGGGTGGTCATTAACGGCACGTTTCGTGGCAGTTTTCCCGATACGGAATGAATTTTTGTAGTCTCCAAAGCCTCCTCCAAGGTCAGCGGCGGCAAAATTGTTGGCATCCGCTTGGCCAGCATGGTTTTACCGGAACCTGGAGAGCCGATCATAATTACATTGTGCCCGCCAGCAGCGGCGATTTCCAGCGCACGTTTGGCATTCTCCTGTCCGCGCACCTCCGAAAAATCCATCCCGTAGGCATATTCCATCTTGCGGAAATAGTCCATCGCATTCACATTGACAGGCTCAAGCGGCGTACCGTTGAAAAAATCGATCACCTCCTTGATGGTATGCGCCCCATAGACGTCGATACCGTCCACAACCGCCGCCTCCGGCGCATTGGCATTGGGCAGGATAATCCCCTTAAAACCCCTTTTTTTTGCCTCAATAGTGATGGGCAGCGCACCACGGATTGGTTTTAATTCGCCATCAAGCGAAAGCTCTCCCATGATGATGAACCGGCCCAAGGCATCCGCGTTCACCTTGCCCGAAGCCGCCAGAATCCCGATGGCAATGGTAAGGTCGTAGGCGGAACCCTCCTTCCGCAGGTCAGCCGGAGCCATGTTAATGATGATACGTTTGCCGGGAATGCGGTATCCGTAACAGCCCAAAGCGGAGGCTATGCGCTGCTGGCTCTCCTTGACCGCGCTGTCAGGCAGGCCGACCAAAAAGAAGTTAACACCCACTTCCACACTGACTTCAACAGTGATTGTGATGGCACTGATGCCATAAATGCAAGATCCGAAAGTTTTGACAATCATTTCCGTTCATTTTTTTGCAAAAGTAGCCATTTTTTTTTTACAAAATTGCTTTTCCAATGTGTTTTTTTTCTATTTTTGTTTGTCACAAAAAACGGACTTATTGAGGAACGATTTCTATGTTTTGTACACGGGTTGTAATTCCATCTGATATTTCAAAATTAATTGAAGTAGAGGATTTTATTGAATGCATCATGGCCGACTGCTCCCTACAGGAACAGTATAGGGGCGTTTTGAGCGTTCCGCTGATGGAGGCGGTCAGAAATGCAATTGTGCACGGAAATGGGAACGACAAACGAAAAAAGGTCCGCATCGCCTGTCAGCAGGAGCAGGACAAACTTGTCTTCTCCGTTGCGGACGAAGGGAATGGATTTCCATTCAACACCTACAAGGAAAACGGACGGCATTTGGAGACACACGGGCTTTCGGCCATTTTCGCCATCTGTGAGGAGGTCCGTTTCCAGCAAAACGGCTCGGTCATCGCCTTCACCATCCCTATCAGGACACGGCAGCCGGTGCCACAGCACCACATCGACCTGCAAACCATGGAGACCTCTGTTTTAAACACATTGTAACCCATACTGTTACATGCCAAATAAGATCAACTTCTACAACGAAGAAATCAATTTCACATTAAAAAATAAAACAAAAATCCGCCAATGGATCAACAGTTGCGCGGCTGCGGAACAGCGTGAAATAGGAGAAGTCACCTACCTGTTCGGCAACGACGATTACGTCCTGTCGGCAAACCGCCAATACCTTAATCACGACTATCTGACAGACATTCTTACATTTGACTATAGCGAAGGGGGTGTGTTGCAAGGAGATGTCATTATCAGCATCGACCGTGTGAAAGACAATGCGAAACAGTTTGGCGTTAGCATGGAAAACGAATTGCTGCGGGTGATAATCCACGGCATATTACACCTGTGCGGCTACAAGGACAAAACCAAAAAGGAGGCGGCTGTCATGCGATCCAAAGAGGAGTCGTGCCTTCAGAAATATTACAACAATAATTTGTAAATCAAATATTTGTAAAATTGTTTCACATGAAACATGGCGAAACAGGGAGAGCGGACAATACAACCTATGATGTGATTGTGGTTGGAGGCGGACATGCGGGCTGCGAAGCGGCATCGGCAGCAGCACGACTTGGCTCAAAAACGTTGCTGATAAGCATGAATCTGGATTTGTTTGCAGCAATGTCCTGTAATCCGGCAATTGGCGGCATAGCAAAGGGGCAAATTGTACGTGAAATTGACGCATTGGGCGGCATGACCGGAATTGTTGCAGACCAAACCACCCTGCAATTCCGCATGCTGAACCGTTCCAAAGGGGCTGCAATGTGGAGCCCGCGATCGCAAAACGACAAATATCGCTTTTCGGAAACATGGAAGAGAATCCTTTCCGAAACAGATAATTTGGAATTTAGGGAAGATTCCGTGACAGGATTGAAGGTTGAAAACGGCCAGGTAAAAGGTGTGACAACAAAAATGGGGGCAAATATCGGCTCAAAAACGGTGATTTTGACCAACGGCACATTTTTGAACGGAAAAATCCACATCGGAGAGCATAATTTCCCTGGGGGACGCATCGGAGAGATGGCCGCATACGGTCTGACGGAGCAACTGCAGCAATTGGGGTTTGAAACCGGACGTCTTAAGACCGGCACACCGGTGCGGATTGACCGGAGAAGCATAGATTTTTCACAAATGGAGGAGCAAATGGGGGACAATGAGCCGGAAGGATTCTCCTTCACCCCTACCCCACGACCTTTGCAGCAAAAAAGCTGCTGGATTACCTATACAAATTCCGACGTTCATGAAATATTGCGCAAGGGGTTTGACAAATCCCCACTGTTCCAAGGCAGGATTAAGGGTGTGGGGCCACGCTACTGCCCTTCGATTGAGGACAAGATTGAACGGTTTGCGGGCAAAGAGCAGCATCAGCTGTTTCTTGAACCGGAAAGCGAAAACGGCATCAGCTATTATCTGAACGGATTTTCATCCTCGCTTCCGGAAGAGGTGCAGGTGGAAGCGTTGCACCACATCCCGGGGCTGCAGCAGGCAAAAATACTCAAACCGGGATATGCCATAGAATATGACTACTTCCCCCCTACCCAACTGAAGGCGGACCTAGAGACGAAAAAAATCGCAAACCTCTTTTTTGCCGGCCAAATCAATGGGACAACAGGCTACGAAGAGGCGGCCTGCCAGGGACTGATGGCTGGTATAAATGCCCATCGGAAAACAACCGGGGAAGAACCGGTAGTCCTGCACCGGGACGAGGCGTATATCGGGGTGCTGATTGACGATTTGGTCACAAAAGGGGTTGACGAACCGTACCGGATGTTCACCTCACGGGCAGAACACCGCATACTGCTGCGACAGGACAACGCCGACCTGCGCCTGACACCGATTGGATATGAAATCGGACTGATTGGAGCTGAACGCTACCAATCCCTGCTTAAAAAGAGGGAACAGGTGGAAAAGACAATCCGATTTCTGACCACACAGGCCATTGACCCCGCATCAATCAATCCGGCTTTGGAAATAGCGGACTCCTCCCCTATTCCCCAAAAGACAAAACTATCCCAACTGCTGCTCCGACCGGAAATACGGCTGGAACAGCTCATAGAGTGGATACCGACGTTAAGACAATACATCACAGATGAGCATATTGAAAAAAAGGAATGGGAACAAAGTGAGATATCTGTAAAATATAAAAACTACATCGAAAAGGAAAAGGAGACCGCGGAAAAAATCGCCTATTTGGAAAACATCCGTCTGAAACCTGATATGGACTATTTCTCCATCCAGTCCCTATCGACCGAAGCACGCCAAAAACTGACCCGCATCCGTCCGGAGACATTGGGGCAGGCATCACGGATAAGCGGCATCTCCCCCTCCGACATTTCGGTTCTGCTTGTCCTTTTAGGAAGGTAATAACATTCTGTTATTCAATAAATTATTAAAAATATTGGATAATAATGACGACGCCGTGGATTTGAATGCAAATCACTAAAAAAAGAAAAAAGTGGCTTAGAAAGGAGATTTCTCATAAACCACTAAAAATAAGAAAAATAAAAAAAGGCATCCAAAAGATGCCTTTTTTGTTATGGAAAGAGGGATGCCGTTAACGGGCAACACTGATTTTCTCCATGGCGCTTCCGGTGGAAGTGTTGACACGGATAAAATAGACACCGTTGACAAAAGAGGAGGTCGGAACCTGGAACAATTCCATATTCACAGAATTGTTGACATATACCTTTTGTCCAAGTGCATTATAGACGGTCACCGAAGTGATCGGCTCTTCAGACTCAATATTGATGAAGTCATTTGCAGGATTCGGATAGAGACGGGTCCTGATGGAGGAAATATTCTTCACATCACTGAAAATGACATTCTCACCAAGGAATTTCACGTTGTCTAACAACAACATACCCCTTTCATTACCACCAGTGACATCACGGAAAGCAATGAAAATATCCTTGCCTTTGTAAGATGAAAGGTCAATGTAACGGGTGGAAGGCTTTTGGTTTTTGTCGTTCGGATTGACCTTTTTCTCCTTAGTAACTTCATGCACCTTCTTAAAGTCGGCCATGGCATTGGTTTTGGTGGAAATCAGAATCTCATAATTCTCAGTACCGGAACCGGACATGGTGTTGGCGGAGGCAGCGTCCCATTGCAGGAAAGTGGGGTCAGAGCTGATCCTGACTTTCGGGAAAACCAGCCAACGGTCACAGGCTGTAACCGTGGAGGCGAAGTCAGAACTGGTGAAAGCAAGACGGAATCCCCAAATATCTTTGGCAACAGTTCCTCCAGCAGTACCGGCTGTCCAGGCGTCTGTACGGAAGAAATTACCGTCAGAAACATTTCTGAACTCGGTAACATTGTCCACATTGTAGGTGACAAAACCTGCAATAGACCATTCACCAGGAGAGACGTTCTCAAAATCCTGAGAGGCAGACGCAGGTCCGGAAACCCAGAAACAGTTAATTTTCAAAGTATTGTTGCTAACAACCTCATCCTTTTCATTTTGGACTGAAACAGTAATTGTATTGTTATTGCTGGCCTTGGCAACAGTGAAACCCTTTGAAAACTTGAAGGAGATGTTGTCGGCAGAATCTATATCCGGCATGGATTCAGTCACAGTGTTTCCATTGAAGGTATAGGAAATCTTATATCCGACAGCCTTGGTACGGCCGTTGTTATAGACCTTTACCTCAACAGGAATCTCCTTGCCGACGGAATACATGTGCAAATCGAGGTGTTCCAAAGGAGATACAAATTCAACCGGCTCCAAATCAACACCATTAATTACAGTTTCAGCCTTAATAATGTCAACGCCCCAACCGGAACCGTCAATGTCGGATACAACCTCACGACGGAAAACCCATGCAAAATGGCCCTTTTTACCGTTGAGTTTTGAAATATCCACCTCAACGGTCTTGTCATACTCATTGACACCGGTAGCAGTCCATAAAATCACCGCTTTTGAGGTGTCTGACTCAAACCAGCGAAGAGTCATTTCAGCGCCGGCATCCTTATAATAGGTTTCAAAGGAAATGACATTCTTTTGCTGCGTGACAGGAATGGAAATCTCAGGGGAGACAAGCCATTCGTTGTATTTGCCACTTGAAACATTCGGAACTCCAGCAAGATAATGGGTGCCGGAAGAATATTCGTAAGCAGGAATACTCTTTTTGCCGTTACGGATGGCCTCAGCAACACGCCAACGGGAGTTCTGGTCGACACTTGAATAGATGGTCCAGCCATCAGGAAGCTTGCCGCCTTCAAAATCCTCTCTCAAAACGACAGCGGAAGAAGCCGACGCGATAGCGGCAAACAAAAACAGGAAAGAAAAAAGTTTTTTCATACTCAATAATTTAATAGTTTAACAACACATAAATTTATTACAAAAACAATTAATTTCAAATTAAAATATTTCCGGAGGGAAACTGAAAACTATGCAGGTCCCCTCCGGAAAATGGCGTCAGAAATCATCAGAAGGGAAGATCATCATCTTCTGGAGAGGATACAAACGGGGGCATTTCCGGCTGTTGGGTAGTGTTGGAAGGAGCAGGATGCTCTCCATTCTCCACTTTGCCCAGCATCTGGAAATTGTCAGCATTGATTTCGGTGACATAACGTTTCGTGCCGTTATCGTCCCACGAACGGGTTCGCAGACGGCCTTCCACATACACCTGCTTGCCCTTTACCAGAAATTTTTCGGCAATGTCCGCAAGATTTCTCCAACAGACCACATTGTGCCACTCCGTGACATCTTTCCGCTCACCGGTGGTGCGGTCCTTGTAGCTCTCAGTGGTTGCCACAGTGAACCGGGCGACTTTGGCACCGCCTTCAAATGATTTCACTTCCGGGTCTTTGCCCAGGTTTCCGACAAGGATAACTTTGTTAATTCCAGCCATAAACTTGAATTTTTTAAGGTTAATGTAAAGGTTAATTATATTTTGCAAATATCCACAAAAAAAAGATACGAAACGACAGCAAAGCGACAAAAATTATCGCGAAATTGCATGTTCGTCATTATCAACAAAATAGTAACTTATAGGCTGTATAATACGGTCAAAAACGAAAAATTGGCAGATGTAGAAATCCTGTGTGTTGTCATCCAATGTCACATAAAACTTGTCCCGATTGTACAGTTCCATGAATTCAGGCTGGTAGTCGAACTCTTCGGTATTATATTCGTTATATATATGATACATGGTGATTTTAAGCTTGGAACCACGGATATCAGTAACCACAAGCTCCTTGAACTTTGCCGAAAGAATGGAATCACGCTTTTCAGGGGTAGGTTTTTCCATAAAAAACTCGAAATTAAGCTTTCGGTATGAAGACAAATGGTCGTAAAGCTTGAGAGTGTCATAGGAGGGGAGAGTGCGACCGTCAGCAAGGCTGACCATATCAAAATGCTTTTCACCATGCTTTCTGATAAGCAGGGAAGCATCAGGATGTTCAAAATCGGTAAGCCGGACCTCCTCGATTTCAGAGATACGGAGATTCAGCAGCTGATGGCTTTTCCAGTCTCCCTCCATGGTGGTAAAATAGGGGGAAATGAAGCCACGGAATCCGGGAACATACACAATATAAGGTTGTTTAGATTTTTCCATGATTGCATAGTTGCCCAAGTTATCCGGCGTGGGGCTGCCCATGTAAAAAGTTTTTTTCTTTTCACCCTTCAAGCAATGGAGGCGGCCCAATTGAATCTTATAACCGGTGTAAGAAACTTGCACCTTAGTGGCACCGGTGGCCAACCACTTAACCACATTTTCCGTAGCTGCCTTTCCAACAGGCATTTTAACTGTCATGTTATGAAGAACAGAGAGCAGGTCATTCACATTTTCCCGCATAGCTGCATCCTTCCCATTCAACAGCCATGTACCGTCAGACTGGCGCTGGAGCAGCACCTTACCACCGTTGCGGTCCGCCATAAAGACTGTTTGGATGGATGAGGTGTCCTCTATGGAGAAATCCACAGCGGAACGGTGGTTGGTGGTAGAGTTTCTGCCCAACAGCAGCACAAGCGCAACTATTGCCACAACACCGGCCAAAACAAGTAGCCAAACAGTATTTCTTTTGCTTTTACCCATTTTCCTTTTTTACATTGATAGTTTTCACTGATTTATCCTATGGTAACGGAAACGGCGCACCAGGAGCAGGACAAGACCAAGAAGCAGCACCATGGCCAATGGCAAAGCCACATTCAGCACCTGCCAGAAGGTTTTTTCCTTTAACACCCTGTTTCCATCCAACAAACGCATTTTAAAATCTTTGGAACGGACATGGAGAATATCTTCGTCATCACAGAGATAATTGACTGCATTCAACAGAAAATTAAGGTTTCCGTATGCCTTGTCCGTATAACGGTCATAACCTAACGGAAGGGGATAGTTCTTTTCGTTAATCTGGTTCTTGATAAGGTCACCGTCTGATACAAAAATCATTTTGGTAGGCTGGCTTTTTTCATAAAAACCGATTTGCTCCGCATTAAGATGCTCATATCCGGTGAACAGGGATGAGAAAACACCCTCCACCAATACCGCCACCGGCAGATTGCTGCGGTTGAACTCCATCATATTGGCCCGCTTGCGCAAAGTTTCCAAACTTATGATAGCCGGTGTATTGACAGTTTTGGTGGTGGGGGAGGTGGCCAGAAGCACGGTTTTACGCAACCCGGAACGGCTGCCCACTGTATCAATGGAACTGACAAACTCCGTTTTTACAATGTTAAGGTTCTTTACCACAGGATGGTTGCTTTTGGGCGTGATTAATGGAAAGTAATACCATGGGATCATTTTGTACTGTGCCTGTCCGGCAAGTTCCCCGGAACGGACTGGAATAGGAAGGGCATTCACATCCTGCAACAAATCGGTGTTCATCCGTACACCATAACGAAAAAAGAGGTCTTCCAGATTCAGTTCTCGGGCCAACACTGGCATTTCAGGATACCTCATCAGACTGTCCATTTCAGCCATTACAGGATCCACAAACCAGAGAATTCGTCCTCCACGCATGACAAACTGGTCCAGAAGAAATTTCTCATAATTGCTGAATGGAAGCGTCGGTTTGGCTATAATGAGCAAATCATATTTGATGCCTTCAATGGTGAAATCGCCTGTGATGGAATCGGTGACCTTAACATCGAACAGACGACTTATTTTCTGATCGAAAATAACAGAATCAACTGTATAGAAATCTGCAATTCCAACTGCAGCACCAAAAACCTGCATATTGTTCAATTCACCATGACCCTTCAAAAAAGCAACACTTGATTTTTGTTGAAGGGTCAGTCGCCGTATGGCGTTGCCGATGTTATATTCCATCTTTTCCATGGAATAATTGATTATGTCACCCCGATCATAAAGGATGCCATGGTCAGAATCGAGAAGCTGTACTGGAATTTCCCGCTGCTGGTAGGAAATAAGTGCGCCAGGCACCACATATCGGGTATTCACTCCATCCGCAGTCATATCCTGAATTGGCTGCGGATTCAACCCCTTCTGATATAACTCGTTGTATACCGCACCCAATTCCTTCGGACTTTTTCCTTTGGACGGATCAATGAACTCATACTGGATTTGTGGGGAATATACCCTGCATTCGTCCAAAAACTCCTTTGTTTTCAAGGACAACTCCGCAAAATCAGGCGGCAGGTTCCCGTCCAAGTAAACCTTCACATACACAACATCCTTCAGATCCTTCAACAATGTTCTGGTGGAGGAGGAGAGTGTATAGCGCTTCTCTGCGGTCATGTCTATCCGGAAAAAGAAAAAAGAGAATATGATGTTGAATGCAATGACAAGAATCACTACCCCGAAAAATTGAATCAGATTTTCCCGTTTCTTTCCCATAGCTACCAATTTCTGCTTTGCAGCCTAAGCCGCGCCATATACACAAACAAAACAATCACACTCAAAAAATAGAGTATATCCCTGGAATCCACCACTCCACGACTGATGGAGGCATAATGGTGGCTTATTCCCAAATTTTTTATCAAGTACCCGAATTTTCCGAACAGATGGAACGAATAGATGAAGTCAAAAGAAAGCCACATCAAAAAACAGAGAAGCACAGAGAAGACAAAAGCCACAATCTGGTTGTCAGTGACAGTTGACATGAATATTCCAATGGCAGTAAAAGAGGCGCCAAGAAAAAAAAGCCCTATATAGGAACCCCACATGGCACCCATGTCCAAATTGCCCTGCGGATAACCCAACTTATACACCGTTATAAAATATACAAAAGTGGGAATCAGTGATATAACCATCAAAAAAACTGCTGCAAAATACTTGGCCAAAATAATTTGGATGTCAGAAAGCGGATAAGTGAAAAGCAGCTCAATGGTGCCTGTCTTCCGCTCCTCCGCAAAAGAACGCATTGTAATGGCAGGAATCAAAAATAAAAAAACAATGGGAGCTATGCTGAAAAGGCCGTTAATGTCAGAAAATCCTCTGGAGAGAATGTTTTCCTGTATCGGAAACACCCAAAGGAACAGACCAGTGAGCACCAAAAAAACTCCCATCACAATATAACCGGTCAGGGAACTTAAAAAACTTTTTATCTCTTTAACAAACAATGAATACATTTCCCTACCCCCTCCTTATGACAAAGAAAGCATTTTCATGATAGGCTTCCGTGCCCTTTCCATTATTTCCTTTTCCATTATTATCTCATTCGCCTCATCCTTAAGGCACGCATATATCTTCTGCAGGTTATTAAGCTTCATATAAGCACAATTATATACCTTCCTTTCCCTCTTTTTAAGAATCATTACCTTTTTGGAGGGGCACCTCCTTACCAGCTCATGCATGATACCTTCCTCCGTTGCCACTATAAACATCGGTGCATCTGTCTTTTCAACATATTTTATCAAAGCGGTTGTGGAACCCACAAAGACAGCATGTTTCAATAGGGACTCCCTGCATTCAGGATGGGCAATGAACACAGCATCCGGATATGCCTTTGCAGCCTCAAAATAATCGTTCTCATCCAACTGGAAATGCACATGGCATCCTCCGTTCCAAAGCAACATTTTGCGGCCTGTTTTTTTAACCAAAAAATTTCCAAGATTCTCATCTGGAGCAAAAATGAGTTTTTCACCTTCAGGATAACTCCCTACTATTCTCTCTGCATTACCTGAGGTGCATATCACATCCGACATAGCCTTCACCTCCGCACTGCAATTTATATAGGAAATAACCTTATGATCAGGATTTTCATTTATAAAATCCGCAAATTCCCCTGCAGGACAAGTGTCTGCCAAGGAACAACGGGATCCCATATCAGGAATGAACACCCTTTTTTCCGGATTAAGTATTTTCGCAGTTTCAGCCATGAAATGCACTCCTGCAAAAACTATCGTTTCCGCATCTGTCTTTTCCGCATATTGCGCCAATGCAAGGCTGTCACCCAAGCAATCCGCAACATCCTGCACCTCCGGCAATGTGTAGTAATGCGCTAATATTACCGCTTTCTTCTCTTTTTTAAGTATTTCTATCTCTTTTACAAAATCCATTTTCCTTTTACTTTAATGATGCAAAAGTAGCAAATTATGGCTTATCCTTTATTGAGTATATTAATTTTATTTCTTTTATTTTTTCTATGATAAGATTTGTTAATAGTGTTTACAAAATTGACTTTTCAATAATCCATATTTTATAATTTTTATATTTATATAAATTTCAAATAATTATAATAATGTTAATAATTGTTTAAAAATTTTTTTCTTAACTCCAAAGTGGCAGTTAGGTTACAAAACCTTTAATTATTTCCTTTTTTTTGTTTAAAAATAAATTTGAAATAATTTTATGAACTTTTTGCAATCATGTTTAACACATGTATTCACAAAAAATGTATAATAATTTATAATTAATTAGTTCATAGTTTATTGCTTTCAAGAACTAACATCCATTGCATCTCGCAGGCTGTTTCCCAAAATCATGAAGGCAAGTACCAGCAGGACAATTGCCATACCGGGAATAATTGCAAGATAGGCATAGTCAAGAATAATGTACCCGTAGTTTTCTTTTATCATGTTGCCCCAAGACGGCATAGGAGGCTGTACTCCTATACCAAGAAAGCTTAATCCGGCCTCCATAAGTATGGCAGAGGCGAAATTTGAAGCTGATATAACGGTCAATGTTCCGGTTATGTTTGGTAAAATATGTTTGAAAATAATTGTAAAGTTATGGAATCCTAATGCTTTGGATGCTTCAACGTATTCCTTTTCGCGTAAACTTATAAATTGTCCACGCACAACACGTGCAACATCCACCCACATGGTAAGTCCTATTGCTATAAAAACCTGCCAGAAACCGCTCCCCAATACAAAACTTATTGCTATTACCAACAATAGAGAGGGCACAGACCAGACCACATTTATGAACCATAGGATGACAGAATCTGTCCTGCCACCGAAATATCCGGCAGCAGCACCTATGAAAACACCTATCAGCAAAGCAATGCAGACAGCTACAAAACCGATTGAAAGACTTACTCTGGCACCTATAATGAGCTGGCTAAGCATATCCCTGCCATATCTGTCTGTCCCTAATAGAAATGTACGGTGCACTACTTTCACCACTTCTTCTTTACAAAAGGACTTGCGGTTAAAAGGTGCTGTTTCATTAAAGACTGTAACTGTAACGGAATCATCTTTATATTGTATATTTGTGAATGGAATAAGATGATAGGGATTAGGCTTACCAAACAGCATTGTGTTAAGCCAACCTTTATTTTGATTATCAATGGACTGTTTGTTTTTTACAGCAAGAAAATCCATTTGAGTGCCAGGTTTCAGCAGCCGGATTTCAAGAATCTGTTCATTACAGTATGGGGTATGGTCTGGTGTGATCAGGTATCCGAGCAAAGAAATTGTAACCAACAGGCATAAAAAAACAAACCACCCCATTCCAAACCGGTTTTTCCGGAATTTTCTCCATGTGATGGAAAAAATTGATTGGGAATTGAAATTTTTTTTTCTCCTGCGTATAAAAAAGGGCATTTTCTTTTTTATGGGAAAAGAAACAACGAGGAAATGATTCCTCGTTGTTAATCATATAAAATAAAAATATTACAGAATTAGAATTTAATCTCTTTTCCTCCGCTTACGGCAGGAGTGGCAGGTTCGCTGCTCTTTTTGCTGTTGTCAACCGGTTGGAGTGTGATTGTGGACTTGGTGTCAATGTCCTTGGGGCTTCCAATATTTTTTGTTTTGGAATCATCCCCAACTTTCGCGGTGGTGACGGTGTTTTTCTTGGTCGTGGCTTTCTTGGCCGTTGTTTTTGTTTCAGTTGCTGGAGCTGTCTCCTCAGTCTGGACGGCTTCAGCTGCAATGGTGTCTTCCACTACCGGCTCCTCTTCAACAACTACCGGCTCCTCTTCCGGAGCGACCTCTTCCTCTTGTACGTTCTTGTTTCCGCAGGAGAGGAAAAGCATTCCTGCAACAACTAATAAACTGGCTAATTTTTTCATGTTGTAATTTTTTAAAAAGTTAATATTATTTTTCTTTTTCAATGTCTTTGAAATAGTTGACAGTACCAACCTTCAATTCGTCAGTTGCCGCGTCGTCACATACGATAATCCCTTTCGGATGGGTTTGCAGAATGCTGACGGTCCACATGTGGTTGACGGCGCCTTCGATGGCATGGTAGAGTGCCCTTGCCTTGTTGTGTCCGTTGACAAGGATGATGACCTCCTTGGCGTCCATCACGGTTCCCACACCGACTGTCAAAGCGGTTTTCGGCACTTTGTTGATGTCGTTGTCGAAAAAGCGGGAGTTAGCAATGATTGTGTCTGTTGTGAGGTTTTTCTTACGGGTGCGGGAGGTGAGGGATGAACCGGGCTCGTTGAATGCGATGTGGCCGTCCGGTCCGATGCCGCCCATGAACAGGTGGATGCCGCCGTAGCTTTTGATCTTATCCTCATAGCGCTGGCATTCCGCTTCCAAATCTGTGGCGTTTCCGTTCAGAATATTGATGTTCTCTTTTGGGATGTCAATGTGGTTGAAGAAATTGTTGAACATAAATGAATGGTAGCTTTCGGGATGCTCTTCCGGCAGTCCGACATATTCGTCCATGTTGAATGTCACCACATTCTTAAAACTTACCTTCCCCTCCTTGTATCTGTTGATGAGTTCCCTGTAGGTTCCCAGCGGAGTTGAACCGGTGGGCAGTCCCAGGACAAACGGATTCTCGGAAGTGGGGTTAAATTTGTTGATTTTTTCAACAATATAGTCCGCTGTCCATTTGGACATGTTTTCGTAGTTGTTTCTGATAATGACTCTCATGGTATTAATGAGACCTCTAAAACAAATAAATTCAACATTTTTTGTTTCCTGACCGTCCTGCGAGGTCTATTTACAGCATAGCAGGGAAACAAATATGCAAAAGTAACCATTTTTTTAAAACAAATAGCCCATTTGCAAAAAAATATTAAAAAAAATAGTCCGTCATTCAGAATAGGTTAAGCAGAAAAGCCACCCCGATGCCGAGATAGGTGCCGACCGCATAGCCTACCAATCCGATGACAATGCCGCTTATCAGCACTTTCCTGTTCCCCATCGCACCTACTACCGGAGGGATGAAGGGAGGGGAGCAGAGCAGACCCACATGCGCTACTGTGAAAAGGTCGCCGCTGATTTTGCCGAAACGGCAGAAAAGCAGGTGCAGCAGCACGGAAACCAGCATGACGTACAACACGAAATATAGCAATGTGAATGCGGAGGCCTGTATGTTTTGGATATTGAACTGGGAGGCCACCACTATGCTGAATACCAAAATGAATATCATCCCCAACTCAAAGGTTTTCGGCAGGTTGCGCACCTTTTCCGAAAATGAGGAGGCGATGGCCAAGGTTGTGATGGTCATGATGATCACCAGTTCGTTCAGTTTGCCTGTAAGCAGCAGGGAGAGGCCCGCCCCAATAGCCAGAAAGAGCAATGAGAGGCCAAGTCCGCACATCGTTTTCGGAAACACCTTGCGGTGCAGCATCCGGCGGTAATCCTCCACGCCGTTTTCCTCCATCCCGTTGGCGCTTCCATCTTTGGATTGGAAAATGCTGGAATCCTTGTAGGGGAGTATTTTCCGAAAAAAACGGTAGCCGCCTGCTGTGATGAAGAGAATCAGCGGGAAGGTCACCACCATTTCAAAGGTGTATATGAACATGATGACGTTCGGATCCACCTTGAGGGCGGAGCCGAGTGCGAAAAAGTTCATGGTCCCGCCAGTGTAGATTCCGGTCATCATGCCTGCCACATTGTGAAAATTTTCGATGCCGGTATTCCGGAAGATGAAAAAGGCCGAAATGACGGCAATCAGCACGGAGGCCAGCCCGCCGATCAGCGTGCCGAAGGTTTTAGGGAGCGATTTTGTCCACAATTTGAAGTCGCAGTTGAAGAGCATGAGCGGAATTGCGATGGGAACGGCCAGGTTCATGATCCATGTCTGCACCTGGCCGAAGGCATCCGCCTCCGCGCTCCCTATCTCAAACTGCACCATTCCGGTAAGTGAGAGGATGATGCCCACGGTATAGGCCATCATCACAGTCCCGATTTTCTGCAGCGGCTTCCATTTGTGGAAGGCCGAGACAATCAGGATGGGGAAGAAGAGGTATATTACGGTGATAAGTATGATCCTGACCATGGTTATTTAAGCCAGCGGTCAAACCAGTCGATGAAGTTGCGGTGCCAGAGCAGGCTGTTCTGCGGTTTCAGCACCCAGTGGCTCTCGTCGGGGAAGTAGAGGTAGCGCGCATCCAGGCCGCGCAGCTTTGCGGCGTTGTAGGCGGCCATGCCCTGCGAGGCCACAATGCGGTAGTCGTACTCGCTGTGGATGACACAGATAGGTGTGTTCCACTTGTCCACGAAGAGGTGCGGGGAGTTGGCGTAGGAATGGGCGGTCTTTGCGTTCTTTTCCCAGTAAGGTCCGCCCAAATCCCAGTTGGTGAACCAGTATTCCTCAGTCTCAAGGCACTGCTGCTCGAAGTTGAACATGCCGTTGTGGGCTAGGAAGGCCTTGAAGCGGCGGCCTTCATTGTATTCTTTCGCCCCGTAGTTGTGGCCTGCAAGCCAGTAGATGCTGTAGGCTCCGAACGATGCCCCGCATGCGCCGATGCGTTCTGCGTCAATCTGCGGCATCTCCTTGGCGATAACGTCGGTGGCCTGCATGTAGTCCTTCATGCACAGTCCGCCGTAGTCGCCGCTGATCTCCTCACACCAGGCGGTGCCGAATCCCGGACATCCCCTGCGGTTCGGGGCGATGATGAAGTAGCCTGCGCCGCTCATCACCTCGAAATTCCAGCGGGTGCTCCAGAACTGGCTCACCATGCTCTGCGGGCCGCCTTCGCAGAAGAGTAGGGCGGGGTATGTTTTGCTGCTGTCGTAGTCGTATGGGTAGATGACCCAGACCATCATATCCTTGCCGTCCGTGGTCTTTATCCAGCGCTCTTCGGTCTTGCCCATCCTGCACTGTTTGAGCACTTCGGTGTTTATATTGGTGAATTGGGAGCCCTGCTGTTCCGTGCCGTCCGCAGTGTAGCGGAAAACCTCGGCGGGATGCTGCATGCTCACCTCGGTGGCGTAGATGTCGTTGCCGGCAAGCAGGAATCCGTTGATGTCGTGGCAGCCTTTGGTCACCTGGCGGATGCTCCTGTCGGCGACACCGAACGAGAAAATCTCCTGTGTGCCGCGGTACATCACAACTGCCAGCAGACGGCTGTCGTCATTGCTCCAGCTGATGCCGCTCACGCCGTAGTCAAAATCGGCCGTGTAGTCGGTGAGCTCCTTGGTTTCAAAGTCATAGACCATCAGGCGCAGCTTGTCGCTCTCATAGCCGTCGCGCTCCATGCTCTCCCAGGCGATTTTTTTGCCGTTGTGGCTGAAAACGGGGTTCTGGTCGTAGCCCATGATGCCTTCGCTGAGGTTGGTGGTCTGTTTGGTTGCTATGTCATACAGGAATATGTCGGAGTTGGTTGAGAGGGCGTACTCCTTGCCTGTTTTCTTGCGGCAGGTGTAGGCGATCTGCTTCCCGTCGGGCGAGAAGTTGAACTGCTCCACGCCGCCCCACGGGCGCATCGGGCATTCGTAGGGTTCGCTTCCCAGCACCGGAACGGCGTTGGCGATGTCGATCCCGTTCTCCTTCATGTCGGCGAGGAAAATCTGCGGATATTCGTCCACCCAATTGTCCCAATGGCGGTACATCAAGTCCTCGTTGATGCGGCCTGTGGTCTTGTCAAGTCCGGCATAGAGCTTGTCAAGATTCTCCGGACGTTTCACCTTAATGTCTGAGATGTAGAGTATCTGCTTGCCGTCGGGGGAGAGCTTGAAGCCTTCCAGTCCGCTTTCTACGGTGGCAAGAACCTTTTCGTCCTTGCTTCCGATATTCATGCTCACAATCTCATTGCCGCGGGCAAAGAGCAGTGTGCTGTCGTCTTTCCAGACGGGGTTGTACTCGTTCTGCGGCGTAACTGTCAGGCGCACGGCGGCACCTTCGTTCTGGGTTGGGAGCAGGTAGAGTTCGGCATTGCCCTTGTTCTCCTCCATGGAATAGTAGGTGTTGGCATACACCAGCTGCGTCCCGTCGGGACTGAGGGCGGTCTCGCCCATCTTTCCGAGAGCCCACATCACCTCCGGTGTGAAACGTCCGTTTTCAACGGTCACTTGCGGCTTTTCAATTACGGATGGGGCCGGTTCTGCGGGTTCGGTCTTCTTCTTACATGAGGCAAGGGTTAAGGCGAGGGCTGTCATACAGATCATCAGGTTTTTAATATTCATAACTGTTCAGATTAATATTTCCACATTTTTTTAAAGTCTTCGTAATTCTGTTGTAGCAGTTCGGGAGTGTTAAGTCCGTAGGGGCATTTTTTCGCGCACTGCCCGCAATGCAGGCAATTTTCTATCTTCTTCATCTTCTCCGCCCATTCCGCTGTCAGGTAGACGCTCAATGGGGCGCGTTTCAGGAAGAGGCTCATGCGGTTGCAGTTGTTGATCTCGATCCCGACAGGGCAGGGCTCGCAATAGCCGCAGCCACGGCAGAAGTTTCCGATAAGCTCCTCGCGGTCCTTCCGGATAATTGCAATGTTTTCATCGGTCAGCGTCGGCGGATTCTCCTGGAAACCGATAAATTCGTCCAGTTCGCTTTCCCGTTGTATGCCCCAGATCGGCACAACATTCTTGAACATGTCAAGGAATGCATAGGCCGCAGAGGCACAGGTGATGAGCCCACCGGCAAGAGCCTTCATCGCTATGAAGCCCATGTCGGCCTCCATGCAGAACCTTACAAGCGCCATGTCATCGCCGTTGGAGAGGTAGGAGAGGGGGAACTGCAGGGTCTCGTACAGGCCGCTGTCAATGGCCTCCTGTGCAACCGCCAGACGGTGGTTGGAGATGCCGATGTGGAGGATTTTCCCCTGTTTTTTCGCCTCTAACATGGCCTCGTACAGGCCGGTCCCGTCATCGGGCTTTGGGCAGAATGCCGGGTTGTGGAACTGGTAGATGTCGATATGGTCGGTTTTTAGCAGGCTGAGGCTCGTCTCCAGATCCTTCCAGAAATCGGAAGCTTTTGTCGCGCCGGTTTTGGAGCTGATTATGACCTGCTCCCACCGGTCGTGGAAGGCGGCTCCCAACTTGGATTCGCTGTCGGTGTAGAAGCGGGCGGTGTCGAAATAGTACATTCCGTGCGCCAGCGCCTTTTGCAGCAGGTAGACGGCATCCTTTTCACTGATGCGCTGGATCGGCAGCGCGCCGAAACCGTTTTTTGGAACCTCAATCTTTGTTCTTCCTAAAATTACTTTTTTCATAATTCCCATAATTTAATTGTTAATGTTATTGTTGGTTATAATCTTTTCAAGTGTCTCCGTAAAGGCTGCGATATCCTCCTCAGTGGTGTCGAAGGAGCACATCCAACGGACGATGTCGGCCGATTCGTCCCATTCGTAGAAAAAGTACTGCTGCTGGAGCTGCTGCCAGATTCGGCGAGGAAGCTGCGCGAAAACCGCGTTGGCCTGCACGGGATACACCACCTTCACCTGCGGCAGCCCCTTAACCGACTCGTAAAGCAGCTGCGCCATCCGGTTTGAGTGCTCCGCGTTCCTCCGCCAAAGGTCGTTTTTGAAATAGGCCTGGAACTGTACGGCCATGAACCGCATTTTGCTGCAGAGCTGCATAGCCTGTTTGCGGCGGTAGAGAAAGTTGTTGTTCAGGGCCGGATTCAGGATCACCACCGACTCGCCCGTCATAAGGCCGTTTTTGGTGCCTCCGAAGGAGAGGGCGTCCACCCCGATGCCCGTGGTGATTTCCATGAAACTTTTCCCCAAGGCAACGGCCGCGTTCGCCAGCCGCGCCCCGTCCATGTGCAGGAACATGTTGTGTGCGTGCGCCAGATCGGCAATTGCCCTTATCTCCTCCAAGGTGTATAGTGTGCCCAGTTCGGTGGGTTGGGTTATGCTGATGACCTTGGGCTGCGAATGGTGCTGGAATCCGAAGCCGTGCATCTGTGTCCTTATGAGTTCCGGCGTGAGTTTCCCGTCCGGTGTGGGGACTGGGAGCAGCCTGCAGCCGACCACCCGCTGGATGGAGCCGCACTCGTCCACGTTGATGTGGGCGGTTTCGGCACAGATGACCGCTTCGTGCGAGCGGACCATTGCATCAATGCAGAGGGTGTTCGCACCGGTTCCGTTGAAAACCGGATAAACCTCCGCCGCCTCACCGAACTGTTGTTTGAACAGCTGGCGGGTCATTCCGCTGTATTCGTCATCACCGTAGGCCAGAGCATGACCGATGTTGGCCTGTGCAATGGCCTCAAGCACCTCCGGACTGATGCCGGAGTGGTTGTCGCTACCGAATCCTCGTTTCATGGCATCCAATCATTGAAAGGATAGTAAAAAAGCCTTGAACTATTAATTTTCAAGGCCTTGAATTTGTACCCGAGGCCAGGATCGAACTGGCACGAGTTTAACCTCATCGGTTTTTGAGACCGACGCGTCTACCAATTCCGCCACTCGGGCAAACGGATTTGCAAAAGTACAAAGAATACCGATACGAATCATCTTTTTGGCAGAAAAAAAGTTCTACTGTCAAATATCTTGGTATTCTGTGGTGTAACTTTCTATCAGTATCATTTCATCTGTCTGGTCCACAATATTTTTTGAATAGACGTCTATGCGGGTCTCGCGCCCCTCCGCATCGTAGAAGGTCTTTTTTTCATTCAGCACAACATTGTCCCTGTTCAGCATCTGGTCAAGGATGCAGCGGCCGTTTTCATCATAGCCGTACAGGTGTTTGAAAAAGGAGGATGCGCTTTCGATGGTGACCGCTTCACGCCTTCCTTCGGCATTGTATGAGAACTGCCGGCGCACCACCAGCTGGTCGCTGATGTTGTAGGTCTCCTGGGTCTCCACACCATGCGGCCCGTATGTCAGCACCTCGGTGGTTTTGTTGACGATGCTGCTGTCCGGATCCGGTTCGTAAAGCACAAGTTTTACAAGGCGCCCCTGCCCGTCATATTGGTATTCCTTGCTGGACTGCAGCTCATCGGTGTCGGAATATTCCTTCTCTTCCAGAAGAAGGTTGCCGTCCCATCTGCATTCGTTCTCCACGTATGAGGAGCCGTCCTCGTATACAATCTCCTTTTTCGTCAGTTTTCCGTTCCCATCGTAATGGTAGCGTTCTGTCACGAAATCCTCAAGATAGCGGATTTCGCACCGCTCCACACGCTCCCCCTCCGAATAGAAGTAGTGGCGGGTCTCATAGGTCTCCTCATCCTCCCCGTCCATAAAAACCTCTTCTGTGACGCGGTCCTCCGCATCGAACTGCCGCCGTATGGTGTTCATGCTGCCGTCATCGGGGTTGAAGCTACGGTCGAGCACGAGGTTGCCGCGGTCGTCGGTTTCCATGTAGGAGAGCAGTCTGGTGTTCTCCTCCACCTGGTCGTTGTAGGTGTGGATGCGTTCGTATGTGGTCTGTTTCTTGTATATTGCTTTCATAATGTGGATTTATCTTGTGATTTTGCCAAGCAGGGTGGCAGTTGTGCAATTGTTGACTGTGACATTGAGCAGCTGGCCGGGCTGCGTCCCCTCTTTCGGGAATACGATGACCTTGTTCTGGCTGTTGCGGCCGAAAAAGTGTTCGTCCGACCGTTTGGAGGGGCCTTCGGCCAAAACTTCGAATGTTTTTCCGATGTCGCGGCGGTGGCTTTCGTAGGAGAGCTCCCGCTGCAGTGCGATGACCTCCTCCAGCCGCGCCGTCTTAACCTCGTCCGGAACATCATCCTTCAGATGTTTGGCCGCGTATGTCCCGCTGCGCTCCGAATACTTGAACATGAAGGCATAGTCGAAGCGTGCCTCGCGCATCAGTGAGAGGGTTGCTTCGTGGTCCTGTGGGGTCTCGCCGCAGAATCCGCTGATGAGATCGGTTGAAATGGTGGCTTCGGGCAGGATGCGCCGGATGGAACCAATCCGCTCCAGGTAGTCCTCGCGTGTGTATTTGCGGTTCATCCGCTTAAGCACCTCCGAACTGCCTGATTGGGCCGGCAGGTGTATGTTCTTGCAGATGTTAGGGTGGGCGGCCATTGTCTCCAACAGTTCGTCCGAAAGGTCTTTCGGGTGGGAGGTGGTGAAGCGGACACGCATTTCATGGCCGGTTTTTGCGACATCCGCCATCAGTTGCGGAAAGCCATAGCCGCCTCCCCACAGGTATGAGTTGACGTTTTGCCCGAGAAGTGTGACCTCCTTATATCCTTTTTCGCAGAGCGTGCGGATCTCCTGCAGAATATCCTCCGGATTGCGGCTGCGCTCCCTTCCGCGGGTGTAGGGCACCACACAATAGGTGCAGAAATTGTTGCATCCGCGCATTATGGAGACAAAGGCCGAGATGCCGTTTGTCTGGTATCTCATCGGGATTATCCCGCTGTAGGTTTCATCGGTGGAGAGTTCGGTGCGGATTTGCGGTGCCTCCGCATCGGAAAGTATTTCGGGCAGGAAGCGGTAGGAGTCCGGTCCGGCAATGAAATCCACCAGGTGCGATTCCACCCAATTGTCCTGATAGCGGGAGGCCATGCAGCCTATAAGTCCTATTTTCAGAGATTTGCCCTTTTTGCGCAGCGCGCGCAACTCCTCTAACCGTTTTAGCACCCGCTGTTCGGCATTCTCCCGGATGGAGCAGGTGTTCAAAAGGATGACATCAGCCTCCTGTGCGGTCTGGCACAGTCGGTATTCATCAGACAGGATGGATGCCACCACCTCGCTGTCGGCGAAATTCATCTGGCACCCGTAGGTTTCAATGTAGAGTTGTTTCATCCGGTCGGTTTCAGTGCATACTCGATTTATGCGTATAACGCACCTTCCGGAATAATATTGTATGGAATCTTTTTAAAAAATCAGTACTTGAACAGATAGTCCATCGCTGCGCCGCCTGCGCCGAGCCGGAAGGTGTGAACCTCACCGGTGGCAGGCTTTATGACCACGATGTCGCAGCAGAGGCTTTCCCGCGAATTGAACCAGGCCCGCCGCTGCCCGGGTTCCAACTGGGTGTTTTCCATCTTTCCGTAGCCCTGGGAAATAAAATAATTCACACCGTTCAGCTGTATGTAGCTGTTTATGTGCGAGTCTCCGGTCAAAAGTCCGACCAGCCGCCCCTTGGCTCCGGTGAAGTCCCATTGCAGCCCTGCCGTGCCGCCGCTTGTCTTGTACACGTAGGATTCCAGCATCCGCATCAGGCCCTCTATGGACGGGTCGCACCGGCTTTTGACGCTGGGCCAGTGGCCGACCGGATGAGGCATGTAGTGGGAAAGAATCACCACGCCGGTGCTGTCGGGGGTCTGCAGGAGCAGCCCCATGAGCCATGCCAGCTGCGCCTCGCCATAGGTGTAGTAGAAGTCGCCCTGCGTCTCGCTGTTCTGGCTGTTCAGCGTGATTATTCTGAGCCGCTTTTCAGGCAGGTCGTAGTAGCTCCAGCAGTTGTGGCCGGTCAGGTGGAGGTTGCCGTCGGCGTATTGCAGCGAAGGCTGCTGGAACAGTTCGCAGAGCCTCGCCGATGAGAGGTGGCGCTCCGCCCCGCCGTCATAGTCGTGGTTACCGGGTGCATACAGGAAAACTCCCTTGTATTTTGCCATTTCTGTGAGAGTGTTCTGCAGGATCATGTCCGCAATCTCTGCGGAGCTGTGCGCCGGCTCGACGTTCAGCCCGATGTCGCCCAGATTGGCCATGAAATCATAGTGGAACATGTTGTCCAATCCCACTATATAGCCGATGTGGCGGTAGGTTTCGCGGTTGGTGGTGTGCACGTCCGTAATCAGGGGGAACACCACCACCTCGTCCTTTCCTATCCAGGCCTTCATCCGTCTGGCGGTCTCTTTTGCCTGCCTTTTCACAAAGCGCGGCTGGGATGTTGTGGGATTCTCCCCAACTGTAATGAAACCGCCGGTTGAGGAATTCCGGTACGAGAGGTTCAGCGTTTGGGATTTCCAGTGTTCAAAATATTCCACTTTGACCAGATGTGTGCCTTTATCCAGCAGGAGGCTCACCTCCTTGCTGATGGGTCCGTGGGTGCTGTCGATGTCAAGCAGCCTTTTGCCGTCAATGTAAAGACGGCTGCCGTCGTCGCTGCAGAGCCGGAAGGTGTAGGTGTCCGCCTTCTTTACCTGCATGTCGTATTCGAGCTGCAGGGCGTAATAGTCGCTGTTTTCTTCCGGTATGCCCTCCAGGTCGAAGCAGCTGTTGGTGCCGGTCCGGTCCGGCTCGCCAAGCGTTGTGAAGTCTGGCAGCGCCATTCCGTGATAGTTCAGGAAAATTTTGTAGCGCACCTGGGCCTGTAAACCCAGTGCCAACATCAGAAATAGCGGAAGAAAAAGCGTTTTTTTCATAAATATCTGTTATTGTTTCGAAAACTTTGTGGTGAACCGTCTGCCGTTCTGCTCCACGCTGAGGAAATAGATGCCCGCGCTCAAATCCTTGGTGCTGATGCGGCTTTTCTCTTCAGTGGTGTAGACGGTCTTCATCACCTGTCCCATCACGTTGATGACACGGATTGTGGCCGGGTCGTTGTTTTTCAGGCTTACAACAACATAGTCTTTGGCAGGATTGGGATATATGGATGTGATGATGAAATTGGCATCATTAATATTGTTGCTGTCGGGATGGGGTGGGGAAGGTGGTGGTGGAAAAGGGTCGAATCCGTCGTGTACTTTATGATAGTACAGCGAATCGCACACCTCCACAATGTTGCTGCTGTCAACCGCAATGTGATATGCAATTAACGGCATATATTGTGCGTTGGGCAAGTACATGCTGTTATACAATTTTCCTCCTACTAAAGATGGATATAATTTTGTCCACAGTTGGTACCTTGTATTTTTTGGTTCGTAATAGTTGCAGTTGTAGCCGTATGGGTCACAATAGGCTCTGGGATTGGAATCGTAGTAGTAAATGACGGAAAAACAATTGTGTCTGTAATGTGTGCAGTTATGCGAATACTTTCCGTTTGTGTCTGTTCTGGCGTATACCAGAGTGTCTCCCAACCGGTAGGTATAGCCGGGGATGAATTTGACCATGCAGCTGGTGACGGCACCTGCAGGTACCGCAAAACCCTCTTCGCCCATGCTTTCCGATCTGATTGGGATGCTGTACGTTTTGGGCTGGAAAAACCAGATGGTATCCCCGTTGGAAAGAACTGAATCCCGGAGCTCCGCAGTGTCGCCGGCAGTGAGCAGATAATTGATTGTGATGTTGCTTTTTGCCGCAGGGGAGAGTGCCGATCCGTAAGGCTGCTTGAGGTTCAGTGTGTCCACCTTGACTAATGGTGCGAAAAGGTTTGTGTCCATTGTAGGGTAGTCAGTTGCAAAATGCAAGCCAACCCATTCTGTACTTTTATCAATCTGCTCATAAACTTTATGATAGGCCAGAAAAATGCGCAGGGTGTCCGGCGATTCCGGGTTATAGCGGTCCGATTCGCCCCAATGATAATAACCGCAGACTTTTATGGAGTCCATTTTGTAACCATAGGTCTTGACAGCAGGCCAGGAAGGGGTGGGGAAAATCCCTGACCTGAAATCTTTGTCATACGAGTAGGAATATGGGTCGCAACTGTTGCCGATGGCGTGAAAAGATGTGTTATAGCTTATAACCGTGTCCATGCTTTCAAGTACGTAGTATAGGCAGGAGTCCGGAAACAGGTAAAGGGAACTCAATTTGGAGTTAATGTCATAGTTTTTGGGAAACAGGTGCTTCAGGTAGTCTTCGGAACGTATCCACCCGATATTCTGGTAGTTGTTCATGGAAGAGGGCATATCCGGCACCATCACAGTGGTGCCGGATGCCGCTTTTTCTGGCAGCTGAGCGGCCGGTAAAAAATGTTGGGCATGCAGATTTCCTAAAAAAAAGATGCCTGCTATCAGTATAATCAGCAGCTGTTTCATTGTTTCGAAAACTTTGTGGTGAACCGTCTGCCGTTCTGCTCCACGCTGAGGAAGTAGATGCCCGCGCTCAAATCCTTGGTGCTGATGCGGCTCCTATCTTCAGTGGTGTTGACGGTCCTCATCACCTGTCCCATCACGTTGATGACACGGATTGTTGCAGGGTCGTTGTTTTTCAGGCTTACAACCACATAATCCTTGGCCGGATTGGGATATACGGATTTGATGAGGATTTCGGCTTCGCGGATTGAGGTGGTGTCGGTCTTGTGCTCCTTCTTGTAGAGCAGCGAGTCGCACACCTCCACCATGTTGCTGCTGTCCACAGACATGTGGTATGTTAACAGCGGAAGGATGTGGGCGTTCGGATAATACATGCTGTTGTACAGAGTGTTGGGCGTGGTGTCGTTGGTCATCCAAGTTTGATACCGCGTATTGGTATGTTCATAAAAATTGAAATTGAAACCGTAGGGGTCACAATAGGCCTTGCTGTTCGATTCGTTGTAGGCCATGACGGCAAAGCAATTGTGCCGGTGCCGCGGGTAGGTGGGCAGGTATTTGTTGTCGGGGGTGATTTTGCCGTATTCAAGCGAATCGCCCGGCTGGTAGGCATATCCGGGAATGTATTTGACGATGCAGCTGGTGACAGCGCCCGCCGGCACAATGAACCCCTCTTCGGTCACCCCGTTCAGGGTGGTGGGGATCATATAGTTTTTGGCGCGGTAGTACCTGACGGTGTCCCCGCTGGCATTGACCGAATCCCAGAACAAAGTGGTGTCGTTGGCGGTCAGCAGATAGTCGATGGTGATGTAGTTTTCAGCCGCAGGGGTGATGGCCGATCCGCACTGCTGTTTGACTTTAATGGTGTCCACTCTGATCATGGGGGCGAACAGGTCGGTGTCGTTGGCCTTGTCGCTCACCCAATGCAGGTTGGTCCATTCTGTTTTGTTCCCAATTTGCTCATATACCTTGTGATATGCCAGGAATACGCGCAGTGTGTCCGGCGAGTTTGGGTTGTAGTGGTCCAGGTCTCCCCAATAGTAGACCCCATAGACGGAGATGGTATCGATGTTGTAGCCGAATGTCTGTATTGCGGGCCATGTCGGGGTGGGGAAGAGGCCGGACATGCACATTTTGTCATACGATTCGGAATAGGGGTCGAAACTGTTGCCGATGGCGTGCATGTAGGTGCTGTACTTTTTAACGGTATCCCCCTGGTCAAAGACGTTGAAGAGGCTGGAATCGGGGAAGATGTCGAAGCTGGTCCGTTTCGAGCTGATGTTGTAGCTGGAGGGAACCAGATACTTCATATAGGCTTCCGAAGAGACCCATCCCACATTCTGATAACTTTTCATCAGTGCGGGCATGTTGGCGGGCATCAGTGCCACGGCGTTGTCCTTCGGACTGTTGGGGAGTGTTGCTATAGGCATGATTGACTGTGCGTTAATGCAGATTGAGAGCCCAATGGCCATACTGAAAAGCAGGATTTTTTTCATGGTGCTTATTAATTAGATGAATAATGAAAATTTCAAAATGCAAAGATAATGGAAAATGCAATTGGAAATGCAATTGGAGCAAAAAAAAAGGGGCCGGAATTTCCGACCCCTTCATATTATCTGATTCGGTCCGTTTACTGGACTGTCAGTTTCGTGCTGTAGCGTCTTCCTTTCTGTTCCACGCTGAGGAAATAGATACCAGCGCTCAAATCCTTGGTGCTGATGGTGTTTCTCTCCTCGTTGGTGCAGACGGTCTTAATCACCTGTCCCATGACATTGACGATGCGGATGGTGGTCTGGTCGTTGTTTTTCAGGCTTACAACAACATAGTCTTTGGCAGGATTGGGATAGACGGATTCAATGACGCTGTTCGCCTCTTTTACTCCCGGTCCCGAGGTGTCAGGATGGTTCTGATGCCATCTCACGGAATCGCACACTTCAACGGCGCCCAGGCTGTCATATGCGAAGTGGTACTGGATGAACGGCACCATGGCGTGGGTGGGCTGATACATGCTGTTGTACAGGGTGTTCGGTTTGCCGCCGCTTGTCCACATCTGGTAATGGGTGTATTTGTGGTCATAGAAGCTGGCGTTATATCCGTAGGGGTCGCAGAAGGCTTTTGAATCTTTATTCTCGTAGTATACCATCATGCTGAAGGTGTTGTGGTTGTAGTGGAGTCCGCCATCAATGGTGTTGTCAGCGTTGACTTTTCCAAATACAAGGGTGTCGCCCAGGCTGTACTGGTATCCGGGCACAAAGTTTACAATGCAGCTGACGATTGCGCCGGCAGGCACCTCGAATCCGTTGGTCAGATTAACGGGGATTTTGTATCCTCTGTAGCTGTAATACTGATGGGTTTGTCCTTCAATCACGGAATCCCAGTAGCGGTTGGTGTCGCCTGCCTGCAGGATGTAGTCAACAGTGATGGTGTTGGCGGCAACCGGTTTCAGAAGGCCGTTTTTGGAGAGTTTCATCTTCTCCGCATCAAAGGTGATCATGGGCGAGAACAGGGCGGTGTCTCCGTTTTTGTCGGAAACGTAATTCAGCGCCTGCCATTCTTTTTTTACACCGATGCGTTCATACACCTTATAGTAGGTGAAATAGAGGCGCAGCGTGTCGGGTGAGTTGGCGTTGTAGCCGTCCTTCGCACCCCAATGGTACAGTCCGTAGAGCATGACGGTGTCGATGGTATAGGGGTAGGTCACCACTGCGGGGTAGCTGGGGGTCGGGAAAATACCGGCCTGGAACACCTTGTCGTACGATTCGGAATAGGGGTCGAAGCTGGTACCCATGGCATGACGCCAGATGCTGAATTCATCAAGACCTTCCGGTTTGTCCCACACAAAGTTCACGCAGCTGTCCGGAAAGATTTCCATGCTGGTTCGTTTGCTGTTGATTTCGTAGGAACTGGGCAGCAGGTACTGCAGGTAGGCCAACGGATTCAGCCAGCCGACAGATTCGTATGCCTTTTTCATGGGAGGCGTTTGGGGCATCAGGCCGATCGCGTTGCTTTTTGGGTTTTCCTTCAGCGACTTGACAGGCGTGAAATTCTGGGCGGAAAGTCCTGAGACAAAGACCGCCATAACAAAGAGTAAAGCAAGTTTTCTCATGTTGATACTATTTAATAATTAATACTTACAATTTTTGCTTTCAAAATGCAAAAGTAGTTATTTTTTAAACAGAAATCGTACCTTTGCCAATAAAAAAATCAAAAAAAATGCAAATTAATTTTTTCTGTTCCCTTTTTTAGTACTTTTGAAAACCATTTCCGAATGGGGATAATAATATATAAATGATTAAGAGAGAGACTATAGACGCTATTGTTTCTGCCTGTCGCATCGAGGAGGTGGTGGGAGATTTTGTCCATTTGACCAAACGTGGGGTCAACCTTATAGGCCTTTGCCCCTTCCATGACGAAAAAACCCCCTCCTTCAATGTCAGTCCGGCCAGGGGCATCTACAAATGTTTCGGCTGCGGTGAGGCGGGCAATGCCATACGCTTTGTCATGCAGTATGAAAAGTGCTCTTATGTGGAGGCGCTTCGCTATCTGGCAAAAAAGTACGGCATTACGGTGGAGGAGACGGAACGGACACCGGAGGCCATCCGGCAGATGAACGAGCGGGAGGCGCTCATGGCGGTGTCGGAGTTTGCGGCCTCCTTCTTTTCCGACAACCTGTGGAAGAGCACGGAGGGCCGGAATATCGGGTTGAGCTATTTCCACGAAAGGGGCTTCACCAACGAAACCATCACGAAGTTCCGGCTCGGCTACAGCCTTTCAAACCGCACCGCCTTGCTCGACAAGGCAGTGAACGAAGGATATACGGCTGATAACCTGGAGAAGGCCGGTCTTGTGCTGCCTCCACGTCAGGGTGAGGACGACCGGCGTTATGACCGTTTTTATGAACGGGTGATGTTCCCTATCCAAAACTTTTCCGGAAGGGTCATTGCCTTCGGCGGGCGTACGCTCCGTTCCGGTGACAAGAAAATCGCAAAGTATGTGAATTCGCCCGAAACGGAGATTTACCACAAGAGCGATACGCTGTACGGCATCTTCCAGGCCAGGAACGCCATACGGAAGGCCGACAAGTGCCTGCTGGTGGAGGGTTACGCCGATGTCATCTCCATGCATCAGGCCGGCATCGAAAATGTGGTCGCCTCGTCCGGGACATCCCTGACCGCAAACCAGGTCAGACTTATCCGCAAGCTTACAAACAATGTCACGGTAGTGTACGACGGGGATGCGGCGGGAATCCATGCGGCGGAACGTGCCGTCGGCATGATGCTGAAGGAGGGGCTTGACATCCGCATTGTGACGCTGCCTCCGGAGGACGACCCCGACAGTTTCGCCCGTTCACACTCCCTGCAGGAGATTGAAGAATACATTGCCAACGGGGAAAGGGATTTCCTGAAGTTCAGGATTGACCGTTTCCTGCAGCAGCCCGACCATGACGATCCGCTGAAAAAGGCTGCGTTCATCCGTGCGGTTGCCGAAGACCTCGCGCTGATTCCCGATTCCATCACCTTGAGCGTTTTTGTCAGGCAGAGCAGCGAAATGCTTGAAGTTTCCGAAGATGTGCTGCTGTCGGCGGTGAACAAGATAAGGGTCAGACGCTATGTTGAGGAAAAGCAGCGGCAGAGCGCTCCGGCGGAACAGGAGGCCGCGGAGGCTGCGGAGGCCCTTGTTCCGGAACCTTCCCGTGAAAAGCCTGTGCCGGACACACCGGCATTCCTGACCATCGCCGATGTGGAGAGGGCGCTTCTTTTCCGGCTTGTAAATTACGGAGACCGGATGCTTGTTTTGGAGCAGGAGGGTGAGGAGCCGCGCATCATGCGTCTTGATGAGATGGTGTTCAATGATCTGGAGCAGGACCAGCTGGAGCTGGAGACCCCGTTGTACCATAAATTTTATAATATGTATAAGGAGGCATTCCTTCGCCAGCCGGAAACGGTGTTGCAGCAGCTGCAGTACTCGCAGGACGAGGAGATACTCCAATTGTATACCGATTTGCAGGATATGAAGCCCTCTTTCAGTCCGGGGTGGAAAAAACGCAAAAGCTACATCCACACCATCGATGACACACATGGCGGCCTGCTGCTGGATGACATACGCAATGTCCTGCAGAACATCCGGCTGTTACGGCTGCGTAAAATCAGGGAGGAGTGCGTTGAGGCGCTGAAAAATGAAAAGGAGGGGCCAATGTGTGATGCACTCATCGGCAACATCCAAAAAATCAACCAGATGATTTCTGTCATAGAAAGCAGGTTGGGGGTCACATACCGATAGGCGATGGCGGAACAGGAAAGATATATAGATGTGCTGCTTCCATTGGCGCTGCCTCGGCCGCTGACCTACCATGTGCCGGCGGACTGGGGTGAAGTCCAGGTCGGACACCGCGTGCTGGTGCCGTTGGGCAAGCACAAGTTCTATGCGGCGGTGGTGAAGCGTCTCCATGGCTGCAGGCCGGAGGGATATGCGGTCAGGGATGCGCTGCAACTGCTGGATGAAAAGCCGGTGGCCGATGCGCGGCAGCTGGCTTTCTGGGAGTGGATGGCCTCCTATTACCTTTCGACCGAGGGTGAGGTTATGGCGGCCGCATTGCCGTCAGGTTTCAAGCTGGAAAGTGAGGGTAAGGTTGCGATTCATCCCGACTTTTCTGGGGAGGTCTCCCAATTGTCAGCCTTGGAGATAAGGCTGCTGAACCTGCTTTCTGAAAAAAAGTGCATGACACTCCGCAATATAGGAGAGGAGCTTTCCATCTCCAACGTGGCTATGCTGGTGCGGAACATGCTGGACAATAACATTCTGATTCGCTATGAGGAGGTTGAGGAGAGATACATCCCGCGTCGTGAGACCTATCTGTCGCTGGCAGAAAAATATAGGGATGATGAGGCGGCATTGTCCGGCCTGTTTGAAGAATTGGAAAAAAACAGCCGCCTGCAGCGGCAGTCGGACACCCTGCTGCTCTTTTTGAGCCTTTCGCGGAGCCTTCGCCAGCCGATGGTGCCAAAACGCAGCCTGATGGCTTCGGAAAAGGCAAGTGAAAGTTCGCTGAAGCAGCTTATCAAGAAGGGGGTGCTCTGCCAGGAGGAGATGGAGGTGAGCCGGTTGTCCTCCTTCAAACCGGAAAAGGCGGTGGAGAGCATCGTTCTGACGGAAGCCCAGCAGACAGCCATGGATGAGATTGTCCGGCAGTGGGGCCGTTTCCAGACCGTTCTGCTGCACGGTGTGACCGGCAGCGGCAAGACAGAGATTTACATTAGGCTGATACAGCGGGTGCTGGAACAGGGCAAACAGGTTCTTTACCTGTTGCCTGAAATTGCCCTCACCACACAAATCATCCATCGACTGCAATGCTATTTCGGCGACAAGGTCGGGGTCTATCATTCGCGCTTCAACGAGCAGGAGCGGGTGGAGATCTGGAACAGGGTCAAGGCGGAGGATGCTTCGGCCTACCAGGTGGTGATAGGTGCCCGTTCGGCACTTTTCCTGCCGTTCAGGCAACTTGGACTCATCGTCATCGACGAGGAGCATGACAGCTCCTTCAAGCAATATGACCCTTCACCGCGCTATCATGCCCGCGATGCGGCAATGGTTCTTGCGCAGCAGCATCAGGCAAAGGTCCTGTTGGGTTCGGCCACCCCGTCGGTGGAGAGTTATGCAAACACACAGCGTGGCAAATACGGGCTGGTAACCCTTTCGCAGCGCTATTCCGGCATGGCCTTGCCTGAAATCCGTCCGGTGGATTTGCGCCTGCCGTTGCGCAGCCCCCGTGGGATGGCGCCCTACTCCGAAGAGCTGCTGTCACAGATTTCCGATGCCCTGGATGCGGGGGAGCAGGTGATCCTGTTCCAGAACAGGCGCGGTTTCTCCCCACATCTGGAGTGTGGTGTCTGCCATTACATCCCGGTTTGCAGGCACTGTGATGTGGCGCTTACCTATCATAAGGCGAAACATCAGCTTCGCTGCCACTATTGCGGCTACACCGAAAAGCTGCCGCACGACTGTCCGCAGTGCAAGAGCCCGAACCTGCAGATGCGCGGTTTCGGCACAGAAAAGGTGGAGGAGGAGCTGGCAGTCTTTTTCCCGAAGGCCCGCATTGCACGGCTGGATTACGACACCACCCGCAGCCGCACGGCCTATCAGAAGATAATACAGGATTTTGAGTTGCGGAACATCCAGGTGCTTGTGGGAACCCAAATGGTTACAAAGGGGCTTGACTTCGAGCATGTCAGCACGGTCGGGATTCTGAACGCGGACAACCTGCTCCATTTCCCTGATTTCCGTGCCTACGAGCGTGCCTTTCAGGTGCTTTCACAGGTGAGCGGCCGTGCGGGACGCAGGCATCGGCGCGGCGTGGTGCTGATACAGACCTATTTTCCGGAGCATCCGTTGTTCAAGTGGGTTATGGACAACGATTACCAGACCATGTACCGGCATGTCATGGCGGAGCGCAGCCAGTTTGTCTATCCGCCTTTCTGCCGTTTTGTAAAAATCACCCTCAAGCACAGGAACGCGACGGTGCTGGATGCTGCCGCGCTGCAGCTGGCACAGCTTCTCCGCAGAAGGTTCGGTCCGGAGGTTCTTGGGCCTGCATATCCCTCAATCCCTCGTGTAAAAAATCTTTACATGAAAGACATTATATTAAAAATAGGTAAAGATGGACATCTGCCGGAGGCAAAGCAATGGATTCGACAGTCGGCTGAGGCCATGCTTTCGGAACCGGCATACCGTTCCGTACTTGTGTCGTATGATGTGGATCCATATTGATTTTTCCGGAACCGTACAATAAAACAGAAAAAAGGGAGTTTATTTCGCATAGTTATTTCATATGGCCAAACTGAGCGTTGTCATCGTAAATTATAATGTAGCCTACTTTCTGGAGCAGTGCCTGCACTCCGTATATGAGGCGGCCAAGGGTATTCCGGTTGAAATCTTTGTGGTGGACAACCATTCGGTTGACAAGTCCCTGGAGATGCTGCGCAACAATTTTCCGGAGGTGAAGGTTATCGCCAATGAGGAGAATGTCGGTTTTGCCAAAGCCAACAATCAGGCAATCCGGATTGCCACAGGGGAGTACATCCTGCTGCTGAATCCGGACACTATCGTGCAGGCTGACACCTTTGTAAAGACGCTCGATTTCATGGACAAAACGCCGGATGCCGGTGCATTGGGCGTGAAAATGATAGACGGACAGGGCCATTATCTGCCGGAATCCAAGCGTGGACTGCCGCTGCCGTCGGTGGCTTTCTACAAGATTTTTGGATTGTCAAAAATTTTTAGGAAATCAAAACGTTTCGGACGCTACCATCTGACCTATCTCGACCCGGACGAAATAAACGAGGTGGATGTTCTGCCCGGTGCCTTCATGCTGATGCGCAAGTCGGTCCTGGATCAGATCGGTCTGCTTGACGAATCCTTCTTCATGTACGGCGAGGACATTGACCTCTCATATCGTGTGACATTGGGCGGCTACAAAAATTATTATTTTCCGCTGACGCGCATTATCCATTATAAGGGCGAAAGCACCAAAAAGAGCAGTGTGAACTATGTGCTGGTCTTTTATCAGGCGATGCGGATTTTCGCCAAGAAGCATTTTTCCAAGAACAATGCCCGTCTTTTCGATGGAATGATTAACCTGGCCATCTGGTTCCGGGCCTTTTTGGCCATTGTCAAGCGGCTATTTTTAAAAATCTGGATGCCGCTGTTGGATTTCCTGCTGATTGGCGGCGGCCTGCTGGGCATTGCCGCCTATTGGGAAAAAACGGTGCTGTTGCCGCGTGGGGTGAAGTTTCCCGACGAATACCTCTATCTTGTTCTGCCGCTTTATGCCTTGGTCTGGGTCGGATGTATCCGGATTCAGAATGCCTATCGTGTGCCGGTCTCCTTCAAGCGGCTCAACCGGGGGGTGCTGTTGGGCGGCGTGGTGCTGTTGCTGGTATATGCTTTGCTGGGTGAGCAGTTCCGTTTTTCACGTGCGGTACTGCTAATCGGTATTTTGTATGTGTTCCTGATACTCAATTTGGTGAGATGGATTATCGGTCGGATGCGCCTGAAAAGCTATCCTGTGGGCGACATGTCCGTCAAACGGTTGCTGGTTGTGGGCGGCGAAGAGGAGGCGGAGCGCGTCTCCCGGCTGCTGCCGATGATGTCCATCCGGCAGGTGCTTGTCGGCTGCGTGCATCCTGATAAGGATTTCCGGCCCGAAAAGGAAAGCCCTTTTGTCGGCAATCTTTCACAGATAATGGAAATCATTGAGATATATGGTGTGAATGAAATTGTGTTTTGCGGCAAGGACATTTCCTCCACCGATATCATGACGGTGATGTCGCGGTTGCAGGATTTCCCGTTGGAATACAAGATTGCGCCGCCGGAAAGCCTCTATATCATAGGTAGCCGTTCCATCCATGTGGAGGGCGATGTCTACACCCTGTCGGCCAACAGCATCGGCAAAAGGGAAAACCGTCGCCGCAAACGGCTGTTCGATGTCTGTTTCTCTACAGTATTGCTGCTGATTTCGCCGCTTTTGATATGGTTTGTTCCAAGGAAAACCGGCTTTTACAGGAATCTCTTTCAGGTGTTGTCGGGACGTAGGAGTTGGGTCGGCTATGCGCCGCAGCCGGACTCCGGTTCAGGAGTCCTGCCGCCATTGCGGGAAGGGGTGTACCATACAGTTTCGGCGGTGCGTCAGCGACTCACCCCGGAGATGGCGATGCGGGCCAACAGCCTCTATGCGAAAGATTACAGCACCTATACCGATTTCCGGATTGTGTTGCGGATGCTGTTCCGGAAAAGTTGACGATCATTTTCCCGTCATGATGTCAAGGATGCAGCGGTCTGTTTCCTTCATGCCCTGAGTGCCGATGTTGACAAGGTTGCGGATGCATTGCTCCACATCATTATCTATTATTCCCTCTTCGGCCGTGACAAATTTTCCCTCCATGGCCATGATGGCGGCCAATACAGCTGTGGAGACACCGGTGGAGACTTTCAGCGAGCAGCTGGGTTTTGCACCGTCACAAAGCATTCCGGTTATGTTGGCGATCATGTTTTTGATTGCGTAGGTGATTTGTTCATAGTTCCCACCCATAAGATAGGTGAGGCCGCAGGCCGAGCCGGTGGCGGCCACCACACAGCCGCACAACGGTGAAAGCCGTCCGAAGCTCTGTTTGATGTATATTACGGTCAGGTGGCTTAGCACCAGGGCGCGGATGAGCAGCTCTTTCCTGATTTTCTTGCGGTGTGCGTAGACCCAAATGGGTAATGTGGCGACAATGCCCTGATTGCCGCTGCCGGAATTGCTCATGACCGGAATCTGTGCTCCGGCCATGCGGGCATCGCAAGCGGCGGAGGTGAATGCAATAATTTTGGCATACAGGCTTTTCCCGAAATATTCCCTCCGATGCAGCCCCTGGATAGTTTTACCCAATTCATGTCCGTAATGCCCTTTCAGCGCGGTTTCCGCCGCCTTTTTGTTCAGGTTGGCGGTTTGCAGGATGAATTGCAGGTCGCGGATGGGGGTTGTCATGGCAAAGTCATAAACTTGCTTGAAAGTCAGTTCGACAATATCTTTTTCCGTCTCATCCTGAATGTCCGGTTTTTCCTCCAGCTGCACTTTCCCATTTTTGGAGATGTGGCTGAAATGGGTGTGCGAACCGCTGATCACAACCTTGACGCTATCCTCATCCTTGCAGCAGATCACCTCAATGTAAAGTTTGTGCGGTGCATCCGGTTTGTGCAGGATGCGGATGTGCTTTTCCTCCACATATTTTTTAGCCTTGGCAACAGATTCCGGTTTGGTATCTTTCAGAACCTCCAGCTGATATTCCGGTTTCCCGATCAGAACGCCCAATGCCACGGCGATGGGCAGCCCGTACATGCCGGTGCCGGGGATGCCGACTCCCATGGTGTTTTTCAGCATGTTGGTGCTCAGGTTGACAAAAATTTTGTCCGGAAGAGCACCCAACAGATCTTTGGCTTTGGCGGCGGCCAGAGCCACTGCGATGGGTTCCGTGCATCCGATGGCGGGAACAACCTCCCGTTGGATAAGTCGGATAATCTGTGATTGTTCTTGTGTGGTCATGATGGTTGTGTGTCAGTAATTATTTTTCCGTTGGTTTCATATTCATGTGCACGTGTGATGCGGACCTGATAGAACTTCCCGATTTCACAGCGGTTGGCCTGCTGGCGGAGAAGCACCATATTGTCCACTTCCGGCGAATCATATTGGGTGCGGCCAATGTAATAGCCGTCTTGTTTGCTGTCGATGAGCACCTCAAATGTTTTTCCCAGCATTTTCCTGTTTTTTTCAAGGGAGATATCCTGCTGCAGCCACATGATTTCATCTTTCCGCCGATTCTTTTCCAAATGGGAAATGCTGTTTTTCAGAGTATAGGCAAGAGTGTCCTCTTCATGGGAATAGGTAAAGACCCCCATGCGGTCAAAGCGGATTTCCTCCGCAAAGGCGTATAGCTTTTCAAATTTCTTCCGGGTTTCTCCGGGAAAGCCGACCATCAGTGTGGTGCGTAGGGCAATGTCCGGCACACGGGTACGGATGGTATCCAGCAACAGTCGGATTTCCTTTTCCGTAATGTTCCGGTTCATTCTTTTCAATATATCGTCGTCGATATGCTGTATGGGGATATCCAGATAATGGCATATCTGCGGATTGTCGCGCATGACATCCAGCACCTCCATCGGAAAATGGTTCGGATAGGCATAATGCAGCCTGATCCAGTGCAGCTGTGGAATGCGGGCCAATCCTTCCAGCAGTCCGGCCAGTTCCCGTCTGTGGTAGAGGTCGATGCCGTATGAGGTAAGGTCCTGGGCCACAAGTATAAGTTCCCTGACCCCTTTGTCTGCCAGCAGGCGTGCCTCCTCCAACAGCTGTTCTGCCGGTTTGGAGCGGTGCCGTCCCCGAATTAGCGGAATTGCACAATATGCGCAGCCATGGTTGCAGCCTTCGGAAATTTTCAGGTAGGCGTAGTGGGAGGGTGTGCTCAGCATCCGCCGGTTAAGAAGTTCCGGCTGTATTTTCGATCGCAGGTAATAGAGTATCTGCTCAATGGCATCGGTTCCAAACCAGGCGTCCACTTCAGGTATTTCGCTGCGCAAATCCTCCTGGTAGCGTTGCGACAGGCAGCCGAAGACAATCAGCTTGCGGATTTCCCCGTTTTGTTTCTCTTTGACGCAATCCAGAATAACCTCCACTGACTCCTCCTTTGCATCGTTGATGAATCCGCAGGTGTTGATAATGGTGATGGGATGCGGCAAATTATAGTCATCCAGATGCACCGTGTAACCTGCCGCCTGCAGTTGGGCGGCCAGCCGTTCGGAGTCCACCCTGTTCTTGTCACAGCCGAGGGTCAGGATGTTCACGCTCCCTTCCATTTCCGATAGCGGTTGGGCTTGCGATTGCGATTTTGGGATTCGCATTACAAACTGGTTCAGCACAGTCATGGGAAGAGGGGCTTTATATTAGTTGTTCTTTTTGGATTCGGATACTTTCAGCCCATTCTTGTACGTCACCTGATTTATGACCTGTCCTTTGTCATAATAGCTCCATGTGCCGTTCTTAGCCGCTTTCTTGTAGCTCCCTTCCGCCAGTTTTTCCCCCTGGTTGTCGTATTCCACCCATTTGCCGTCCGGAAGATCCTCCTTGAAGGATTGGGTGCGTACCAGATTTCCGCGCTGGCCGTAGTAGCTCCAGGTCCCGTCTTTCTTTCCGAATTTGTAGTTTCCTGTCTCCAACGGGTTTCCGTTTTGTGAAAAGAATTCCCATTTGCCGCTGCGCAACCCCTTCTTGAAAACGCCACGTTGGTTCACCACCCCGTTTTCCCAATAGTACACGTAGTCGCCGTGCTTCTGGTCGTTGGCGTAGCTGGCGGTGTAGCGCAGGTTGCCGTTTTCATGCCATCCGGTCCAGTCCCCGCTCATTTCCCCTTCACTGAAAAAGCCTTGGTTTTCCTTGCGTCCGTTGGCGTACCATGACATCCATAATCCATGCTCCTTATCATTCTGGAATTTGCCTTCCCGTTGTTTTTTCCCGTCTTCAAACCAGGCAGTCCATAATCCTTCCCGCTTGCCGTTGGTGAAGGAGCCCTCCTTCCATTTTTCGCCGGTTTCGTAGTAGTAGATCCAGCGGCCCTCCTGCAGCCCCTTATTGAATTTGCCGGTGCTGCCCAGCTGGCCATTGGCGTAGTAGAAATTCCATGTGCTGTCCTGCAACCCCTCCTTGGAGTAGCCCTGCATCTCGATTTTCCCGTTTCCGTACCACCAGATTCCCAGTCCGATCAGCGCGTTGTTAACATAGTTTCCTTCGAACATCTTGATGCCGTTGTCGTAAAACTCTTCACATTTTCCGTTTAGCGAGTCATGCAGGTAGCTGCATGACTTGCTGATTTTTCCGTTGGGATGGTAGAATGTCCAGCGGCCTTCGCGGAGGTCGTTGGTCACTGTTCCTTCACATTCCGGTCCGCCGTTTTTGTAGAAGCTCTGGAAACGGCCGCTTTGGTAGTCCATAGTTGTGGCTGGGGAGCCGTTGTAATGCCATGAACGCCATACACCGGTTTTCACTCCTTGTCGGTAGGTGCCTTCACTGGATTTGTTGCCGTTGGCGTGGTAATATGTCCATACGCTGTCCGGTTCACCGTTGACCAGTTTTCCTTCCTGTTTCTTTTTGCCGTTTTCCCAATAGTCAATCTGGTATTGGGAGAAGGCGGGCAGGCAGCAGAAGCAGAGTGCTGCGAAGAAAATAACGTGTTGTTTCATCGTACCAAATATTTGCATTTTCGCGAAGCAAAATTAAACAAAAACAAAATACGTTTTACAGAAGCGTTTTATTTTTTTTCACCATCTTTTTTTCAAAAAATGGGGCCGTTTGCATCCCGGTCCTGTTAATATCAAGTTGAAAAGTATTTGTTGTAATTTGGCAGGGCATATCATGTTTTGTTTTACTTTTGCATTGAATTCAGGTTCCGTCAGGATTAATAGGGAATCCTGTGAAAATCAGGAGCTA
>JAEEGH010003239.1_pt1 | contig 43052 bp, 22 predicted proteins | sample 9134181 | NCBI WGS metagenome assembly JAEEGH01 (sample SAMN16246544, study PRJNA631951) | gut metagenome | biome: gut microbiome; feature: rumen; material: DP-attached | host: Bos | place: Iran: Karaj | collected 2018-10 | reverse complement strand
CACTTTCCTCGGTATTCATAAGTCCCCTACCGTTGAACCCGGCGCAGTTATTACGTTGAAGATTGATGATGAGAAGCGTGAAAAGCTTGACAAACCCAAGGAGAAGATCGACTGGGGAGCCGAGTTCCGCAGCACCCTCTCCGCACTCACGTCCGTCGTTTCCATCGTGCTCCTTGCTGAGCGTCTAAAGTAGTATTGCCATGGACGAAAACAGGAACTATAACATCCCCGAAGAGGAAGAAGAGGGCATCGACATCATGGCGCTGCTGCGCCAGCTTTGGGACGGGCGCAAGACGATAATCATCATTACCTGCGTATTCATCGCTCTTGGCTTTGTTGCCGCGCTCACTATGAAGCACACCTACACGGTCCAGTCGCTGATGGTGCCTCAGATGAACTCCAAGAGCAATTCCCAGTTGAGCAGCCTTGCGGCTCTCGCAGGTGTGGATATGGGTATGGACTTGAGTGCCAAGGATCTGTCGCCTCTTGTATATCCACAGATTGTGAACAGCGTACCTTTCAAGCGCGAGCTGCTTTACGAGCCCCTGCACTATGCAAAGGCGGATTCTGCTGTTAGCACCTATACTTACTACACCGAAATCCTGAAGCCTTCGTTCATGTCGAAGGTCAAGAAATACACCATCGGCCTGCCTTTCACTATCCTGGGGGCCCTGCAGAAGGAAAAACCCGATGTGGTGCTTCCTGTCGATTCAACGTCTGTGGATGCGTCTCCCAAGCCTGTTGTGCTCACAAAGAAAGAGGTCAAATTGATGGAATTCATCGGCAAGTGCGTCAATCTGACTGTCGATAAAAAAGAAGGAATCCTTACCCTGACCGTTGTCGGCACAGAGCCTCTTCAGACCGCAGAGCTGGCTTTGAAGGCACAGAACCTCTTGCAGACCGAGATCACCCGTTTCCGCACGGAGAAAGCCCAGCGCGACTTGAATTACATTCAGGGCCGCTACGATGAGGCCAAGAAAGAAGCCGAATCCCTGCAGGCCTCCCTGGCCGCCGTACGCGACCGCTCCCAGGGCATGATTGGTTCCCGTTCAGACATCCAGCGCGAGCGCATCCAGCTTCGCTACAACGTGGCTAATGCCGTATATACAGATATGGCAAAACAGCTCGAGCAGGCCAAGCTCCAGGTCAAGCGTGACACCCCCGTACTCGCTGTGATCCAGCCTGTTACGGTTCCCTCCAAGGCATCGAACAGTCGCGCAAAGAAGCTCATTGTCTGGACTTTCCTCGGCTTTGTCATCGCCTGCGGCTGGGTCCTCGGCAAAGGGTATTGGCCGAAACTTAAGGAACAGTTTGCGGCTAAACCGGAATAATAGTTAAAGGCATCCTGCGGGATGCCTTTTTTTGTAGCCGGAGAACCTGTTTGGTTGAAGTGCTGTCTTTGGCAGCAGGGCCTTATTTGGTGGGCGGGTCGGCCTTTTTCTCCAGGTAACTCATCGGAATATTCGAAATCGCAACCACCGCAACGCCTTCCAGGGCGACCAGCAACTTGCGATCCCGCTTTATGCGCTTGACAAAGCCCTCCAGGCCCTTGTAGATTCCGTCTTTGACGCGTACCCGCTCCCCCTCCTCGAAGTGCGGCATCACGTCTGCATAGTATTCGACATCCTTGCCGTCCCCGGTAGAAGTTATAAACATGAAGGTCTTCATCTGCTCCTCGGGGATGGGCGCCGCCTCCAGCACGGAGAATCCCCCCTTGTCCAGCACCTTGTGGCGATAGATCATGAAATCCTTGTCGTGGGTTTCTTTATAGGCATCCAACGCCCCTTTCGGGCAACACACGAACAGCAGTTGCGGAATGATCTGCTCATCCTTATGGACAATCCTGCCATCCACCGCCTCCGAAACGCGCCTCACCGCCATGTAAGTCTTGTACCCCTGCTTCTCAAAATCCTCCTTGATGCCCATCACCTTCCGCTTGAACGCGCGGATGGCAAACCACTGTATGTTGCTGTCGTTCTGCATCTTATTGGATCTGGAACCAGGTGGTGCGCCACTGGGGGCCGTCGCCGAAGGGGGGCATCAGGGCGATGGGGGTCAGAGCCAGAGGGCCGACCAGCAGCGACTCGCCGTCCAGGCGGGCGCCGGCGATTTCCTCGCGGCTGAGCACCAGCGGATCCTGCTTCTCGAAGGAGTCGGCGTGGTCGCAGGCGAAGACCAGCGGGCCAGCGCTAAAGGTGACGTAATGCTTGGTAAAGCCGTTGTACCAGTTGGAGAAGTTGTACTCTTTCTTGCCGGCGTTGCGGTACTCCCAGGTGCGCTCCAAATAACGGACCTCGTAGGGGAACTTCAGAGTCAGGCGGTCACCGGCTTTCCAGCTGCGCTTGATGCGGATGTATCCGTTCTTGACGCTCGCCTTCACCGACTTGCCGTTGACCGAGGCCTCGAACTTAGAGGCCCATTCGGGGAGGTGGATGGCCAGAAGGAAAGTCTTGGGAGAAGCGGCGGCATCAGAGACACCAGAGACTCCAGGTCCGCCCACCACATATTCCGCCACCCCCGTCCTGGCATAGTCTGAAACCTGCTCCACCCGAACGGCCTTCCCGCGGACCTCGCCCTCAAACACACCTTCCGAAATGACATTCACATACAGCCCGTCGCGGCGGACATCATACACATAGCACGGCAGGTCCTCGAGGGCGACCATACCGCTGCTCCAGCAGCAGGCCCAGTCCCCGCGGGGAGTGAGTTCGCCGTTGGTGCGCACGTAGTACTCCCACCTCAAACCGTCCTCGGCGCGGGCGGCCATCAAGGCATTATATGCGGTCTTCTCTATCTCGGAGGCGAACTTGCCGTCGCCGCTGATGCGCAGCAGTTCCCAGTTGAAGTTCAGCCACTGCATCACGGAACAGGTCTCCGTGCACTCGTAGGGCGCCCACTCGGCCGGGCGGTTGAAGAGTTCCCAGCAGAAGTTGATGCCGCCCCAGGGGCCTCCGAGGGTGGTCAGATGCCATTTGCATATGCTTTCCCAGGCGTTCGTGCAGGCCGCCAGCAGAGGTTCTGAGCTGGACTTCCCGCCAGGCAGGGACCCGTCTGCATAGAGCTGGTAGGCCTTAGCCATCCCGGTGAGGCAGCGCAGCATCTCGTAAATCTTGCCGTTGCCGATCAGCGCGACGTCGTATCCCTTCCCCGCCAGCGTAATCAGCTGCAGGCAGGGGGTATCGTCCAGCTCGAAGATGCAGCGCTCAATCATCTCCCGGACCTTGGGCTCCGGCCGTAGGGCATACAGGTCGCAGAGGGGATCCAGTATTCCGCATCCGGCCATTCCGCTGTGCTGCCCGGTCTGGGCAATCTTGATTCCCTGCTCGAACACGGTCCAGTGCAGGAATTCCACTATCCGCAGCGCGCAATCGGCATACTTGGGGTCACCTGTGGCCACCGAAGCCTCGGTAAAGCCTTTGATAAGGTAGCCCATGATCCAGGTATCCCAGTCCACCTTCATCGCCTCCGGGCCCGGCCGGTGGTAATAGCGCTTGTCTTCGCGATAGCAGCCCAGGTATCCATCCTTCTCCTGGCGGGAGATAAGATAGTCCGCAACCGCCACCAGCTTGCCGCGAAGCACCGGGTCGCCCGTGCGCTCGTAGGCCTTGGATGCGGCGTAGAGCCACTTGCCGGCGTGCTCGCCCTGCCATCCGCCCTTTCCCTGGGCTATCTTTTCCGGGGAGAAGAGGTTGATGGCGTAGCTGTCGGGGCCGGTGATGTACTGCGCGAGGCGGCCGTCGTAGCCCGCGTCGATGGCGTGGCCCAGCATGCCGCCGACCACTACCGATAGAATCAGATTCAGAATCATATTCACAGTTGCGCCAGGGACCTACTTCAGGCGTGCGTTGACTTCGTTCCAGTTGATGATGCTCCACAGGGCGCTGATGTACCCCGGGCGCGCGTTCCTATAATCTATATAATAGGCGTGTTCCCACACGTCGAAGGTCAGCAGCGGCTTGAGCCCCTTGGTGATGGGGTTGCCGGCGTTGCCTTCATGGGTGATGACGAGTTTGCCGGACGGATCTGCGCTGAGCCAGACCCAGCCGGAGCCGAAGAGCCCGGCGCCTTTCGCGGCGAATTCCTTCTGGAAGGCCTCGAAGCTGCCGAACTGTGCGTCGATGAGCTCTGCAATGCGGCCGGTTGGCTTGTTATCCGCCTTTGGCGCACGGAACTGCAGGAAGTAGAGGTTATGATTGAGTATCTGCCCGGCATTGTTGAAGATGCCGCCTTCGGCCGTGCGGACGATCTCTTCGAGGGGCTTGCCCTCGAACGGCGTGCCAGCGATGGCCGCGTTCAGGTTGTTTACATAGGTCTGGAGATGCTTTCCATGGTGGAATGCTATGGTCTCTGCGCTGATGGCAGGTGCCAGGGCATCCGGGGCGTAAGGGAGGGTTATCAGTTCGAACATGTTGATTATTGTTTAGAATTCATATTGCAGTGAGAGGCCTCTGAGGTGCAGGTTCTTTACCTTGGCGATGCGCACGGCGTCGTAGGCGGACAGGGCGCTGATGGCCACCGCTCCCGCAAGGCAGAACACGGTGCCAACGGTTACCTGCTTGCTGGCCTGGACGACCTGGCTTTCGGTGCCGAGGCCGCTGTCATATATCTTGTAGTCGTTCTTCAGCGAAGCAACGGTCAGGGCAACCATGGCCGCATCGCCAGCCATATAGATCAGCCCGGTGCCCCACTCCCCTTCCAGGATCTGCCCGAGACCGGGAACGATGAAGGATGCCAGGCCCATAAGGGCGGGATTGTAGGCATCCCCCGACTGAGGCTCGTACTGGCGGGGGTCGTACTTGTTTCTCAGCAGATAATAGCTGTTAGTGCCGGACCTGGGAATCACGTTATCGTCCGTCAGCTTCATCTTCTCCCCATTCTCGAAGTAGATGGTGGCCACCTTGCTGGTGGCGATGAACTGCATGGGGCCAGTGGGATCTTCGTAGAGATGATAGCTGATCTGCGAGGGGCCGAAGATGACGGCCGTGGCCAGGATGGTCTCCCCCTTCTTGGTGTGGATGATGTCCTGCGCACAGGCCTCCCCGCCCGCCAGGGCAAGGATGGCAAACAAAACGGTCAGCAGCCTTTTCATAACAAAAACAAATATAGGATTTTCCGTCCACTTATTCAAGAGCGGGGCAAAAAAGAAACCGGCCCCGAAGGGTCGGTTTCGATTCGAAGAGAATCTTACTGCTAGATATCGAACTCGGGACCGAGTTTCCATTTGTAGTAAGTCACGCTTGCAGTATTGATCTCGGTAATCCAGGCGTTGAGGGCCTCATGTGCATTCTCGTAGTCAACCTCCTTGATGGTGACGGGCATGCTGAGAGATCCGTCTGCTTTTACGCGTCCGAGAACATCACCCATCACGCCGATAGGAGTATTACCAGAGTGGTTAGGGCCATTGATTGCCATGTCGGATTCCTTGGCATAGACATAGTTGAATTTACCATAGCGGCCAAGGCAAGCATTGACTTCACCGATGTATTTCACATCGTACTCGTTGGGCTCACCGCTCTGAGGCTTGACATTACCCATATTGACGCAGTTGTAAATACGCATCTTCTGGTTGTAACCGTTGATACCACCGCAATAAGGGCCCTTGCCATCAGCGTAGGCAGTCTTATCGTAGAGCACGTCACCGTCATTGAGGCAGTTGATAACACGGATACATGCAGCATCTGCGACCTGGCCTGCAGGGTATGCACTGGAGCTCCATGAAACGATACCGCCGAGCACATAAGGACCCTTCACGGTACCATGGTTGTAGCAGTTGCGGATTTCGTATCCGGAATTCTCGAAACGGTCGAATGCGATACCGACAATACCTGCAGCACGGTAGAGTTTGGTCTCTACTGTTCCGTTGTTCACGCAATTCTCAACAAAACCATACTGATTGTTGTTAAGAGGGCAGGCACGCATACCGATGATACCGCCGGCAGCCTCACCCTTTGCAACCACATCACCATCGTTTACGCAGTTCTGAAGCTTTGTGTAACGGTTGCCGGAGCCATTTGTATATTCACATACAAGACCCACGATACCGCCGGCAGCGCTCAGGTTGCCGAAGCCATACGTGTAGAACTGTCCGGTGATGGCAGTGGTGTAATCACTGGTGACAGTACCGGTGTTCTTGCAGTCCTTCACGGTCATGATACCATTGCTGATACCAGCGTTGGACATACCCACTATTCCACCGACTGCAGCGCGTCCCTTGACATTACCGCTGTTGGTGTCGGTCAGGTTGTTACTGTTGGTATATGCCCAACCGGTGATACCGCCGACATAATCTTTCTCGGCAGTGACTGCTCCGGTGTTGACGCAGGTATTGGTGGTGGACCAGTAGGAAGTACCAACCACACCGCCGACCTTGGAGATACCGGTGATGGCGCCGCTGTTGGTGCACTCCTTCACGGTCACGTTCTGGGTGAAACCGGAGATACCGCCGATAGCGGTGGTGGAAATGGTGTTGTAGCCAACTGAAGATGAGCCATCGAGGTATGTCATGGCGTGGGACTTGTTTGCGCAGTGCAGTGCACGGCCACAGTCAGCAGTGCCGGTAATTGCCCCTTCATTCTTACAACCGATGATGTTGCCCTGGTATGCATAGCCGCAGATACCAGCGACATTTGTCTTACCGTTAAGAACTCCCTTGTTGGTGCAGTTGGTGAGGTCCATGTAGGTAGCATAACCTGCAATACCGGAAACCTGGTTTGCACCGGTTACTGATACTGAAGATTCGCAATTCTCGACCAGGACCTTGTTGGTGCTGACGCCCCTTACGTAAGCAACGAGACCAGCAGCATAGTTGCCGGTTGTAGTGACCGTGCCTTCGACTTTGATGCCGTCGAGAACAGCACCCTGGTCTATCAGGCCGAACAGAGCAACATAGTTAGGAGTCTTACAGTTAGCGCCATCGATATTGAGCTTGATGCTATGATTGTTACCCTTGAATGTACCTGCGAAGTATCCCTGGTCATCTGCGCTCTGATAATAACCGGCAGGAGCAGTGACAGCAGCATCAGTAATGTCAGCCTCAAGGCTCACAATCTCGTCTTTGTAGGTCTTACCCATGGTAACAGATGTCGCGAAAGCGTTCATTTCACCTAAATTACTGATCGTGAACGGATTCTCGGCAGTTCCTTCTCCAGGGAGGCCGTCGGAAAGATTGTCACCGATAACACCTAGATTGTAAAGAGTGTTGATCTTGACCACATTGTCTTTTGCGGTCGTATCGTTCTGGTATCCGCCATTACCCCTCAGAGCGGTAACGGACATACCCTTTTCATAAGTTCCGGGAAGAACGGGAATAAAGTAGTCACCATCAATACCACCAACCGGAACGGTAATAGACTTCGAAGTACCGGAAGCAGCGAAGTTCAGCGTATCCTTTCCATCTTTTTTACCATATCCGATAGCATAATCACCGACCATGGCATTCTTGGCGATGATCTGGAGCATTTCCACCACGTTTCCTGAATTCACGGTAATCTTCAGAACAGCGGTCACATTATGCATTTGGAACTCCGTACCCCTGGCAACGGCAACGCAGATATTAGCACTGTCGAAACGTCCGTCAGGATTCTTGGGGAGATTGACGGTTATCTTTCCGCCTGCAATACCCTTGCTGGCTTCGATAGGATAGACCGCGAGATAAACGCTGTCCTTGATGTTCACTTCAGCGGAGAAGGATGACTGCCCTACAGCCTCTTCGGGAACTTCCACATCACGGTAGAAAGTGCCGTCGTGGGTGAAGACACGGATCTTGTCACCTGCCGCCCATGTGGTCTTTCCGTCCACGAGTGCGGTCTTGGTAGCATCGAAGGAGAAGGTAAGGGTGGTCACCTCCCCGGGTGCATTGACATCGCCCGTCTTGTCAAGAAGCTCTTCGCGGGCGCAAGATGCAACTGCAAGAATGCCTGCAGCCGCAAGAAGGAATAAATATATCTTTTTCATATTATCTTTCATTTAGCTGTCAGACATTGTTATTTCCAACTCCATTCACCATCTTCGTAATCCTCCAGACCATTGTTGACGGCAGTCTTGGGCAGATAGATACCGAACTTGGTTCCTATGGCCCTCATCTCGGCTGTGGAAGGATTACTACCATCAGTCTTGGAGATGTTGAATGCCCTGTAGGTAAAGGTTCCCCACCATGTATCATTCACTTCGACGACGGAATCGGAGACGTTGCCGGGACGTGAAGGATGTCCGCTCTGGCCATCGTTCACGGTGTTCAGAGTAACCCATCCTTCCGGACGATACTGATAGCCGCTGAGAACAACGATAAGCGATCCGTTAGGAATCTGTGCCTTGGGGATGATGTGGGTTGCTGCGTACTTGTTCATGTTGCCGTCGTTCGAACCCTTGAATACAGAGCAAGTGAGATAATTACCTTTCTCAGAATTATAGAAGCCGTAATGCAGCACGATGAAAGGAGCGGCGACATATTCGTCGGGGTTGAAGCCGGCTGCAGTGATGAGAGCATTGGCATCGGCCGCCGCCACGTTCATCACATACGGAGGATACTGGGTGGCATTGGTGACCTCGAAAGGTTTCGCCATGGCATTCGTGAACGCCTCGAGCATTGCAGGGAGGCAATCGGGATCATACCTGAGGGCAGGCTTGAAATACGGGTCAACCTGGGTGGGATTCTTGCCGGTGAGCACCTGCGCCCACATGTATGCGGCTGCAAGCTGTCCGATATTCACGCTGAGGTGAGCATCATCGGAGGTGACATTGTCTTCGATGTAGCTGGTGCGGATGTTCTGGATCAGGGTTCCGAGAGGGATGATTCCTGCAAACTCCTTGTTTGCAGAAACCTGTTCGGCCACGTCGGCGACAGCGGTATACATTGCCAGCTGCTTGCTGCCATAGTTCTTGAACGCCTCGGCAGTTGAAGTAGCCTTGTATGCCCAGGTCATGTTCCAGTAGAGAGGAGTGAATTCGCAGTAGGTACGGACGACATTCACGATGTTGTCAATGGATTCGGCGTCGTATACGCCCGCCTTGTCGAGGGAAGGCTGAATGACGATTGCATCCCAGTCATCGGGACCGAGGACCTCGGCCACGAGCGTATCGGCTGCGAACAGATTCGTACCGTCCAGGCATGCATGGATTTCGACCTTTTCCTTACCGTTGAGCGCGGTAGCAACCTCCGCGAGGCTCTTCCCGTCGAAAGGAATGTTGGCGATATGGATCTTCGTGTATCCAAGGCTGCCAAGCACGCCGAGGAAATAAGGGGCATAATCATCGATGAAAGTGTCGCCGATTGCAAGGATGTTGATGAGTTCGGGATCCACGTTGGCGGCCTTCTGGGTTACGGTAACTTCCGCCGTAACGTCCGCTTCAGCCTTGGAGGTGAAAACCACCTTGCCGGTGCGGAGAGCACCGCTTCCATTCAACGTGGCCTTGATCTCGCCGGTCGCCTTGTTGCATGTCAGCCAATCCCCGGTGGTGGTGACGGTGTAATCATCGTTGGCCGTAACCGTCACGAAGAAGGCGTCGCCGCGGGGGTTCATCCTTCTAGAAGTCTCGGAAACGATGATCTTCGCCTTTGCCGCAGCCTGCTTGATGGTCACGGTCTCGGACAAGTTGTCGAGAGAAATGGTGACCGATCCTTCACGGGCCGTAGCGATGAGATTCTCCAAATAGGAAACGACGACGAAATGGGTTTCCAGTTCTGCCTTGGGCTCTGCCTTGGTCTCATTGTAGGTTATCCAGTCCTTGGCATCGCCTACGACGGATACTTTGACGGACTTGCTGGTGGCATCCACAGGGATGTTCAGCACTCCCGCGCCAAAACCAACGGAGTAGACTGTCCTGTCGACAATCAATTCCGGGGAAGAATTCTGCCCATTGCCGCCTTGCCCGCCATTTTCTTCCGCTTTCTCACAGGAAGATGCGAACATCAGCGCCAGGGCTGAAATCAAGAATAAGATTTTCTTCATAAACGTTAATATTTAAAATGGTTGAAAATTAGTTTGCACTTGAAGCTACATAGCCAAAGGCCTCGAATTCCCACAAATCGATAAAACCGGAACTGTTGAAGGTGTTACGGAATACGATGGCGATATACCGTCCCTTTTTTGGATTATCGATAAAAAAGTCTTGGACCGGGCTCAACTGATTAAGCGAAACGGACAGGACCGGCGTCCCGAAATTGGTTTCATAGTTCGCATCGTTCGCATTGAACTTGGTATCACCGACATATATGTTTACGCCCCTGATATAGCGTCTGGTCTGACCATCCGGGTCGGGATCCTCGTAAAAAACGAAATGATTGAAGGTCATGGCATTGTCACCCAACAGTTTTGTGTCGATAACAAGTATTTTAGGGAAAATGCTGCGATATGCCGCTTTATCCGAACTATACCAGCGGCTGTTCCCGTCATCCTTGATCCCATCGAGGATCAACTCAGGTTTGAAGTTGTCCCTGATCTGATTGTCGGTCACGGTCACGACGGCACTGTTGTCGACTTTCGTGGCAAGCGGATAAGGAGACTTTGTCCAGTTGCTGAACCATACGGTATCTATTCCCTCTGCCGACGAGAATGCAGACTGGTACTCCAGGAACTTCCATTTCTTGGCATCGGGGAGACGTATCTCCTCATTGACGTAGAATGGCTTGCTGACCACGGTTTCGCCGGAGTTGTCCACATAGCGGAAACGCGTTGCGATAAACTCATCCGTGGGTTTGCCCATGGTAATCAAGGCATCCGTGCCGTCCATTTCGGCATAAACCATCGTGCGTTCGATATGGGAAACCAGCCAACTGTCCCCAAAAGGAGATGAGGTTATTTCTACTGCAAGGGAAGCATGTTCGTCAGCATCGTAATTGACAATCTCGAATGTATATGACCTGTCCTCAAGATCGGTAATGGCAACGGACACCTTGCCGTCCGGATAGGAGGAATAGTTGAAATCCATGCTTTTGGTACGGCTGTCCCAGAACAGTTTCGCCGTCCGGATCGACGGATCCATAGGCAGGTCCCAGTTCAGGACTACCCGCTGAAAACCTCTGTCGGCAGAAACATTGACCGGCTTTGCCGGATAGATCAGCCCGCCGTTTTTTACGAACTCCTTGTAGATGGTATCCTGTTTACCGCAGGAAGAAATCACAAGAGCCAAAGCCGTAATAATAATAAGGTATATATTCTTCATGGCTATTCAATTATTGGCTGTCCAAAAGGAGTCACTTCACCGGTCTGAACCGAACGGTTCGAGGTGGAACGACCATATTCAAAAGTAGTGAAGGTGTTTGCGAACACGATGCGGAAGTAACGTATCGGGTCATTGCAGTGCGGATACTGCACGGGATCGAGTTCGAAGTCGTTGCCGGCATTGAAAGTCTGCCTGTCTTCAGTCGTAATGTCCCCGGGCAAGCCGTTCGAGAGATAACCGGAAGGCTTCGCCTGGGTGAACTTGCCGAGGCAGAACCAGACGTCAGTATCGAATCCGTTTGGATTGTCTTCCGTAGCGGGCAGAACTTTGCCAGTAGGCTTGGCGTAACTTCCGTCGGGTTGCAATTCGCCGGGAGTTCCCCAGAATTCATAATCGCGTACGGCTCCGCCGCTGAATTCCAGATACCCTATTCTGGGAAGAGTAGTGATGCGGCTGAGCCTTGCCATATTACCAAGGTCTACTGTAAGCCATGTCGGAGAGTAGCCATCGACTTCCTGACTGACAAAGAAGTGAGGTACCACGCTCTGTCCAGAGCCATCCCACAATGCCTGGACAGGATAGTAACTGGCATTCTGGGTGACACAGATATCATCGTTTATCTTAGCATCGCTGAATTTGTAGTACAGGGAACCGTTTACCTTGACCGTATCGAGTCTGGACTCGACTATTGGAGTAAGCACGGCTACGGTGGTGTCGGAAACGTTCCCCCAGTGATCCCGCAGATACATGCCGAAAATAGCCTTCTTGGGTTCGATTCCACGGCGGGAAAGATAAATGTCCTCACTGGCCGTGAACATCGTGGTCACTTCCACCCACTTCATCTTGCTAAGGGGTTTGCCCATGTCCGAAAGGTCTGCATCGCGGAGGATACATATGGCAAGATCGGCCTTGGATTTATTGTTCTGAATGTGCACCTTTACACCACCGAAAGATTCGATGATGGAAGGATTGACTTCGAGTATGGCAGGAGTCAGAGGCTGAATCTCCACGTCCACGCCGGAAGAGCGCTCCTCGTTCACGTTGAAGGAGTAAAGCTTCACCGTATGCTTCTGGGTATCGGCATATCCTTCTACGGTAAGGCTGTCCACGTAGCGGGAGATCTTGGTGTTCACCACCTCTCCATTACGTTCATACTCGGCAACCACGCCTTTCAGGGTGGGGTCATCCGGAATGGTGACCTTGATGACGGCACCGCCGGCGATGTTACGGACGCTCTTCACGGTGATGGGAACGGGAATGCCCACGTTGGCGTACTGGTCGACGCGGGATCCGAGTTCATCGGAGCAGGCAACCGCGAGCATGGCGGCACCGGCCCATAATATGATATTCTTCAGTTTCATCATACTTCAATCTAATTACCAACCCAGATTCTGAACGAGATTAGGATTGCGGTCCAGATAATAAGTGTAGATGGGCCAGAAGTAATCCTTCAGGCCGAAGGTCTGGGTCGCAATAAGCTTCTTTTCATAATAATCCTCCGGAGAGAAACCGGTCACGGTGTAACCATAAATTCCCTTCTGATACTCATTGGGGGCTTCTTTCCAGCGGCGGATGTCCCAGAAGCGTTCGCTCTCGAACGACAGCTCGATGGAACGCTCGCGATGGATGATGTTCCGCATGCCGAATTGGGTCTTGTAATAGCCCGGACTGTTGCTGAAGCTGTCCCAGGATGTCTTTACGTCCGGAATGCCGGCACGTTCACGCACTTTGTTGATGTACTTGAACATGTCTGCACTGTGCGCTCCATTGGGGCCTTCCGCCTCGTTGATGGCTTCGGCGTAGAGGAGATACAGGTCGGTCAGACGGATGATGGGCCATGGATACCAGTAGTATACAAAAGTATTGTCGCCCGCAAAGTTGCAAGCCAGAGGATAGAGTTTCTTTGCGAAGTATCCGGTGACAGGGCCTACCTCTCCGCCGGATTTTCCTTCGTGTCCGCCGTTACGGCATGACAGAGCCGGAACATTTTCCGGGGCGAGATCATTGTAATTGGATAATTCACCCAGCCATTTTCCTCCGTCGAAACCAAGGAAAGCATAGAAACGCGGCTCACGGTTGAAGTTCTGGGCAACGGTCGTGTAACCTTCCTGGAGATAGTAATTATATTCGGCGGTAACCTTCCTCAGCTCCTGGGTTTTGACCCCATCCCAACTCGCGTCATTAGCAATCGGCAGGCCGTTGTTCGTGTAGAACTGGTCCACTATCTTCATGGGCACGCCGATGAATCTGTAACCGCCGGTAGTGTGTTTGTTTTCGGTCATATTGGGCATGGTCCACTGTTGGAAAGTGGAAAAGGCAGACGGAGGTGTCTGGGTGTTGCCCCATATGAGTTCGCTGTTCCAGCGCTGATTGAAGGCATTGCGAAGGGTGAGCGTCCGCTTCAGCGAGTCGGTCATCCTGTAGGTGATGTCCTTTCCTTCGTACATCGTGATGTTAGCCTGTTCGCATATGGCAATCGCATCGGCGCATGCCTTGATGGCATCGTTCCAGCGGTCCTCCTTCTGGGCTTCGCTCTTGGCAGGGAACAGCGGCCTTTCCTGGTTGTCCACCAAGGCGGCTTCCTCCTCATTGCCGTTGAACAGCGGGCTTGCGGCATAAACCGAAACCTTTGCCTTGAGGGCAGCGCAGATGGGCTTGGTTATGCGCCCGTACATGTCGGTGGACTCCGGCGTCAGGGGCAAGCGGTCCATCGCCTGGTCCAGCAGGCGGATGATGAAGTTGAAGCAGGTGTCGATGTTCTCGCGATACACCCGGACCGTCTCCATGTCGGAGTCGATGGGCAGGCTTTCGCGTATGATAGGCACAGGGCCCCACTTGCGGACCAGATGGAAGTGGTAGTAGGCCTTGAGGAACGTAACCTCCGCCTTCCACTGATCCTTTTCTTCAAAGGTCATGTCCGGCACGTTGTCTATGTTCTCGACGAGGATGTCACAGCATCGTATTGCCTGGTACATCCTGGCCCAGTCGTTGGCGCGCACGTTGGATGCGCTCTGGTAGCCGCGGGCTATCTGGAAGAGGGTATTGGGGACGCGGTCGCTCCTGTTGGAAACGATTCGGCCCACGAGGTCCCAGAGTTCGTCTCCGGTAAGCATCGCGGGGTCTCCGGCAACATTGCCGTCTTCAGGCATGAAGGAATAGCAGGTTGCCAGATAGCGTATTGCGGTGGAACGGAGGTTGAAGGCCATGTCGATGCGCGGCACGCCGTCGTCCGGAACCACATTGAGGAATCCATTGCAGGACGATACACCGATAAACGTGCCCGCAACCGCAAGGATCAAAGAAATCTTTACAATCAATTTACGCATGGCTGACACTATTTAAAGGTTAAATGAACGCCTATGTTGTACGTGCGCTGGATAGGATAGTTGAGTCCTGTATCCGCAAGCTCGGGATCCCAGAGCTTGAAGCGGCTCCAGCAGAGAAGGTTGTTGCCCTGGAAGTAGACGCGCATGTTTTCGATGCGGGCTTTTTTCGTGAGTTTATAAGGCAGGGTATAACCGAGCTCCAGCTGCTTGAGGCGGAGGAATGCGCCATCGCGCATCCACCATGTGCTCACGGCGGAGTTGTTGTAGTTGGAATATGCGCTGTAGCGGGGCCACAGGGCGTAGATGTCGCGGTTGTCCTCGCTCCAGTGGCTGTCGGCATAGGCCTTGAGCAGCTGGGTATTGTTCACGAACGGAGCGGTACCGGCAATATTCTTACTGGGATTGTAGTCGGTCGATGCATCGATCCAGAACGACTCGTTGGCCAATCCCTGGAAGAACAAGGAGAAGTCGAATCCGCGGTAGCCGAGGGAATAACCGAATCCGTAAATGATTTCAGGAGATGTCGGCAGGCCGATGGGAACCATGTCCGCTTCGGTGATGACACCGTCGCCGTTCACGTCGGTGTACTTGATGTCACCGCCGCCGTACTGGCTGCCGAAAGATGTCTGGGAAGGAGAGTTGGCGGCTTCTTCGTCGTCGATGAATAGGCGCTCGGCTATGTATCCCCATTTCTGCTTGATGGAATAGCCGGCATGCATGCGCCAGGGCTCCTTGTACTGGGGTTCCTCGTACACGAGGTACTTGCTGGAGGAATACGTGAAGTTTCCGCGGGCGGACATCCAGAAATCCTTGTTCACCACGTGCTTGTAGTCTGCCTGGATATCCACGCCGTGTGCGGCGGCTTCGCCGATGTTCGCGGCGATGCTCGCCTCGAGGCCCATGGTCTCGGGAACGTCGGCACGGGTCATGAAGATATCGGTGCGGTGCTCCGTGAAGTACTCGGCGATGACGTCCAGTTTCTTGAAGAGGCCGAGCTCGACGGCGTAGTTCGCCTTGTAGGACTTCTCCCAGGTAATGGCCTCGTTGGCATAGCGGGAAACGCTGATGCCGCTGTAGGAATTACTCCTGAATTCTCCGAAAGACGCACCGCGGTTGCTGTCGTTCATGTTGGTCTGGGACAGATAGTAGAAACGGTTCTTCGAATCTCCGATATTGTCGTTACCAACCAGACCGTAGGATGCACGAAGTTTCAGGTTATGCACGTACTTGGTCAGGGGCTGGAACCACTTTTCGTTGGAAACCACCCAGGCGGCGCCGGCCGAAGGGAAGAAACCCCAGCGGTGACTCTTGTGGAAACGTTCCGAACCGTTGTAACCGAAGTTGAACTCGGCGAAGTACTTCTTGTCCCAGCCGTAGGTGAAACGCCCGGAAAGACCGGCGTTGCGGGAAGGCAGGGAAAGCTGCAGGGAGCCTGCGTTGGCATTCAACTGCTCCCGTGCAGTGAGGACCAGCAGGCCGGTGACGTCGCTGCGGCCGAACTCGCGGGAGTAGTTCAGGCGGCTTTCGGAATACATCGTGTTGGTAATGGTCTTCGAACCTTCGCTGTACTGGAGGTAGTCGGTACCGGAGTCGTTGATTCGTGTGATATGATATTCTCCCGTGTATGAATCATACCTGTCCAGCATGTACCAGTAAGGGGAGAAAAAGCGGCGGACGTCCCAGAACGAAAGCCTGGTGAGGTTGAACAGCGTCATGAACTTCAGACCCTTGGTGATGAAGTCCAGATCCTGGTTCAGCTCCACGGCCGCGATCATCTGCGAACGCTGGGTGTCCTTGTATCCGCGGACCATGTCGGCATACGGGTTGGAATAGTTGCCCGTGTCGTAGTTACCGAACATGATGTGCTGGATGCCCACGTGGTCGTCGTCCGACGGGTAATATGCCGGGAAGAGCACGGGATCCGAGTGCACCACCTGCTTGTAGACCGCATCACCGCCGTTCAGCGGGCCCGTATAGTCGGTGAAGTTGCCGGTTAGGCGGACCGCCAGCTTGGTGGTGGGGGTGATGTTGATATCCACGTTGGAACGCAGGGTGTAGGTCTTCTGGTCGATGTTGTTGTTGAAGCTGTTGCGCTTGTCTACCTTGAGGATACCGGTATCTTCGGTGAAGGCGCCTGCCACGTAGTAGCGGGCCACCTTGCCGCCGCCCTTGGCCGAAACGTTGGCACGGTAGCTGGTAGCGCGCTTCTTGAAGAGCATGTCGTACCAGTCGTTGGCGGGGTAGATTATGCGGTTGGCGCCGGGCTTGCCGGTCTGCTCTATCTTGTCGTAGCCGTACTTCAGCTCACCGAGGGGGTCGCGGGTGGAGATCGCCTCGTTGTATGCCTTCATGTAGGTGACGGGGTCCGCCAGCTCGATGTTGGAAGTAGGCTCCGAAATCGAGGTCTCCACACGGGCGAAGATGTTCGCAGGCCCTTCCTGGCCGCGCTTGGTCGTCACGTAGATGACGCCGTTAGCACCGCGGGCGCCGTAGAGGGCCGTTGCGGTAGCATCCTTCATGATGGAGAAGCTGGCGATATCATCAGGCTGGAGACGGGCGAGGTCGGTGGACGTGAGCTCGATGTTGTCGATGAGGATGAGCGGGCTGGTGTTGGCACCGAAAGTGGTGATGCCTCGCACGAAGAAGTCCGCGTTGTCCTGGCCGGGCTCACCGGAACGCTGGTAGGCGATGATACCCGCAACGTTACCCGCAAGTGCGGTGGTAAGGTTGCTGGAAGGCACCTTCAGCGTCGCCACGTCGATGGTGGAGATGGAGCCGATGACGCTTTCTTTCTTCTGCGTACCGAAAGCGACGATGGTGGTTCCCTCCAGCTCGTTGGCCTGATCCTTCAGCTTGAACATGAAATTCTTCTGGTCGTTCACGGGAACAATCAGCGTCTCCTTACCGGCAAACTCGACTTTGAGCTTGTCGGTAGGTTTGACGTTGTTGATTTCGAACGAACCGTCAAGGTCGGCAATCGCTCCTCGGGTCGTGCCTTCGATCGACACCGTCGCACCGGGGAGAGGCTGCCCTGTCTCGTCTTCGAATACCACGCCCTGCACCTTGCGGCTCTGCGCCATGAGTGCGAGAGGCAGCAGCAATAGAGTAAAGACGGTTAAGAGAAATCTCTTGGTCATAGGTTAAAAATATACTTTATTTGGTGGTTTTCCAGTTTTTATGCATTTTTGCAATAGTCTTTCAAAGATAAGTAAAATTTGTCAATGAACGCGCGCGTATTATTCATTTTATTGGGGGCATCCTTGATTTTATGCGGATGCGCTTCGAAAGATGAGTATTCTACTTTGAAAAATGACCAAAATTCAGGCACACCAATACGCGTTGCGGACAAAACTGAAAGGGTAATAGTCGAAATCGCCGATTCGATGACCGTTTTCCCCTCGGGATACAGCTTCGAAAGGATATTCCCCGATGCGGGAGAGTTCGAGGAACGCCATCGCGCCGCCGGCCTGCACCGTTGGTATTTCGCCAGTGCTGACGGAACTCCGGCCACGAAAGCCGCGGAAGGCCTGGAGGGCATTCCGGGCATCCTCCGCGCGGAAAAGGAACCGGTTTCCAAGCCCGATGCCATCCCCTTCAACGACCCTTACCGCACACGCCAGTGGCATCTTTACAACGACGGCACCCTGTATTCCGGCTTCACCCCAGATGCCGACATCAACGTGGTTCCGGTATGGGAGTCATTCACGGCCGGCAGCAGCAACGTCATCGTCGGAATAGTCGATTCAGGTGCGGACCATAACCATCCGGACCTTTCATCTGTGCTCATTCCGGGCGGGGAAAACGGCAGCAAATCCTTCTTCGATAAAGATGCCGGAAACCCCTACCAGATCACGGCCGAGCGCCATGCAACCCACGTGGCAGGCATCATCGGGGCCATCAATGACAACGGCGTCGGGGTGTGCGGAATCGCGGGTGGCATAAAAGGCAGAGGCGGCGTTCGCATCCTCGACTGCGCTGCCGTCGGAGACGGTGGAAACGTCTATAATGCAATAATATGGGCGGCCGACCACGGAGCGGTCATACTGAACAACAGCTGGAATTTCTCCTACGATTCCGAAAGTGCCGTACCGACCACCACTTCATACCTTATTGCGGCCGCCATAGATTATTTCATCACCAACGCCGGCACCGACAGGAAGGGCAACCAGACTGGCCCCATGAAGGGAGGTCTCGTGGTATTCTCCGCCGGAAACAGCAGTTTCCAGAAGGCCCAGCCTTCGATGTACGAGAAGAACGTTTCGGTCGGAGCACTGGGGCCAAAAGCAGAGAGCAGCACGTATACCAACTACGGCGACTGGGTGGACATCTGCGCCCCCGGCGGAAACGCCAACGGAGGATACGGCAACGCGATATATCCGCAGATATTCAGCACCATGCGAACTTCCCAGGAAGTGTACGTACAGATGCAGGGCACGTCCCAGGCTGCGCCCATGGTCAGCGGCGTCGCCGCGCTGCTGGTATCTTATTTCGGCGGTCCGGGTTTCACTGTCGAGCGCCTGCGCGAGATCCTTTTAAATGGTGCGGACAGGAAGATGGTTGGCAAACATGCCAGGAACATCGGCCCTATGCTGGACGCTTATGGTTCGTTCATGTACGCCCTTGGCACCGAACTGAGCCCGGCAATCGACCTGACATCCCGCCAGACTCCCGAAAACGCCCTTGAAATCAAGTGGCCGTTCACGAAATACGGCCCCCGGAACTACTACAGGAGCGTCCTCGCCGTCAGCGACGACGCATCCAAACTCGAGGACCTGGATCCTTTCGACATTCCTTCCGGCGTTACCACAAGAACCTTCATCGGCACTTCCTACACCCCCGGGCAGGAGGTTACCGTCACGATGAACGGCCTCGAGATGGACAAAGACTATTACTACACCGTCGTCAACTACACCAGGCAGAACCAGGTTTCCGCCTGCAGCGCCGTCGGCAAACAGCATCTGAGGCAGAATCTGGGCGGCCCAGCCATCGATTTCAACTACTACGGAGCAGTGAGTCTGGACCACCACGCCAAAAAGGTCTATACCGTCAAATATTCCGACCCGGACAATGACCCCCTGGACATCACCCTCAGGGCCGGATCTTCCGCCGCCACGTGGGTGGACGACGGCGTCGGCACCATCACCCTCACGATCGTGGGAAACGATGCCCCGGCAGGCTCCTACGTTGCCGAGGCCAGTTTCAGCGACGGCATAATAACCGAGGAGATATGCGTGCAATACGACATCCTTCCCAATAACGTTCCCGTCTTAACCAGCGATGGAACCATCTCCGGCCCCCTGAAATACCGGGACGTGCAGACCATCGGATTTACCTGCACGGATGCCGACTTCAAGGACGTGCTCAGCGTCGTAACGGATCCCGGCTCGACTGCGGCGGAATGGAAGGACGACGGCTCCGGGCACTACACTCTCACTGTCCGGGGAGATTCCGCCCCGGCAGGCACCTACACCGCATCCATCAGCGTTTCGGACGGTTTCGGAGGCTATGCAGAATCCCACGTCGAATACACCCTGCGCGGCAATTCCGCCCCGGTGGCAAGCAACATCCCGGACCTTCTCCTCACTGCCGGCAGCCCCAGGGATCTCGATCTGTCAGACTTCTTCAGCGACCCCGACGATGACACCCTGACCTATGTCCTCGAGTCGGCGGAAGGCGTCCCGGCCAGCGTGAACGGGAAGGTGCTCAGAATAAGCCCGGAAGAGCCCGGCGCAGGCAGGATCATGGTCAGCGCATCGGACGGCATCGCCGCCCCGGCAAAGGCCTCTTTCCGTGTGAGCGTACACTCTCCCGGAGCCAACGTAGCCGACGTCTACCCTACCACAGTGACCGACCGCCTCACCATCCAGGGACTCACCGCTGAAAAGCTCAAAGTGCTGATAATCAGTTCGACAGGCAGGACCGTATATTCAAAGGAGATCAAGGCTGACCCCTACTCCCCCACCGTCATCGACGTTTCTGGCCTGGCTCCCGGACGATATACAGTGAACATCTCCAAATCCAACGGAAAAATCAAACAAACCATAGTCAAGATATGAAAAAGATCCTCCTCGCAGCAGCGCTCCTGTGCGCCGGCTGCATCCTCAACGCAAAAATCACCCTGCCGCCCGTAATCGGCGACAACATGGTGCTCCAGCAGAAGACCCAGGCCGCGCTATTCGGCAAAGCCGAGCCCGGAAAGACGGTCACCGTGAAGACCTCCTGGGACAAGAAGAAGGTCAGCACTACGGCAGATGCCGAAACCGGCCGCTGGCTGGTGCGCGTGCAGACTCCTTCCGCCGGAGGCCCCTATGAGATCACCATCTCCGACGGCGAGAAAGTCACCCTGAAGGACGTGCTGATAGGCGAAGTCTGGTTCGCATCCGGACAGTCCAATATGGAGATGCCCGTGAAGGGATACGGTTCCCAGCCCGCCAAGGACGGTTCCAAATACATTATCGGCGCACGCGCATCGCGTCCCATACGCTACTGCCACATCAAGCGCCAGTCCTCGACGACCGTCCTCGACGACTGCGAGGGTGTCTGGGAGAAGCACACGCCCAACGCTGTAGCCAATGCCAGCGCGACCGCATACTTCTTCGCTGAGGCCCTCCAGGGTGCCTTGGACATCCCCGTAGGCATCATCGAGAGTTCCTGGGGCGGCAGCAGCATCGAGACCTGGATCAAGCAGGAGATATTCGAGAAGGATTATCCCGACATCGACCTGGGACACCTGAAAGGCACAAGGCCCATCAAGCGCAAGCATCAGGATCCCTGCCTCCTTTACAACGGCCAGATCGCACCCCTCGTCCCCTTCACCTTCAAGGGAATCATCTGGTATCAGGGAGAAGCAAACCGCGCCCGTCCCGACCAGTACGTGCTTCTCCAGCGCTCCTTCGTGGAGATGCTGCGGGCAGATTTCGGGGTCCTGGAAGCGCCCTTTTACTGCGTGCAGATAGCCCCCTACCCCTACGACAACGGCCGCAAGACACATAGCGGATACTTCTGCGAAGCCCAGCAGAAATCGGTGGAAGGCATGGAGCACGCCGGATACGTTACCACGGTGGACATAGGCGAATACGGCACCATCCATCCCTGCCACAAGCAGGAGGTTGGCCAGCGCCTCGCCATGCTCGCGCTTTACAACGACTACGGCATGGATGCCATCGAGGCCTATGCCCCCTACTACAAGATAGTGGAGTTCCACGACGGCAAGGCTTTCGTGCAGATGAAGGTCGGAAAACTTGGCCTTTCACCCATGGGGGCTGAGATCCCCGGATTCGAGATTGCCGGTCCCGACCGCAAGTTCGTACCCGCAAAGGCCATGCGCCATCAGAAGAAAGGCGATGTGGTAGAAGTCTGGAGCGACGATGTTCCCGAACCGGTCGCCGTCCGCTATTGCTGGCGCAACTGGTGTGTCGGCGGATTATACAACAACTTCGGAATACCGGCCGGACCATTCAGGACTGATGACTGGCCCCTGAATGAAAAAGATTGGCTCGACTGAGCCAATCTTTTTTTTACTTCTTGCGGGAGGCAGCCAGCGGGCTGACCGGATGGTCTATATACAGTTTCATGAAGAAACCTCCGACCACCGAACGCGCCTGCATGCCCACGAAGGTGGGCTCGTCCGTATTCACCCAGTCGCCCAGGGGCACGCGGTCCTGCGTCTCATTATAGAACCTGTAGACAGGAAGCATGAATTCGCGGAAGCCGTCCACACTGCCGGCCATGGCACCCGTCCAGAGTTGCCAGTCCGTCTTTGAATACTGGCGGCGGCTGTCGAGAGGCAGTCCGTAAGGATTGAACTGCTTCTTATAATATTCAAGTTCCGTGTTCACGACTTCGTCGCCGAAGACGTTGAGCCCCAGCACTTTGTCCCATACGAGGTTATACTTCTGGCTCCAGGTGCCTTCGCCATCGTAGGTCAGGCGGTAGTGGTCTTCCTCGAAAGCCTTTTCCTTCCAGTTGGCAGCCATATTCTCGGCAAATTCCTGGAAAGCCCTCGACTCGTCAACCTTGCCCAGCAGGCGTGCCATCTTTGCATAAGCGGCAATCCCCAAGATAGACTTGGCAGACAGGTTCACGTTGTGAGCGAGCTTGCCTGCGAAGTCGTCGGTGCAGAGCTGGTTTTCGGGATCCTGGCCGTTCTGCAGGGCATACAGGGCCCACTTGGTCAGGGTCACCCAATGCCTCTGTGCGAAACTGGCGTCGGGGCTCTGTTTCAGGATGGCTGCAGTGAGCAGGAGCATGTTTCCGCTCTCCTCCAGGGGCATCCAGTTGCCATAATGCTGGCCGTAGGCATCCGGGTACTGGCCCACGTCGTGGGGAGCCCAGACCTTGCCCCAGTTGCTTCCCTCCGCATAGTCGAAGATGAAGTTGACCAGGCCCTTGGCGAGTTCCGTATTATAACGGAGGAAGAGAGGTATCGAAGGATATGTCACATCCACGGTGCCTGCGCAGCCGTTCGAGAAGTTCTCCTTGGAGATGAAATACAGCGAGCCGTTCAGGCCGGACACCAGCTTATGGGCGGATACCGCCTGCCTGTACGCGAGGGCGCAGAGGTCGGCGTATTCCTTTCCGCCGGACTGGGTGGCTTCCTGAATCAGGGAGTTGTCGAAACCGTTCAGGCGGTCGCCTAGCTTGGACCATTCCTTGGCGGCCTTTGCCATCTCCTTGGTGATGGTATTCTTGCCGTCCGCATTCCAGTAGGGGCGCAGGTTGGAGCCCAGGAACTTGATGGAATAGATGTCGTCGTAAGCGAGCATCAGCACCTCCTCGGTCTCCTTCTTGATCTTCTTCATGTCGAAGCACCATGCGAGGGCCACGTCCTCGTCCACGAAGTTGCCGGAGGTGACGGTCTTGCTCTTTCCGAACATCTTCGCGTCGATCTTTCCGGAAGATGCGAAGGTCATCCTGGCGGCCTCGCCCTTCACCAGGGCCAGCACGCCCTTTCCGGACACGGGAGCCATGTAGAAGTAGCCCCAGTCTATGCGCACGTCATCCCCGCGCTTCTCGAGCACTTTCTGGTCCACGGTGCCGGTGCGGAGATACTTCACGCCATCCGCTGCGCCGTTTTCAAGCACAACAGGCACGACGTCGAGATCCACCGCGATGCGGGGAGAAACCTCGAAATAGAGCTCTACCGAATGCTTCTTATTGTCGATGGGGGTGGCCGTGAAGCTCACATAGTTCACCGGGCGGCTGAGAAGTGCCAGGTCATCCATCAGCATAGGGGCCACGAAACGCATCTTGATCTGCACGGGGCCGCAGTCGAAGGAGTAGGTCGTGCTGGTAGGAAGCACGTTCACGCCCGTCTGCAACGCGGCATTCTCGAAGATTATCCTGCCCTGACGGCTGTAGAGAGGATCCTCCGGCTGCTTCTTGGGCTTGCGTCCGAACATCGGATCGGGGACCTGCTCCTCGTTGCCGAGAAGACGGTAGGTCACGCCGTCCACGCGGACGGCGGCGATCATGGGCTGCTTGCGTCCGCTCCAGTGGCGGGTCATGTCCGCATTCGCCTGGTCGGCGAAGCTCCAGAGGGAGAAGTACGGGTCCACCGTCACCAGCGGATATGCCGGTGCACGAAGGTCGTTCTGGTAATTCAGGGGTGCAGCTCCGTAAAGGAGGCAGGAAAGTGCCAAAGCACCGAGAAAAACAAGTATTTTCTTCATATTGGACTATTGATTGATTATTCTGTCGGAATACATTTTCATAAAAAACCCGCCGACCACAGAGCGTCCGCGCATCTGATGGGAGCGAGGGGTTTCTGTCTCAGTCCAGTCGCTGAGGGGCCCCGGAAGCACGGAATCGGTGTAGAACTGATAGAGAGGGTGCACAAAGCGCCGGAATGTCTCCATGTCCGGAGCCATTGATGCGACCCACATCACCCAATCGGTCTTGGTATAGCCGTTCCGGCAATCGAGCGGAACACCGTAAAGATTCTCCCTGGAAAGGTAGAAGGGTATCTCCGTTTGAATGATGGCCGGATCGAACACATTCAGGCTCAGCAACTTATCCCAAACCAGATTATACTTCAGACTCCATGTATCCGGGGTGTCGAAAGACAGGCGGTAATGGTCGCCGTCGAAGGCTTCCTCTTTCCAGATCGCAGCCATCCGCGCAGCCGAATCGATGTAGAATTTCGCCTCGTCATCCTTTCCGAGGGCGGCTGCCATCTTGCCGTAGGCGGCGACCCCTAGGATGGCCTTGGCTGAGAGATTCACGTTGTTTGCCAGCCTGCCGGCAAAATCATCCGTACAGAGCTGGTTCTCAGGGTGTTGCCCGTGTTCGAGGCAGTAAGCAGCCCATTTGCCCAACTCATCCCAGTGCCTGAGGGCATAATCGGCGTCGCCATCTTCCTGAACTACCGCGGCCGTAAGCAGCAGCATATTGCCGCATTCTTCCAGCGGCATGGTATTGCCGTATCTCTGCCCTGTGGCCTGCGGATAGCGCCCGACATCGTGCGGCGCCCAGTCATTCGGCCACATGTCGCTCTCGGAGTAGTAGTAGATATGGTTCAGCAGGCCCTTGGCCAACTCCTTATTGTATAGAAGGAGCAGGGGTACAGACGGATAAGACACATCCACCGTACCTATGCTGCCGTTGGAAAAGTTCTCCTTCGAGAAGAAGAAAAGCGAGCCGTCCGGGCCTTCCACAAGCTTGTGAGCGCAGATGGCCTGACGGAAGACAGCCGCACAAAGGTCGGCATATTCCTTTCCTCCGGCCTGCAGGGCCTCTTTCAGCAGAAATTCGTCAAAGGCTTCGCAGCGCTTGTAAACCTGCTTCTGCTCTTTTGCAGCGGCGGCGATTTCGCGGGTGATGGAATTCCCTCCCTGCCGGTTCCAGTACGGGCGCAGGGGCTTCCCAAGATAGTTTATCGAATAGATATCGTCATACGCCAGCAGGACGGTAAAATCGCTTTTTCTGCCGACTTTTCCCAGGTCTGCCCAGCAGGCGAGAGCCACATCATCCTTCACGAAATCTTCCGTGGTCACACTCCCCCGCATCCCGGCAAACCTGCCGTCTGCTGCGAAGCCTTTCCGCGCCGGCACACCGTTCACTACCGCAACCTTCCCCTTGTTTCCAGCACTGGCCAGGTAGAAATATCCCCAGTCTATGCGGATATCGTCCGCAGCGCGTCCAAGCACATCCTGGGAGACAGTTCCCGTCCGCACGAAATCCACACCGTCCGCCGAGCCGTTCTCCGCCACCATGGGCACCATATCAAAATCCATCGCGATGCGCGGGGATGCTTCGAAGTAGAGTTGAATGTCGTGATGGCGGCCGTCGGCAGAAGAGAGTTCGAAAGTGGCATATCCCACCGGCCTGGCCAGAAGGTCGGGGTCGGATGGCAGCAAAGGGGACGTGAAGGTCAAATGAAGCCGCACAGGCCCGCAGTCGAAATAATATATACTCCGGGTGGGAAGCACGTTGTGCCCGGTCTGCACTGCGGCATTGACGAATATCTCCGGACCCCGGTACAGATAGCTGGAATCGGGTTCCAGATGAGGTCTTATCCGACCCTCGGGCACTCCCGGCTTGGCATTCTCGCTGCCAAGAACGCGGTAAACCTCTCCATCGACACGGATGGCTGCCAGCAACGGTTGCTTGCGTCCCGACCAGTGGCGCGTTGCATCCGCTGTCAACTCCGGCCCGAAGGACCAGAGAGAAAAGTACGGATCCACGCTTACCAGGGGCGTTGCCGTCGGGTGCAGGCCGTTTTCGTAGGAGAACCGCCCTCCGCAAGCGCAGAACAGCGTCAGAAGCAACGCAGACCAGGCCGGGAAGTGTCTCATAGGTCAATCTCTATGATGTAATCTACACTGCAGTCAATACCCGTCGGCACCGTGACGGTGAAATCCTTCTTGGTCTTCTTGGACTTGAGAGGAGCACCAGTGGCGAACTCCTTTACCTTCTTTGCCTTGAGTTTGAAGGGCAGGGTGATCACTCCCCCTTCCGGAGCCTCCATTACGTGGAGATAGATCTTGCCTTCCTTATGCGTGAGCACACCCCAGGGCTGGGGCTTTAACATGGTGGCGCGGGTGCCGAAGATGGTTTCTCCGTTGGCACTCAGCCACTTGCCCATCTCCGCCAGGCGGACCACACTCTCTTCGGGGATGCATCCGTCCGGCTGGGGGCCGACGTTCAGCAGCAGGTTGGCGTTGCGGCCGGAGGTTGCAAGGAGGATGCGGATGAGTTCAGGAACGGACTTCCAGTTCTCGTCCTTTATGTCGTATCCCCAGCTCTTGTTCAGTGTCTTGCAGGTCTCCAGGGCCAGTTCGGTGCTGACATGGCTGGTACGGCCGTATCCGGCCTGATTCTCTCCGGGGATATCGCGTTCGAAGATCTGGATATCCTCCCCGGGAATGGGCACGCGGTGATGGTTGTTACCCACCAGGCAGGAAGGCTGCAGGCTGTGGATAAGGCTATAGATGCGCTCGTATCCCCAGTCGAAATCTATCTTTATCTCCTCGCCGGGCGCAGGTTTCTTGATCTTCGCCCAGTCGCCGTCGAACCAGATGCAGCCTATGGGGCCGTAGTTGGTGAGGAGCTCTGTAATCTGCGCGCACATGAAGTCCAGGTACTTCGCATACATCTCCCTTTCCTTATCAGTATGGGCGATTGCAGGATCGCGGGGATAGTCGTCCCGGCCCCAGTCCAGCAGGGAGTAGTAGAAGTTCAGCTTGATTCCCTGGCGGTGGCAGGCGTCGGCAAGTTCCTTCAGCACGTCCCTCTTGAATGGGGATGCATCCATTATGTCGTAGTCGGACGCCTTGGTGTCGAACATCGAGAATCCGTCGTGATGTCGGGAGGTGATGGTGATGTACCTGGCGCCGGAGGCCTTGATCTGGGCAACCCAGCGGTCGGCATCGAACTTCGAGGGATAGAATCCTCCCGGGAGTTTGGAGTATTCCTTGTAGGGAATCTTATCTACGTTCATCACCCATTCGCCGCGGGCGAGCATCGAATACACTCCCCAGTGGATGAATACGCCGAACTTGTCGTCGCGGAACTGCTCCTTGGCGGCAGCCGCCTCCGCGGTGGGCACATAGCCCTGGATTCCTTCTTTAATGTCGGCGGGGGCAGTTGCCAGCGCCGAAGCCATGAGGATTGAGAGAATTGTTGCTAACATATCATTTCTTCGTAAATGTCATACCGTTTTCGATGCCCTGTTCAGCACTGACCCCGGAATCTCCATAACCGAAATTCGCCTGATAGATAAGGTCGTATCCGGCAGTACCGGCGCTGCTGTTCGGGCTGCGCAGGCTGCCGGAAGCCGGGGTCTCCGTCTTGGAAACCAGCACGGAAATACCAACAACGTAATAGTTGGACAGGCTTCCCGTCACCAGCCATTTATGGGCATTGGACTTGTTGTACTTGAAAGTCTGCAGGGTCGGATCCGCTTCGAACCACACCCAGCCGTAATTCTGGGACGTGGCGAAAGGACAGGGGCTGAAATTATAGGCTCCTGCAATGAAGGATGCGCCGAGTTCGGGAGCGAAATATGCATAAGGATAGGTGCCGTCCCCCGTATTCACGCTCTGGGCGCTGCGTTCGTCGAAGAACAGGCCAAGACGGACGAACTCGAAATCATAGTCTATCTCGACCGACGCATCCATGACGGCGGTGGAGAATAGTCCCGTGATGCCGATGTTGTTGGTTACGGTTTGTCCCGAAACGACATCCGCAAGGGGCGTTCCCGACAGGGGTGCTCCGAATACCACGTTGGCGCTTGAACTGTTCTGATTGGTAAGACCAAGTTTGTTCGAGCCTCCGAAGCGTTTTGCCTTGAAGGTCCAGTTGCCCTTGAAGTCTTTCTCTTCAAGTTGTGTTACGGTGTACTTGCTGCCATCGGGAAGGGTTATCTCCTCCTTGCGCGGCGCTCCGGTCGTGTTCGCAGTCCAGCTGACGGTGCCGTCCGAATAACTCAGCCAGCTGCCGTTAACCGTTCCGGAACCACCTGCCTGGGCCTTGCTGCCGGAGGAGTCGTTTGTCCAGAAGGACGTGTCTGCGGAGACCGTACCCACAATGACTTCCTTCACCAGGGGGGTGCTGGCGGCATCCCAGGAATCGACCGCGACTATGTTCAATGCATACTTCCCTTCCGCTACGCTTCCGAGATCCACAGTCCATTCCGACTTCATCTGCGAAGGCTGCGGGCAGCGATAGAAGTCTGCCATGTAATTCTTGGTCACCACGGCCTTGCTTCCCATCTTGAGCGAAACCCTGTAATGGTGGACGAGTTCATCGTCCGTAGCGGCCGCAAAGGTTACGCTGACATTAGCCTTGCCGTCGGAAACGGCCCCTACCGTAACCGTTGCCGTAGAAAGCACCGGTGCGGAATTTATGGCGGCCAGGGAGGCGTGATTGTATTTGTCGAGATGTGTCTTGTCCTTATTGGGATGAGAAATCTCCCAGGCCTTACCTATCTCGGCCGAGCGGTAAAAGTCCATCCGGGTAGCCCTCATGTTGCCGTTTACGTCGAACTGGACGAGGAGACCTTCCGAATACTCACCGGCATCATTGAGCACCGTGGCGCTCTTCTTGTTCTCGTAGTCCCCTCCCTCGAAAGCCATGTAGCTGACCGAAGCGCAGCCCATCGCGGTGAAATCGCCCTGCCAGATGCTTCTGGGGTCGTTCAGAGGGAAGTGGAGATGCCCTCCGAAGGTTATTACCTGAGGATATTTTACCAGGATGCTGGTAAGCTGCTGGGTATACCAGTAGCTGCCCAGATAACTGCCGTAGACGGTGGCATATATCATGGGATGGGTAAGCAGCAGCACGTACCTGTCCGGCTCGGCATCGGTTATCGCCTTAAGTTGGGTGTCGAGCCAGGTAAGGGCGTTGGGGTCGTACAGCACGGGATCGTCGTTGAAAGGAGTGATGCAGAGGATATGGAAGTCCCCCACGACGCAGTGCCTGCATTCCATGTCGATACGTGCCGTCTGGTCCTGGTCGGTAAGGAAATAATTGTCCCCGAGGATGGTCCGGAAAGGTTTGTTGGATTCAACGGTGGCACTGGACCATTTGCATCCGGAATTCATGTCATGGTTGCCAATGGTGTAGATCATGGGAACCTTCACGGGGTTGAACTGTTCTTCGTAAAGGGTCTTGAGGGTTGTGATCTGGCTCTGACTTACGGTATTGACCATGTCCCCTACTATCATGACCGCATCCAGTCCGTCGGCATCCTTTACCGCGGCCTTTGCCTTCAGCTGCTGCAAAGCCGAAGTGAATTTGGCCTCCGAGCCGTAACCGTTGCCGATATGGACGTCACTTATCGCGGCGAGCGAAAGGACGATTTTATCTTCTTCGAAGAGTGCATTCCTCTGCATGCTGATGAGCGGGATCGTATAAACGGTGCCGTCCATGAGGGTGATCACAACGTTGCCACCCAACACTTCCACGCTGTAGAACAGCGAATCGCCATCCGCGCCGTCCTTGCCGTCCTTGCCGTTGGTTCCGTCAGTGCCGTTGGTTCCGTTCGTACCGTTCGTGCCGTTGGTTCCGTCCTTGCCATCCTTGCCGTCTTTGCCATTGTATATCTTTATGGGATCCCCGCTGGTGAAATACACCATCCATCCGCTGGCGTCGTCCTCGGTGAAAGGTTCCACCTTCGTGACGTAAACCTTAGCGGCCAGTCCGTCCTGGTTTTGCTGGACTATGGCCACGAGCGTTTTCAATGCCTCGAGATCGCTTTTTGCACGTGCAAGTTCCTGCTCCACTTTTTCGATACGGGAACGGAGTTCGCTGTCGTCATACTCCGAGCAGCCTGCCACCAGAAGGCCTGCTGCCAGAATAAATAAACAAATGAATCTTTTCATCAGAATCAGTGTTATTGTCAATAATCCGTTAAAGTTAAGAATATTTTCTAAAAAAATAATTCGTATCTTCGCAAATATGAAAACACGAAACCTACTGACCATCGGCCTGATCTGCCTCTGCAGCTCTCTCTACGCCCAAAAAACACAATATGTAGATCCTTTCATCGGCACCGCCGGCATGGGACACACCTTCCCCGGAGCCTGCGTACCCTTCGGAGGCGTGCAGCTCAGCCCTGATACCGACATGATCCCCCATAACATCAAGGGCAGATACCAGCCTCGCACATACGAGTACTGCGCTGGTTATCAGTATGATGACAAAACTATCGTAGGCTTCAGCCACACCCATTTCAGCGGCACCGGCCACTCCGACCTGGGAGACATACTCCTGATGCCCGGCACGGGCGAGATCAAGCTCGTTCCCGGCACCGCGGAAGACCCTGATTCCGGCTACCGCCAGCGTTTCAGCCACGACTCCGAATCCGCCGGAGCGGGCCACTACGAGGTAACCCTCCAGGACAGCGGCATCAGGGCGGAACTCACCGCCACCAAGCGCGTCGGCGTGCACCGCTACACCTTCCCGAAAGCCTCGCAGGGTCATCTGGTGCTGGACCTCGACCACGGCATCTACAACTACGACGGCAAGACCCTCTGGGCCGAGGTCCGTGTGGTTTCTCCCACCCTCATCACCGGCTACCGGATCACAAACGGCTGGGCGAGAACGAATTACACCTACTTCGCCATCAGTTTCTCCCAACCTATCACCGAATACGGCTACAAGGACAAGGCCCCCATATATTATAAAGGAGGATACAGCAAGTTCCCCCAGTACCACAATTTCCCGGAGATGGCGGGCCGCAAGCTAGCCGCCTGGTTCAAGTTTGATACCGCCTCCAACCCGGAACTCGTGGTGAAGGTGGGCATATCCGCCACCGGCACCACCGGGGCGCTCAAGAATCTGAAGGCTGAAGCCGAGGGCAAGAGCTTCGACCGCATCCTGGCCGATGCCGATGCCGCCTGGGAGAAGGAGCTGGGTTGCATAGACATTCAGGGCTCCGACGCAGAAAAGAAGATGTTCTACACATCCCTCTACCACACCATGATCAACCCTTCGGTTTACATGGATGTGGACGGACTCTACCGCGGCCTCGACCATGAACTCCACCAGGCTGACGGCTTCACCAACTACACCGTCTTCTCGCTCTGGGACACCTACCGGGCGGAGCATCCTTTCCTGGCGTTGCTGAAACCCGCGCAGGCGGAGGATATGATAGCATCGATGCTCGCGCACTACGAGCAGAGCGCCCACCACATGCTCCCCATCTGGAGCCACATGGCCAACGAGAACTGGTGCATGACCGGATACCACGCGGTTTCCGTGCTGTCCGATGCGGTTGCCAAAGGCCTGAAGATCGACGCGGAAGAAGCCCTGAAGGCGATGGTTTCCACCTCCACCGTGCCTTGGTACAGCGGGCTCGGGGAATACATGAAGCTTGGCTACGTGCCATTCGACAAGACATCCACCGCGGCCAGCAACACCCTGGAATACTCTTACGACGACTGGACCATCTCCGCTGCGGCGCAGCGCCTCGGCAACACCGCCGTGGCCGAGAGATACCTCAGGCGCGCGGGCTACTGGAAGAACGTGTTCGACACCGGGCTCGGCCTTGCCCGGCCCCGTTACACCGACGGCTCCTTCAAGCCCGAATTCGACATAAAGCAGACCGTGGGCCAGGGATTCATCGAGGGAAACTCCCTCAACTATTCCTTCCACGTGCCCCAGGACGTGAACGGCCTGAAGCAGATGATGGGCGGCGACAAGAAGTTCATCGCCAACCTCGACGACCTCTTCGGCAGCGACCTCCCCGAGTACTGCTACGCTGATAATGAGGACATTACGGCCGATTGCCTGCTCGGCGGATACGTGCACGGCAACGAGCCCAGCCACCATATCCCCTACCTCTATGCCTGGACCTCCCAGCCCTGGAAGACCCAGTACTGGCTGCGCGAGATAATCGACAGATTTTACAAGCCCGAAATCCGCGGCCTTGGCGGCAACGACGACTGCGGACAAATGAGCGCCTGGTACATCTTCTCCGTGCTGGGATTCTACCCCGTCTGCCCCGGCACCGACCAGTATGTGCTGGGAGCACCCTATCTCCCCTATGCAAAACTGCAGCTGGAGAACGGCAAGACTCTGGAAATCAAGGCTCCCGGAGTCAGCGACCGCAACCGCTATGTTAAGAGCGTGAAGCTCAACGGCAAGCCTTACGACAAACTCTATATCACCCATGCCGAACTGCTCGAAGGCGGCACCCTCGAGTTCGTGATGAGCAAATCTGCCAATAAACGCCGCGGCATCGCAACAGCCACTAAACCCTATTCGTTATGAAGCGATTACTTTCAATTCTGACTATAGCACTTGCACTCAGCGCAGGGGCGCAGGAAAGACTGATAGACTATGTCAATCCCTTCATTGGCACCGACGGGTTCGGCAACGTGTATCCCGGGGCGCAGATTCCCTTCGGCGGAATCCAAATCAGCCCTGACACAGACGATTACGACTACGACACGGCCGCAGGCTACAAGTATAACAAGCCCACGATCATGGGCTTCAGTCTCACTCACCTGAGCGGAACCGGCATCCCCGACCTCGGGGACTTCCTCTTCGTTCCCGGCACCGGAACTTTGAAATCTGCCACGGGCACCGCAGAGGATCCCGACAGCGGATACAGGAGCCGTTTCAGCCACGAAAAGGAGGCTGCGCATCCCGGTTATTACACCGTCGAGATGCTCGATTACCGCGTCACCGCAGAGATGACCGCGGCCGCCCGAAGCGGCATCCTCCGCTTCACTTTCCCCGCCAGCGAGGAGTCTTTCATCATGGTCGACTTGGACCATACTCTCCGCTGGAAATGCGAGTGGTCTTCCGTCCGCCTGCTCGACGACCATACTATCATTGGCAGCAAAATCGTGGCCGGCTGGAACCCGGACCGCTATGTCTACTTCGCTGCGCGCTTCTCCCAACCCATAAAGAATTTCGTCATCCTCCAGGAGGGTAAGCCCGTGATTTACAATACGAAACGCTTCCGCAGCAGCCTCGAGGCGTGGGGTCGTGGCCTGCAGGCCTGCGTCAAGTTCCCCACCGCAGAAGGGCAGCAGGTAAGCGTGAAGGTGGCGGTATCCGCCGTAGGCACCGACGGTGCGCTGAAGAATCTCACCGAGCTCGACGGGCTCGGTTTCGAGGACGTGCGCAGCCGTGCAGAGGCTCTATGGGAGAAGGAACTCGGCAAGTACGAACTCGATCCTTCCTGCAACCGGGCCACCAAGGAGACCTTCTACACCAGCGTCTACCGAACCGCCCAGCATCCTTTCCTCTTCCAGGACGTGGACGGGCGCTTCCGAGCGCACGACAAGACCATCGGCATGGCGAAGGGCTTCACCAACTACACAACCTTCTCATTATGGGATACTTACAGGGCCTTCCATCCCCTGCTCAACCTGGTGAACAAACCCCTCCAGGCCGACCTCGCCAACTCCATGCTGGAGCACTACGACAAGAGCACCGAGCACATGCTTCCCATCTGGAGTTTCTACGGTGGCGAGACCTGGTGCATGATAGGCTACCACTCCTGCTCCGTGCTTGCGGACATGATGGTGAAGGGCGTGAAGGGCTTCGACTACGAGCGCGCCTTCCAGGCGATGAAAACCACCGCCACGAATCCTCATTACGACTGCATCCCGGAATACACCGAACTCGGCTACGTGCCTTTCGACAAGGAGAAGGAATCCGTTTCCAAGACTCTGGAATACGCCTACGATGACTGGTGCATAGCCCAGGCCGCCAAACTCCTTGGGCATCAGGAGGATTACGAGTTCTTCCTGAAGCGCTCCGGCAACTGGAAGAATCTGGTGGATCCCGAGACACTCTACACTCGCGGGCGTGACTCCGAGGGCAACTGGCGCACACCATTCGCTCCCATTGCCTACCAGGGCCCGGGAAGCGTGAACGGCTGGGGAGATATCACCGAAGGCTTCACCATGCAGTACACCTGGACTGTTCCCCACGCATTCGAAGAGTACATGCAGATCGCCGGCAAGAAGTTCCTGCGGGACCGTCTGGATAGCATCTTCAAGCTCGAAATGAGCGACGACATCCCCGGCGCCCACGATATCTGGGGCCGCATAGGCGGATACTGGCACGGCAACGAGCCCTGCCATCACGTGCTCTATCTGTATAATAAACTGGGCACCCCCCGCGAGTGCCAGAAATGGGTGCGCTACGTGGCGGATCATTTCTACGGCAACACCCCGGACGCCCTAAGCGGTAACGACGACTGCGGGCAGATGAGCGCATGGTACCTGTTCAACTGCATGGGCTTCTACCCCGTCTGCCCCGGCAGCAACGAATACGAACTCGCCTCCCCCTGCGTCCCCGGAGTAAAAGTCCATCTCTCCGACGGAGGCACCCTCACCGTACGCACGAAAAACTGGAGTCCCGAGCACGTGTATGTAAAGGCCGTTTACTTAAACGGAGTCAAGCTGAAAGGCACCACCATCCGCTACGAAGACATCAAGGACGGTGCGGAACTGGTATTCATAATGAAATAAAAAGACCGGCCCCTCATGGAGCCGGTCAATTCTATAAGTAATCAACTATTAATAGCCAGGATTCTGAGGAATCTCTTTGTCCTTGTTGGACTGGATAATCTGGATAGGAATAGGGAATACGTAGTTGTGAGGCTTGAAGTTGCTGTAGTGACGGGTCTTGCCCATCTTGTCTGTGTAAGCCTCACGGGTGCCGGGAGCACCTTCGAAACCGAATCCATACTTGTGAACACGCTCATACATGTAGTTGGTAGTAGTTGTGTTCTGGGTAGGATACTTGGCGGTCACGTAGGTTGCCTTCGGGTTGCAACTGAGACGGCTCAAGGTGATGAAACGATGCTCCTCACCAAAGAGCTCGCGAGCGCGCTCGTCCATGATGTAGTCGATATCGACATCAGAGGCCGCCACATTCGAAGCACCGGCACGGCCACGGACAACATTGATGTCATCGGCAGCCTTATCCTTCTGGTTGAGTCCAAGATATGCCTCAGCGCGAAGCAGATAGGTCTCGGCGATACGAATCATGTACCAGTCGCAGTCATAAACATTGTACTTGGTATAATCACTGCCTAGCGGGTTGTCATGGAAAGGATGGACATCATCGGAGAACTTCCAGAAACGAGGAGTGATGTTCATGGTATCGCTGGCTGTAGGCCAGTAGTTATCGTCTCCAGGATGCGCAGCTGCGCGTGCAGCGATATCCGCCTTGATCTGGGACCACTTCTTTCCTGCGACACCGTAAGGATCGCGCTGAATCATGACTTCGGATCCACGGAAATCGTTAGGATCATTCCAGACACTTCCGTTGATATCGCCATAAGGACGCTGGATGTACTCGGTGGCAATGCATGTCAGACCATACTGGGCACCATTGCCCTGTGCACGGCAAGCAAGTGAATCAATATACGTACTGGTTTCGTATGCCCTTCTACGGCCGACGGCGTCTGCAACATTCGCGTCGGGAGCCTTATCTCCGTCAACTGTAACACCCAAAGGGAAGCAAACTGCATCAGTGGTAAAGATGTAGAATGTTTTTCCATCCTTGTCCTTACGTGTGCCAGTTTTGCCGCCCATGGGATACCAGGGAGCCCAGCAAGCCTCGACCGGAGCATTATGGGTACGCCACCATGAATCACCTGAGCCACCCTCAGTCCAAAGGTCTCCATTGGAGAAATCAGACTGGCAAACCCAGATAGCTTCTTTGTTTTCAGAATGGTTGGAATTGCCTTCGCTGGTAGTGTTGACGGTTACATAAAGACCATTTTTCATATCGCCATTGGTCTTTGCAGAGCAGCGGAAAAGGTCCCAATATGCGCCTTGAGGTGCAGCAAGGGAGTTGCCGTAACGGTCGGTCATCTGCTCCTTACGGTTGCCGAAACGTGTAGTCATAATCTGATAGTCGCCGTCGGTCTTGTTAATGACGCGGGTGGCAGCCTTCTCAGCATCGGAGAACTTACCAAGTGCAAGATATGTCTCGGCGAGATAGTGTGCCGCGGCAGCCTTGGTTATGGTACCCTTCATACGGGGAGTCGTGGGAAGATTTTCTTCAGCCCACTTGAAGTCGGCAGCTATCTTCTCCCAAGCTGCTTCACGGGAAATCAGCTCATAGTCATAACGTGCTTCGGTAGTCCTGTGCTCGTTGTAAACTACTCCGCCATACATGCCGGCGAGGACCCTGTAAGCAAATGCGCGCATAAACACAGCCTCGGCACGAAGCTCATTCTTATACGCCTCACTCTTGTAAACAATCTCGGGGTGCTCATCAATACCGTCAATAACAGTATTTGCACGGTTGGCAAGCTTATACATATAATCCGCCCAGTGACGTGCATATCCGCTGTTAGGTCCCATGGAGCCCCAGTTGACATTACCTGTTGCACTGGTTTCCGTGAAAGTATCGAGATTGCAGCCCATCAGCATCCATGAGTGAGTAGTACGCATGCAGCCGTAGATCACATACTGAACCTCGGCATAGCAGGCGGCAAGGCCAATCTCCATTGCACGCTGAGAGGTGTAGAAAGTCTCCGAGTCGTGCTGGTAGGATTTTTCTTCAAGGAACTTGTCATCGTTGCAGGAGGTGACCATAAGAGCACCTAGAGCAAGGATTGCAATTATTTTGTTGATTTTCATAATTCCTTCTTTGTTAAAATTAGAATGTCAGGTTGACGCCGAAGGTGACGGTCTTGTATGTGCCGTTGCTGCCATAACGGTCGGAGCTTGCACCGAGTGCAATCGTTCCGGCGTTTTCAGGGTCGATACCCGACCAATTGGAAATCGTGAAGAGGTCGGTGGCTGCAACATAGACACGTGCTGCGGAAACACCGATCTTCCTGGTGAGAGTCTGATCGATATTGTATGAGAACACAAGGTCTTTCAGCTTCAGGAAAGAGCGCTGGTTCCAGAAACGATAGAACAGAGCGTTATTATTCTCAGTGTTGTTGAATCCATAACGGGGGAACACCGTGGAAGGATTCTCCTCGGTCCAAGGTTTCACACGAGCAAGCTGTGCGCCGCTGCCCATACTGGTGCCGTATGCATTCGGGTCGAACCACAGGAAGTGGGTCTTGTCACCCTGAGCCCAGCGGAAGTTGAAGTAGAGGCTGAAGTTCTTATAGCTCAGCGTGTTGCCGAAGTTCAGAGTAAACAGCGGGTCGGGGGAACCGAGGAAGTGCATATCGGCATCGCTGATCTTGCCATCCTTGTTCCAGTCTTCATACTTGAGATCGCCTGGCCTGGCCTTAGGCTGATACTTATCGCCTTTGTCGTTGACGTAATTGTCGATTTCCTCCTGGCTCTGGAAAATGCTCACGCTATAGTCGTAGGCAGATCCGATAGGATGACCGACCTGAAGTGCATAGTAGCTGTCGAAGCCATAAGCGACTGCATTCGCGATATCATCCGCTTCCTTCCCCTCATAGTTGTTGCCGAAGAGGGAAACGATCTTATTCACGTTGCTGTCGAAAATGAAATTGCTTTCCCAACGGAAGCTGTCCTTGCCATTACCGTTTACATTGACGGTATTCAGCACAAGTTCAACACCCTTGTTGGTAACCTTACCTACATTGTCATAAACACTGGTGAAGCCGGAGAAATAAGGAGCGGAACGGCTGACAAGCATGTCCTTGGTTGCTCCGGAATAAACATCCACGCTACCGTTGATGCGGTTCTCCATCAAAGAGAAATCCAAACCGACATTGAACTTTTCGATGGTTGCCCATGTAAGTTCAGGATTAGGAACATTGCTGGGAGCCATACCGAGGTTGGAAGCATCTCCGAGCCATGTCATGGTAATGTTACCATTGTTGCTGGTATCCTTGCCTACAGTAGGCTTGGTGATATAAGGAGTTACGGAACGTGAACCGTTCTGACCCCAGGAAAGACGGAGCTTGAGGAAGTTGATGGCATCAATATCCCTTATGAAATCCTCGTTGCTGAGAACCCATGCGGCAGATGCACCGAAGAAATTGCCCCACTTATGCCCAGCGGCAAAAGCGGAATAACCGTCACGACGGAAGTTGAACGTAGCATAGTAGGTATTGTCATAATTATAGTTCGCGCGGAACAGATAACCTACTGCAGAAGACTCCACACGGGTACGGTTGGGGACAAAATTGTTCGCGGTGGCAAGATTGTATACACCCAGGTCGGTAGGAGTGTCGAAGCCGTTGAATTTGATTACGAGACCGTTGCTATTCGTGTATTCACGGGTGTAACCGGCCATGAAATCAAAATGGTTGCGGTCTATTTCCTTGACATAAGTAACAATCTGGTCTACGTTCCAGGCAACGTAGTTGCTGAAAGAAGACTGGCCGCTGGCTGCACTGTTGTACTGCTGAGGGTTCAGCATGTCATTCTTGCTGGTTGTGCTCACCTTGATTTCAGGACGGTTGAACACATCACCGTAGCCCGCATTCCTCTGAGTCTGGGCTGTAATGCGGTAGCTCAGGCCTTTGATGAAGGGGAAATCAATCTGGGCATAGGCGACGGCATTCAGGTTATTGCTCTTGCTGCCGCGCTTGGTCCAAAGATGGGAGTCGTTTTCACCTGCTCCCCAATATGGGCTGGCAGTATTTCCATCAGGTTTTGAGTTGTACCAATCGGTAAAGCCCTCGGTAGTTGAATGAACATAAGAATATGGAGTCATCCACATTGCATGACGGAGGCTGGCGGTCTGGCCCCAACTGCTGGAAGCCAGATAATTAGCTTTGACACCAGCGGTCAGCCAGTCGGTCACGTTGAAGTCGAGCTTGACCATTGCTCCGGCCTTCTCGTAGTCATCGCCCTTACGGATGCCCTGCTGACGGGTATAATCAGCAGACACATAGTAACTCATCCTGTTTTCCTTTCCACTCAGGCTTACATCATACTTCCGGCCTACGCCCTTGCGAGATATTTCCTTAACCCAATCGGTGTAGACACCTTCATCCCAAGCCTGCTTTTCCACAGAATTCAGCAATTCTGTAGCTGCTGCATCGAGATCAGCATAGTCTTCCCATTTCTTGCCGACAAAACTCTTATCATCAGCCCCGACCTTCGAATAGAAACGGTTCTTCAGGAAGGTTTCCTTGTCGGTAACCATCTTGGGAAGACGGCTCCAGTCAGACACGCTCCAACTTGCATTGAAAGCAACTGTGGGCTTTGCACTTGCACCACGCTTGGTTGTGATCACGATAACACCGTTAGCAGCACGGGAACCGTAGATAGCTGCAGCAGATGCATCCTTCAACACGTCAATACTCTGGATGTCGGCGGTATTGATCGAGTTGATCGAACCATAGGAGAGAACGCCGTCGATTACGAGCAGAGGCTGGTTGACTGCCTGCGAAGAAGCAGAAACACTGCCTCCCGAAGGAATGGCGTTCTTACCACGGATAGTCATGGTCTGGGTATTATCACCGGCTGCTGATGAAGTAGGAGCATAGCTCAAACCCGCCACCTTGCTGGACAAAGCAGCGAGGGCGTTAGGGTTAGGGAGCAACGCAACATTTGCGTCATTGCCAAAATTAACGCTCGCGATAGCTCCGGACACATCACGCTTGCGCGCTGTGCCGTAACCCACGACCACCACGTCGTCGAGGAAGAGGGCATCCTCTTCGAGGACCACGCTGAGATTGGAACGGTTGCCGACTGCAACTTCCGCAGTCTTGTAACCGATGGAAGAGATAACCAGGGTGGCCTTGTCAGCAACCTTGATGCTGAACTGGCCGTCCAGGTCCGTTACAACGCCGACGGTAGTGCCCTTGATCTGGACACCTGCGCCGACTACGGGTTCACCCTTTGCGTCCACCACTTTACCGGTGATGGCATTCTGGGCGAAGGCCTGCACTCCTATAGTAAGGAGAGCAAGCGTTACCATAATGAAACGTTTTACCATAAACAGTTGTTAATAATTAGGTATAGTGTTGTGTTATGTGCTTTCAAATTGATATAAAATCACCCAAATATCCGCATTTTTCTTTAAATATACAATAGCAGAATGGTAATTATTTTAAAAAACTACCGAACGGATAAGGATATTTTCTTAAGATTACCATCCGCCGATGAAGGGCCGACCATGAGGGTAAACTCCCCGGGCTCGACCTCCCAAAGCTCCGACGCTCCCCAGCAGGCAAGCATTTCCGGAGTTATATCAAACTGAATATCAGCGCTTTCGCCCGGTGCCAAAAACACCTTCCGTATTGCTTTAAGTTCCTTAACGGGACGTGTAATGGAGCCATACTCATCGCGGACATACAGTTGAATCACCTCTGCTCCTGCCGTATCACCGACATTTTTCAACGAGACGCTCAATTTAACGGTTTCATCCTTTCCGATCTCCGGTTTGGAGAGAACCGGCTCACCGAACTCGAATTCGGTATAGCTGAGTCCGAATCCGAAAGGATAGAGAGGGCCCTGCTCGGCAAGTGCGAAGTGACGCGAGTACTGCGAGTGCTTGTGATTATACACGCACTGTATCTGACCAGCGTTGCGGGGGATGGTTACGGGCAGTTTTCCTGAAGGATTCACGAGACCGAAGAGCACCTCGGCAATCGCCTGACCGCCCATCTGACCGGGCTCCCAGGCCTCCACGATAGCGTTTACGGAAGGATTATCTGCAGCCCATTGCACTCCAAGGGCACGGCCGCTCATAAGTATGAGCACGGTCGGACGGCCGCTGGCTGCAACTGCTTCCAGCAACTCCTGCTGGCGGCCGGGAAGATCGATATTGTCCCGGTCACAATTTTCGCCACAGGTGCGGCCAAATGCGGAATAGCGCTGGGAATTATCTCCGAGAACAAGTATATTCACGTCAGCCTGACGGGCCTTTGAAGCAGCCTGTCGAATACCGGCATCATCAACAGCCGTAACACGGCCGCGGAATGTCATGGTGTCTATCCTTGCTCCAGGACAAACCATCTTCAGACCCTCCAATACAGTAATCACGTCATCGTCGTCCTGCGGAACCACCCAGTCGCCCAATATCGTCTGGCTGTCGATATTCGGTCCGCACAGAAACACGCGCGGATGGTGGTATATCCCTGTCGGGAGTTCGCCCTTCGGGCTCACCCCACCATCCCTACGGGACGGTCCCCCCGCTTCCGTGCCGCGGGTGGCACGTCCCTCCAGGGGTATACCACCCTCCATCGCATAGCGCAGCGGAAGGACACCGTCATTTTTCAGCAGGACGATGCCTTCGCGGGCGGCCTCCAGGGAGGTCTGCCGGTGTTCAGGGATGGCCGCAAAACCGCGCTCCGAAGGGAGCTCAGGAATGGGATTCTCGAAAAGACCGAGCGCGAACTTCGCCTCCAATATCTTGCCCGCAGCCTCATTGATGCGCCTTTCGGGAATACGTCCGCACTTCACCCCATCCAGAACCGACTCGAAATAATTGTCCCCCTGCATGTGAATATCTATCCCGGATTCCACGGAGACCTTGAAAGCCTCATCCTCGCTTGGAACCAGATGATGCATGCTGTGCAAGCGCTCAATATCCATCCAGTCACTCACCACGAAACCGTCAAAACCAAGTTCTCCCCGGAGCAAATCCTCTATCAGCCAGCGGTTTGCATGGCAGGGAACGCCGTTGAGTTCGTTGTGGGCGGTCATTACGGTGGCCACCCCGGCTTCCTCAACCGCTGTCACGAAAGGAGGAAGATGAATCTCACGCAACTTGCGTTCGCTCATGTCCATGGGAGAAGCGTTCAAGCCGCCGAAGGGCTCGCCGCCACCGATAAGATGCTTGGCACAGGCCATCACCTTGCCTTCGGCATAGTTGCGGTCCCGGCCCTGAAGACCCCAGATCATGTATTTACCCATCTGCGAAACCAGCCATGGGTCTTCCCCGAAGGTCTCCCCCATCCTGCCCCAGCGGGCGTCGCGGGCCACGTCGAGGTTGGGAGCAAAAGTCCAGTACATGCCAGTGGCGCGCATCTCCTCGGCGGTCTCGGCACCTATCTTTTCCATTGCCTCGGGATTGAATGTAGAGGCAAGGTTGATGGGAGACGGATACACCGTGCATCCCACACGGAGGCCGTTCCCATGGATGGCATCTATGCCGAACAGGAGCGGGATTCCGAGGCGGGATTCGCTCGCAAGCACCTGAAGCTGATGGGCTTCTTCTCCTGTGAGTACGTGCAGGAACGAGCCTACCTTCCCCTCGCGTATGCGGTCGGCAAGGCCGGGATTACCGAGATTCTCGTCAGATGCATCTATATTCTTATAAGGTGAGCCCTGATCCGGAGGTACATAGCATGGACCAACGTACTGGCACATCTGGCCGATTTTCTCTTCGAGGGTCATCTCCTTCAGCAGGAGCTTAGCGCGCTTCTCCGCAGGAAGGCTGGCATTTTTCCAACCACCCGTGGAGCAAGCCGTCACCGCAAGGACTGCGGCCAGACAGATGTATTTTTTCATTAGAGGTTGATGTTTACTGTGGTCTTATCTTTTATACTCACCTTGCCGGCGGATACTTTCAGGGTGCTGTCTACCCAGGTCCAGTCCTTGGTCTTGCTGCCGTTGACCAAAACCATCTTCGGCTTGGAAGTGCAGCGTACTTCGAAGCTGTAGTTCCTGGCCTCGGGCATACCCTTGTAACTCCCTTGCACGGGGTTGACGGTAATGGTCGCGGACTTGCCGCTCTGGCTGCATTCGAACA
>JAEEGH010003238.1_pt1 | contig 43053 bp, 35 predicted proteins | sample 9134181 | NCBI WGS metagenome assembly JAEEGH01 (sample SAMN16246544, study PRJNA631951) | gut metagenome | biome: gut microbiome; feature: rumen; material: DP-attached | host: Bos | place: Iran: Karaj | collected 2018-10 | reverse complement strand
ATTCCATGTTGGAAACAATCGCACGATCGGCGCAAGATTGGAAGCCATCCCATCAACATCTCCGTGAAACGGAACCTGCGCCATATCCTTTGCAATCTTGGCTAGTTTTTCTCTTGTTGCTTTCTCCATATATGCCTCGCCAAACCCCGATTTGTATCTGGAAACAATGTCACTATTTATTCTTCTTCATATGTCTTCCCTGAGTTTCATAATTCACCACGATATGTCGATCCGCCTGTTCGGCTTTCCGCCAAAGAAGGACAACCGTCTCAACGTGCGCCGCATTAGGGAAAAGATCTGCAGGCGTTACTTCCCGGATCTCATATTCTCTCGTGAGAATCTTGAGATCCCTTGCAAGCGTGGCCGGATCACATGAGATGTAACAGACAGAAGGGGCGCCGAGCTCCATGATCTTCTTGACTACGCCGATGTCGAGACCTTTTCTGGGCGGGTCGACGATAACACAGTCAGGCGCCTTGATCTTGCCGCTCTTTATCAGTGAACCGAAGTCCGCTTTAAGAACGTCTTTGCATATGAATTCGCACTCGGAGGCTTCGTCCTGTGAAAGCGCAAGAGAGCGGTTTATCTTCGCTGATGCAACTGCTTCAGGTACTACTTCGATGCCAAAAAGGCTCTGTCCCTTTTTCTTTACCGCAAGACCGAGCGTGCCGCATCCACAGTAAAGATCGTAGATAACGGATGCTCCGCCGCATGCTTCGGATGCTTTGTTTGCAAGCTTTTCGGCCTGGCTTGTGTTTACCTGGAAGAACGATCCGGCCTTGATCCTGAACTTTCTGCCGCAGAAGATCTCGTCGTAGTAATCGACGCCTTCGATTATGGTCCTTACGCCGGTCCTGGTTCTTTTCGAGACCTTGTTGGGACTGATCCTGAGAAGAAAGCCGTTGAGATTAAAGCCGTCCTTTTCGCATGTTTTGCGGACCGCATCGTTAAGGCCGGTCGAAGCGATATATTGCTTCGCATCCCTGATAACGACTTCGTGGGTCTGGCTAGATGAACTCGTAAGCTCAGCAAGGATCTCGTTGGTCCTCAGAGACCCTCTCAATACCAGACCGTCGAAAAGCCTGGTCGGCGCGCGGCCGAAGACCTCTTCCACGGTATCTTTTATCTTGCCGAAGATCTCATATTCGATGAGCTTTCCGTCGTAACTTCCTATCTCATCTGATTTGGCTACGATCAGGCCTATCCTGCCGTCCCTTATCGCGTACTGCATGTGGTTTCTGTATCTTGAAGGATCGTCAGAAGCCAGAATGGGCTTCATGACACCGTCGACGAAGGCGGGATCAAAGCCTCCGATCCTTATCAGGCAGTCACGCACACGGGTCTGCTTGATCTTAAGCTGCGCTTCGTATGAAAGGCATGCGAAAGGCAGTCCGCCGGACACTTCATCTGAAGGAACAAAGGGCGAGATCCTGTCGGGAGAAGCCTTGATGAGCTCTATAACTCCGGCCACGGCGTATTTGGATGTCTCGGATTCGATCTGAACCGTGCAGACCTCGCCCGGGAATACTCCTGGAACAAAACAGGTCTTGCCGGAAGGCAGGTTTCCTATGCCCTGTCCTTCGCTGCCAACGGCCGTAATCGTAAGCTCTGTGACCTCCAAAATGCTCCCGTCCCTTCTCTTTGCCTCACAATAGTCACTTAATTATAGATGAAATCGTGGTAAAATTGTCGTTGTACTATTAAAAGAAAAATAAGAGGAGATGGTAATCTTGCCCTCGAATGTTGATAAAAAACAAAGATCTACAAGACCCGTAGCACCCGAGAACAGTGCTCTTGCCGACGAGCTTCGAAGCCAGCTCAAAGGCAAACCGACCAAATGCGGATTTAACAGAAGCCTCACTCACGAGATCGTCAGCTTCGTAGGCGACATCCTCAAGATCGGCATTGTTGCCGTATTGTGCCTCTTCTTCACTTTCGGCGGATTCGGCGCAGGCATGCTCTTGGGCTACGCATCCACAACAAAGCCTCTTTCCATCGGCGACCTCACATCAGCAGAAGAATCACAGACTTCATTCGTATATGACAGCGAAAACAACGTCATCGCAAAACTCACGGGTTCCGAGAACGTTGACCGTATTTACGTATCCTACAGCGAGATCAGAAACACTTACCTTGATGACGCGATCATAGCGATCGAGGATGAGCGTTTTCGCGAACATTCCGGTATCGACATCAAGCGTATCGGCAGCGCGCTCATCTCGGCGATCGCAAACGGCGGTTCTGCTACTCACGGCGGTTCCACTATCACGCAGCAGACGGTCAAACTCATAAGCGGCCAGGACGAGCACTCCACTTCACGTAAGGTCCAGGAGTGGTTCTCCGCAATGCAGCTCGAGCAGAACCTTTCAAAGGACGAGATCTTGGAGCTCTATATCAACCTCGCGCCGATGGGCAACAACTATGTCGGCGTCCAGGCTGCCGCAATGAACTATTTCGGAAAGAACGCATCAGAACTTACACTCCCTGAGTGCGCTCTCATCGCAGGACTCCCCAAGAGCCCTTCTTACTACAATCCTTTGAGAGAATCAGGCAGAAGAAATGCCCAGAGAAGAATGAGAACGATCCTCGGCAAGATGTACGAACTCGGCATGATCACCGAGGAAGAGTACGAGGAAGCCCTTAACACCGAGCTCGAATTCAAGCAGAGAAGCACGGACCGCACATCGACGGTCAATTCATATTTCGTAGAGTACGCGATCTCCGAAGTAATCGGCGACATCGCCGTGCAGAGAGGCATTTCCCGAAGCCTGGCCGCATCGCTCGTTTACAACAGGGGTTACCATATCTACACGACGCTTGAGCCAAGGCCCCAGGAGGTCTTGGACGACGCATTCAAAGACAGGGATCTTTTCCAGGAAGATCCGGACAGGATAGCCGACTACCCGGAAAAGCCAAACGCATCGATGGTCGTAATAAACAACGCGACGGGCGCGATAGCGGCGATGCAGGGCGGCTATGGCGAGAAAACCATGAACCTGTCTTTGAACCGTGCGGTATCCACGCACCGTAACCCCGGTTCTTCGATCAAGCCGCTTCTCGATTACGGACCGGCATTTGAGCTCGGCCTCATCGCTCCCGGTACCGTAGTCTGGGATGAACCAAAGCATTTGGATCCTACAAGACCTGACGTTGACTGGCCTGTTAACTACGGCCGTACATACAGCGGAGAGATCACGATCAGAACGGCTCTCACATATTCACTCAACACGATCGCTGCAGAGCTCTGGACTGAAGTCGGAGGCGATACTGCTCTCTGGTATTTGAAGCAGGTCGGTATCGACAGAACTGCCGAAGGCGCATTCCCTTCACAGTCCGTCGGCGGCTTTACAAAGGGTATGACAACTCTCGAGATGGCTGCCGCTTACCACACATTCGCAACGGGCGGCACCTATGTCGAACCTTACGCATACACACAGGTTCTTGACTCCGAAGGCAATGTCATCGTTAAGTCCGACCCGATCAGCTACCGCGTATATTCCGAAGAAACATGCTTCTTCATCGCAGATATCCTTAAGGCAGTCGTCAACAACAATACTCCTTCCGACTGGGGTTCCGGCCAGATCGAGAATGAAGACGGCGAAGTCATCGACACCTGCGGCAAGACAGGTACGACATCAGATAACATCGATAAGTGGTTCTGCGGCTTCACGCCGTACTACACCGCTGCCGTATGGTACGGCTACGATAACAGGCTGAGGCAGACCGAGATCCCGCAGTGCGACTGGGACAGCGCCATTAAGATATGGGTATGGTGCATGCAGCACATCCACCTTTATCTCCCGGGCGCCTCTTTCGAAAAGCCTGACTCCATCGTTACCGAATCCATATGCTCCTCAGGCTACTATCCGACGGATGCGTGCCGTGCAGCAGAAGGAAACAAGGTTTATACGGATTACTTCGTCTCAGGCAGCTACCTCTGCCCGACGGACGATAAACCCTGTCCGGTACACGTAGCGGCAACTCCTACTCCGACACCTACTCTCCCGCCTCCGGGACCGGGCCAGGATCCGAACCAGGGTCAGCAGCCAGGACAGCCGGGGCCGGTATAAATCTTTCCTTGCAATTTATTAAGCAAGAGTTTATTCTTGTTTGGTCTGATTATTAGAAGATAAGGAGAATTACTTTGAGCAAATACAGCGGATCACGTACACCGGTCAACTTTGCGAAAAGAATAGTCGTTAAAGTCGGTACATCGACTCTCACATACGACAACGGCAAAATGAACCTCGGCAACATCGACAGGCTCTGTCGTTCCATCTCCGATCTTATGAACCGCGGCAAGGAAGTCCTCCTTGTAAGCTCCGGCGCCATTGGTGTCGGCATCGGCTACCTTGACCTCAAGGAACGCCCGACCACAACACGTGAGAAGCAGGCCATCGCTTCCGTTGGCCAGTGCGAGCTCATGAACGCTTACGCAAGAAGTTTTTCTGAGTATTCATACCGCTGCGGCCAGATCCTCCTCACAAAGGACGGCATCACAGACAAACTCACAAGAGCTAATGTTACAAACACCATCGAGACTCTGCTCGAGATGCGTATAATCCCCGTCATCAACGAGAACGACTCCGTATCCACAACGGAGATCATGCACAACGGCACATTCGGCGACAACGACACGCTTTCCGCTGACGTTGCAGTCCTCGCAAATGCCGACCTGCTCGTTATCCTCTCAGACGTTGACGGTCTTTACGATTCCAACCCGCGCGAGAACCCTAACGCCGTACGTATTTCCTACGTTGATAAGGTAACTGAAGACATGCTCGACTTCACCGCAGGCAAGGGTTCCTGGCTCGGCACAGGCGGCATGGCCACAAAGATCACAGCCATGAGCAAGGTCACCGAGAACGGCATCATGGGCGTCATCGCTGACGGTTCATCAGTCCAGACACTCGAGAAGATCATCGATCAGGACGACGTCGGCACATTCTTCGCAGCACAGTAAAAACCTTGTAAATACGGCATTTAACACTGTTAAATCAGCCTTTTTGGGGATAATTGTATGGTTTTTAAAAGATTGGCGGTCAGATCATCCGCTGCTGTCCTTGTTTTCGCTTTCGGCTTAAGTCTGTTCAGTTGCTCATCCAAAGATCCCGAGCAGAAAACACTCGATTCCTTCACCAAAGCCGCTGACGGCATATATACTCTCGACTGTTATTCCGATTACAAGATCGACGAGTATCTCAAGGCCGGCATCACTGACGTTTTGCAGTACGATACCTGGATGACGGAAAACCTCACCCACGGAGTTCCCACAGGCGACATCCCCGGCATGGGATGCAGCTCGTTTGTTGTTGAGAGTTCTGACGGCGGGCACCTTTTCGGGCGCAACTACGACTCCTCCGAAGGCGACGCTCTGGTCATCAGAACTCATCCCGAAAACGGCTACGCCTCCATAGGAATCGCTGACTTAAAGCATGTCAATCTCGGTAACGGCGGCGATTACGCTATCGAAGACGAGAAGAGCCTGCCTCTTCTTTTCGCTGCTCCCTGGTGCGTCTGCGATGGCATAAACGAGAAGGGCCTCGGCGTTTCCCTTCTTGAACTCAGCAACAAACATGTGGTAAATGACACGGAAAAAGAGGACTTCCTCATCTATTCCGCAGTGCGCGTGCTGCTCGATAAATGCGCAAATATCGATGAGGCGCTCGCCCTCCTTGAGAGCTACGACATGTATTCCCCGCGCAAAAACTCATATCACGTCTTTATCACCGACACGAGCGGCCGTTCCGTAATTGCCGAGTGGACAAGCGAAGGCCTCATGGTGACCGAAGAGGATACGGCCGTTGCTAATTTCCTTTTGTGCAAAAACGATCCTTATCTTGATACCGACCACCGTTACGCAAAGATGCACGATTCGATCGATGGCGTAACCTCCATGACCTCCGACGAAGCCATGGGTGTGCTGAGCGACGTCAGCCAGTATACACGCTGGTCGGCAGTCTACGATCTTGAGAAGTTTACGGTGGATATCTGTTTTAGCGAAGACTATTCCAAGACTTATTCTTACAGCGGCAAGAAATAATTGTTTTCGAGGTGACTAACATGAAGATCGGAATCATCGGTTACGGCAGCATGGGCAAGATGCTCCTTTGGAAGTTCTCATCTAACAGCAAGATCGCCAAAGAAAATCTTTATATCGCGAACAGGACCCGCGAAAAGGTTTTGGAAGCAGAAGAAATTGCTGTCGTTTGCGACAATCGCACTCTCGCTTCAGAATGCGACATCGTCTTCGTCTGCGTCCGCCCCGTCGACATGAAAGCCGTTCTGTCCGACATCAGTACATCTCTCAAAGATGGCGCCCTGCTCGTCACCCTCAACGGCAGCATTACTTTCGACATGATAAGGAAAATCGTCGATTGCAAGACCGCCAAGGTCATCCCCAGCCTCACCGCCGAGATCGACCGCTCACAGACGATCGTCTGCTATAACGGGCTGGTCGGCGCTGACGATAAAGTGATTCTCCGCAATCTTCTCGCTTCCATCGGCGGAGTGGTCGAGCTCCCCGAAAACGAAGTCGGCATGGGCTCCGAACTCGTAAGCTGCATGCCGGGATTCATAGCTTCTATTTTCGACGTCATATGCAACTCTGCAGAAGGCCACACCGAGATCCCCAAAGAGCAGATCGTCAAAATGGTCCTCAACACAATGAGCGCCACCGGCGACCTGATGCTCCAAAAAGACCTGTCCTTCAACGATGTTGTAACCCGCGTCGCAACCAAAGGCGGCATCACCGAAGAAGGCACGAAAGTCATCTACGACATGTTCCCCTCTGTTGCAGACGAGATGTTCAACAAGACTCTCGAGAAGAGAAGACTGACTGCAGAAAAAGCCGCCGCTTCATTTGAAAAGTAAGCACTATCTGAAATGCGTTTCAGTGATCCTGTCCAGCGTCCTGATATCCAGCGGCGTCATATCTGACTCGAACGTATAGAAAAGCCTGTCACCCAGCACGATGCCGGCCTCGCTATAGTTATTGGCCCTCTCCACCATATCCTCTTTATAGCCGTCGTCGCCCATCTTTCCACAATGCTCGTAATACAGGATCTTCCTGTCACTCATCCTCAAAATAGTGAAGTCCGGGTGTATGATCTTGTTCCCTACCTTAAGCGGGCATTCATATCTATAAGGGATGCCTCGCGCAAAAAGCCTGTCTGCTATCATGGCCTCCGACTTCGACCTGACGCACTCGCCCTTGAGGGTATAAAACTTCGGCATGCCCTTCTTGAACGGCTTGCGCTTATATGGCGTGTTCATCCACTTTTGGGCATATTCTTCATCACAAATATTGATCGGTTTGGCATACTTCCTTTTTCCCTCTGAAAGCGCACTGTATTCATCCTCCGCTAAGACATGCGGATATAACTTGAGCATTTTTCCGATAGCTGCCAGCTCGATCCTCGCATCTTTTAAAACCCTGCTCAGATAATCCTTTTGAATCAGTTGTTCTATTAACTCTTTGTCATTCTGCGATAAGTATTTTTCGCTGCCATCGTCACCCGCAAGAGAATAATAGTAATAGCCCTTCCTTGTTCTGACATTGATCCTGCCCATAGGAAATGATCGCAGTTTCAACTCAATGTCATCGATGCTTTTCGAGAGCAAACCATATCTGGCAATCAATTCTTTTCTGATATCAATGGCCATAACTGATCACCTCCTGTTTCAAGTGAATCAATTATATGACCCTGCTGCCCACGAAATCTCGTGTTTTGGAAAGATTGAGACTTTGGAGGATAAATTGAGACTAGTCTCATTTTTGAGAAATCCGGTTGACAGCTGTGTTTTTCACTTTTGGCCGATGTACATTTTTCGCGATTTTCGCCTCGAAAATTGCACAAAATCGGCTTTTTATGCAATTTTTCGACATTTTTTGACCAATCATGTACATCGCTTCGCTATCAGGCATGTACATCGCTGCGCTATCAAAAAAGTAAATCACTGCACTGTCAGAGACAACATGCCCACAACAAAAAACAGGCCACCCCCATATGAGAGAGCGGCCTGCCTGATAAGGATTTACAAAACGCTTACGCGCTTGCTTTTACTGTGTTCCAGATCTCTGTGTATCTTTCTTCAAGAGCATCTGATGTGTAATAAACTTCCAACGAGCTGAAGACTTCCTCGTCGGGATAGTAGTACTTGTTGCCAGAAACTTCAGGGTCGAGCATGTCCTTGGCTGCTGTATTGGGTGTTGAATAACCTACGTATTCGCAGTTCTCAAGGGCGATGTCGGGATCGTACATGAAGTTGATGAATTCCATTGCGCCATCATAGTTTTTGCAGTTTGTGGGAACGCACATCATGTCTACTGACCAGTTGGAGCCCTGAGGGAGAACGAACTGGAGGTCGATGTCGTTGTTGCCGAGTTCCTCAACTCTGTCGAGCATGACGATGTGGTCGCCGGACCATGCGATGGATGCTGCGAGCTCGCCTGCTGCCATCTTGTCCTTGAGGTTGTCTACACCGTATGCGGGGTGAAGAGCGCTCTTCTGTGCAACGAGAAGATCGAGAACCTGCTGGAGTTCTGCATCATTCATGGAGTTGATGGAATAACCATAGTAGTTAAGTGCTGTACCGATGGACTCACGCATTGAATCGTACATGCCGATCGAGAGGCCGCTGTCTGTGTTGAAGAGAATGTCCCAGATAACTGCAGGGTCTGTTGTGCCTTCGGGAAGTGTTACCTTGTTGGCATCGTAAACGAGACCTACTGTGCAGTAGAGATAAGGGACTGCGTAATCGAGGACCTGGCTTGATACTTCTGCGTTGTCCGTGTATTTTACATCACGGAACATGGGGTCCATGTATTTTGTAACGTTGGGAAGCTTGTTCCAGTCGAGGGGCTGGATCCAGTCTTCTTCGATGAGACGGCATACCATGTACTCGGAAGGGATGATTACGTCATAACCGTTTTCGAGGTTGGGGTACATTGTCTCGTTTGTCTCAAATGTTCTGTAAACTACATCGTACTGTGGATACTTTGCTTCGAACTTTGCGATCGTATCTTCTGCGATGTACTCGCCCCAGTTGTAGATGACGAGCTGCTGTTTCTTGGAGCAGCCGCAGGACAGGATCATGGAGCCTGCCATAACGAATGCTGTGGAAGAAGCAATTACTTTCCTTACGTTCTTGTTCATTTCTTTACACTCCTTTATGCTCATTAGCTTTGTTCGTATTTTCGCGGGCCCATACCCTGCCCGGTGAAAAGGCTTGCGTTATTTATTTTTCGCTTTCTTAAACGACGACAGATTGGACAATACCATGAGGATCAGCACTGCACCGAACATCAGTGTCGTCAGTGCGTTCATCTTCGGATTGACGCCGAGCTTTGCCATTGAGTAGATCATCATGGGCAATGTCTGGATCGAGCTGTCGACGTTGAAGTTACTGATGAGATAATCGTCGATCGAAAGCGTGAATGTGAGAAGAGCCGAAGAGAGGATACCCGGCATGATCTCAGGAATGATCACCAGTCTTAAAGTCTGGAATCTGGTTGCTCCCAGATCCATTGCAGCTTCGGTAAGACTCTTGTCGAGCTGCTTGATCTTAGGGCTTATCGAGAGGATCGCAAAAGGCACGCAGAGTGCAATGTGCGACATGATCAAAGTGAACTCACTCTTCTGGACGCCAAGGAACGAGAACAGGAGCATGAACGAGATACCTGTAACGAGGTCAGGCATAACGTTCGGAACGTATGTCATCGTCATGGCGAGATTCTGAAGTTTCTTATTGAGGTATGCAAGTCCCAAAGAACTTACGACGCCGAAAGCCGTTGATGCGACAGAGGCGATCGCTGCTACCTTGAGTGTCTCAATGAGTGATTCGAGAATGCCGCTTCCGTCGGAACCTTTGAAGAGGCTCTTGTAGTTATCGAGCGTGAAGCCGCCCCAGATGAAAGACTTGGGCAGTGAGTTAAATGAGTACACGATCAGGATAACTATCGGAAGATAGATGAAGATCAGGAGCAGACCGAGGTAGATGTCGGGTACGATCTTTTTAATAAATCTCATAATGCCATACCTCCTCCGGCCTCTTTATCCTGGCCGCGCAGGATTCCCATTGTTATGAGAACGAATATGAGGAGGAGCAGTGACAGAACGTTGCCCGCCTGATTGTATGTCGTACTTTCATTTAAGATGAAGTTCTGGACGGTGTTGCCGATTGTCGTTTTCGAGCCCTCGTTAAGGATATCGGGGATCATGTAGAACGTCAGCGAAGGCATGAATACCATCTGGATACCGGAGATAACGCCCGGCAATGACAGAGGGAATGTGACCTTGAAGAACGTCTGGGTCTTGGTCGCGCCGAGGTCGTATGCCGCCTCCGATAAGCTGTCGTCGAGCTTAACGAGCACGGAGTAAAGAGGCAGGATCATGAACGGCAGGAAGTCATTTGTCATGACGAGCTTCGTGATGATGTCTGCAAATACTTCGTTCTTGAGGAACATAATGGGCGCGTCGATAAGGCCGATCTGCTGGAAGACCGTGTTGAATACGCCGGTCTCGCTGAAGAATGCACGCCACGCGTAAGTCCTGAGCATCGTGTTCATCCACATCGGCAATACGAAAAGCATGAGAAGTCTGGATCCGCTCTGTCTCTTGAGCTTGGATCTTCTCGCAAGGATATAGCTTGCCGGATAGCCCAGAAGGAGGCATCCGATCGTCGTCCAGACCGCATAATCGAGGCTTCTTAAGAAGATCGAAAAGTATTCCTGCAAAGTAACGTCAATGCCGTAGAATCTGGTCGTGACGGTCTTGTTCTGGAAAAGGACCTGGAAGCCTGCCGTTGTGAATTCATATCCGCCGCCTGCTGCCTTCTTGAAGAAAGCTCTGAAAAGGATGAGGATCAAAGGCAGGATGGTAAATACAACGATCCATGCAATGTAAGGATATGCAAAGATCTTGTAGTTCATCTTGAGATTCAATGCGCCGTAAAGGCATGCAGCCGCACCGATGAAGAGCACGATTACCATGAGGTTGCCTGCAAAAGACTGTGCGACATAAAGCCTCTGGGGTGTTAAGTCATTGCTGCTGATCATCTCTTCAGAGACCATCTTGGACAGCGTGATGACATGGCATGCAGCGCGTCCGATGAAGAGCACCAGAACGCTGAAATAACCGATCTTTCTCTTCTTGCTTGAGTTGTAGTAGAACGGATAGCTGAGAGAAAGCGTAAGCGCTGCAACTGCGAGCACGATCGTTATTACAAATGCCCATGCGGCAAAGCTCTGGAAATTAAGATCTACGGAGCCGCTCCTGATCCTGGTGAAGACCCTCGGATTCAAAAGGAGCGAGAAAAGTGAGTATGTACGGTAAGGCACATACTGCACGAATAATTCAAACATCGGGATGAAGATGCTTGCAAATGAGTAGAGGGCAGCGAAGATCATGACAAACGCATGAACCGGCATAACCTTTAATCTGGCTTTGAGTTCAGTCATTAGTCCTCTTTCTCAACCTCTGCACTTTCTTCAGCGTCTTCGTCTTTTTTGATATCTGCTTCCTCGACGACATTCTCGCCGATACTGTTAGACTTTGCTTCCTTTGCCTCGCTGTTCTCTTCAGCTGCCTGGTGCTTGATGCCGAAGCTACCAAACTCGGGCGAGAGTTCTGATCTTCTCATGATCTGGATATCGTCAGGATCAACGTAAAGACCGACTCTGCTTCCTACTGCAGAAGGATCGACGTTCTGTACGAGCCACTCGATGCCGTCATCGGATTTAACGATCATCTCGTAGTGAACACCCTTGAATACGAGGGACTCAACCGTTCCGTTGATCCTGCCTTCAGCCTCTTCGTCAACATAGAAGTCCTCAGGTCTGATAACGACGTCGACAAGATTTGCGATGCCTTCCGTGAATTCCGGGAAAAGAGGGTCGACGCACTTGAACGTGATGCCGCTTGAAAGAACGACTTCATTGTCCTTCTTCATGGTGCCCGCAACGATATTGGATTCGCCGATAAAGTCAGCGACATATGCGTTCTTGGGTTCATTGTAGATATCGATCGGTGTGCCGATCTGCTGGATGATGCCGTCCTTCATGACAATGATCGTGTCGGACATCGTGAGCGCCTCTTCCTGGTCGTGCGTAACGTAAACGAAAGTGATGCCGAGTTCTCTCTGCATCTCCTTAAGCTCGATCTGCATCTCCTTACGCATCTTGAGGTCCAGAGCACCCAAAGGCTCGTCCAGAAGAAGGATCCTCGGGCGGTTTACGATGGCTCTTGCGATGGCAACTCTCTGCATCTGTCCGCCTGAGAGCTGGTCGATATATCTCTCGCCGTAGTTATCAAGTCCTACTGTTTCCAGTGCCTTGTTAACTCTCTGCTCGATCTCCTTTTTATTTACCTTCTTGATCTTGAGTCCGAATGCCACGTTATCGAAAACGTTAAGGTGCGGGAACAAAGCATATCTCTGGAATACGGTGTTGATGTTGCGCTTATTGGCAGGAACGCTCTTTAAATCTTTGCCTTCGAAGTTCACGATGCCGGAATCGGCTGTCTCAAATCCTGCGATGATACGGAGCGTCGTGGACTTACCGCATCCGGAAGGTCCGAGAAGCGTAATAAATTCGTTGTTTCTTATATAGAAAGTAATATTCTTTAATACTTTGGTGCCGTCAAAGCTCTTGCACAGATCTTTGATCTCAATGATGTGCTCGCTGCCTGTATCGTCCGGAAGGATCTGGTTATATGCCATTTATCTTTACCCCTTTAGGAAATTCTGTCGGTGATCGTTTCTCAAAAACTCGGCGGCGAAGAGATCCATATTGCTTTCGCCTGACGGCCGGTGTTGTTCTCGAGGAAGTGGGGCTTGTCGCATTCAAGATAAAAACTCTCGCCCTTCTTAACCTGATGTCTTTCTTCGTCAATGACCACGGTTATCGTGCCTTCCAACACATATCCGAACTCTTCGCCCTCGTGGGGATTATCCGGATAAGTCGAACCGCCGGGTTCGATAGTGACAAGGATCGGCTCCATCTCATTCTTCTGTGCGTTGGGGATGAGCCAGCAGATCTCGTTCTTTAATTCCTGATCCTGCTTTACCGAGAAGTCATCCTTGCCGAAAACGACTCTCTGGCCTGACTCTTCCCTGAAGAAGTGGGCGAAATCAGTTCCGACAGCATTAAGGATGTCCTCAAGGGTCGCCATTGAAGGAGATGTCTTATCGCTCTCCAGAAGCGAGATAAAACCCTTGGAAAGCTCGCATCTGTCTGCGAGTTCTTCCTGGGTGAGACCCTTTTGTAACCTGAGATTTTTGATCTTTGATCCGATTTCCATAGCCTTGCCTGTCCTAAACTAAGAGTTTACTGACACTAAACCAATAATGTGCGTGATTATACACTCCGCTAAACCCCGTGTAAAGTATTTCTAAACCAAAGAAGAGCCATTTTTGCAATTTGTACTAAAACTTTTCGAAAACTTGCCTATCTGCACAAAATTGTCCTCAAAAAGCGGCGTGTGATAAGTCAAAATGTCTTGAAAAAATTGACAAGCCACGTATAATAAATAAAGTAATGAGAATTAACAAAATCTTTACAAAAGCTTGACATTCGGGGGGCACAGGGATGGCAAACATTTTGGGTAACGTATTTAAGGGTAAAGACAGCATGAACGGCGGCCTTGCTACTCAGGGTGCCGGACATTCTAATGTTCAGCAGAACGTTAGACCTTCCGGCAATGTTGTTAACCTTCAGACATCCGGACGTTCGGGTAGCAGCAGCACACACACTGCATCCAATTCTGCTGCCGCTCAGCTCGCAAGAGAGCGTGCTGAGGCTGCTAAGGCTCAGATAGAGATGCGTAAAGCTGCAGAAGCAAGACGTAAGGAAGAGCAGAAAGGCGATTCCGATAAGAACGGAATTACTCCTGTCGGATTAAAACCTCCGATCAAGCGTCCTAAGTCTGCATCAGTTAACCATGCGCAGTACATCGCAGAAGTCAAAGAATCAGGCACAGCTGAAGGCACGCCTGTTGTTGAGCGCGAGCGTGAGCGTGTAACACCTCAGCCGGCAAGAAGCGCTGCACAGTCAGCATTGGCTCTTGCCCAGTCTGTTGCTCTCAGAGCTCAGAACGAAGAGCGCCGCGCAAGCCAGAAGGCAAAAGCTGCTACAGCTAAGGTTGTTGAGTGCAGAAGCGCAGTAACAGCTGCCGAAGAAGCACTCCTTACGGCACGCAAGGCTGAAGAAGCTACGATCACCAAGGAAAACATCGCCAAGGAAGCAACACTTGCTGCAGTCAAGCGTGCTGAAGAAGCAAGACAGGCTGCAAACAAGGCTGAAGAACTCGCAAGAGCAGCTGTTGCAAAGGCTGAAGAAGAAGAGAAGGCTGCTGCCGCTCTCACAGCTGAAGAAGCTAAGATCACAGAGCGCAGAAAGGCTGATGAGAGAGCAAGAGTCGAAGCCGAGAAGGTTGAGATGGATTCCAAGGCTGCAGTTATCACTGCAACAAAGGAAGAGGAAGTTGCTTCTGCTGAATATGAAGCTGCCAAGCTCGCACTCGCCAAGGCTCAGGAAGATCTCGATTCCGCAAACCAGATGAAGGCCGAAGAAGATGCACGTATCGCTGCAGAAAAGGCCGAGAAGGAAGCACGCCTCGCCGCAGAGAAGGCTATCGAAGAAGCAAGACTTGCTGCTGCTAAGGCTGAAGAAGCTAGACAGGCTGCTCTCCTCGCAGAAGAGAAGGCTAAGGCGGCTGCTGCCAAGGCTGAGGAAGAAGCACGTATCGCTGCTGCAAAGGCTGAAGAGATCGCTAAGCTCAGAGCTGCTGCAGGCATCGTTGATCCTGCACCTGCAAAGCCTGTTGAGACAGCTGTTAGTGAACCTGCAGCTGCTGCACCCGCAGCTCCCGCAGCCGGCGAAGCACCCATGAGACCCGCTGTCAGACCGGGATCTGAGGCTGCTCCCACAAGACCTGCTGCAAAGCCTGCAGTCTGATCTTAGATCACAATCGCAATGTTAACGGGGTGTCTCAAGCGAGCAATGTCATTAAGTTAAGATGCCATTAGCTTGAGACAAGAACTAAACAATATAAAAGAGGCTGGAGTTTCACTAAACTTTAGCCTCTTTTCATGTGTTCTGAGCAAGCTTAAACAGACGAACCTGAATCCGCCAGAGAGATTTAATTCGATTGTGGAATATGCTATGCTACGCGGTAGAAGAATCTTTGCAATACTTCACCAAGCACAAACCTGTTTCGTTTGCGGTTAGGTCTTATTGGGATTAGACACTTGGCAATTGCGGATTCTACATAAGGCGGCGATGTTTGTCCGCGCAGGAACAGTCTGCATACGTGCGTTGCGACTGAAAAGTTGCATTTGTAAGTGTACTTTCTTTGTTTCTTTGAAATGGCTACGTGCGAGGTAATCACTTCAACAAAGTTGTACAGAATAAGCCGTGCGAAGATTTCTTGCCGGATACACGCCGTCTTTTTTGAATGGTATTTAAGAAGACCTATTGTGTATTTAAGATCCCTGAAAGATGTTTCTATTCCCCATCTGGAAGCATACAGTTCCTTTAATTTTTCAGGAGGATACTTATCTCCAGGAAGATTTGTAATAACTGTTTCGTAAGTGTTTGAAGATATCTTAAATCTGACTATTCTGAATTTAAGTGTGTAGAAAACAAGCGGATCAGCCTTGTGGGAATATTGCGGGAGATAGTCAAAAGGGCTGGAGTGTGAAATATATTTATAGTGATTACGGTCTTTCAGAAGTTCTTTTACTTCACTTGTTTGTTTTCTTGTTAAGTTCAACCCGATGCTTACATCAAAGCAATCTTCAGCGGGAAGATCGAATCCATTCTTAATTCCAGAATTACCGTCTTTTATACGGATAAGGAAAAACCAGCCTTTCTCCTGGATGTGAGCTAGATTGTTATAAGACTCGTATCCTCTGTCAGCGATAACTAATGCCAAAGGTATAGCTGAATTGTCGACTAACTGCTGAAAAGCTAAACATTCATCTCTTTGAGCACCGTTCTGGATAACCGCAGCCCTGTAAAGATGCTTATTCAGGTCGTATAACGCATTGATATGCAGGCTGTTGTAAGGAACTTGTGTTCTTGAACCCGGAAGATACGTCAGCCTGTCGTCGGGGTTGGTTGGCAGGCGGACATCTGAACCATCTACTGCAAGCACCGGCATATCTCCGCAATCGACTGAAAGTTTTGAAATGAACTTGTTGAACACCGCTTCGAAGGCTTCCGGTTTCAATTTGTCCCGTTGCTGTACAAATGCGGAAACTGACGGCATATCTTCAGCACCTTTGAACATATCGATCAGTTCGTTGGGCAGACTCTTGCATTCCATGTTGATTATTCCGGAAATAAGCTTTTGCAGAGAGATCTTCCGTGTTCTGGTAAAGTCGCGATTCGGGTTAACACAATAGTCTTCTGGTGTACCGGCAACTTCGGCTATGGCTGACGAAAGCAGCATCTTTACGTGTTTGGATTTCATGCAGTACCTCCTTGAAATCAGGTTTTCCTAATTCCAAGGGCCTCTTTGAATCTTTCGTATAAGGATTCAAAGAGGCCGCACACTTGGGTGTGCGTGTCAACCTCTAACTGCAAAAATCACTCAAAAAAAAGACCCCCATACCTTTGAGGTATGAGGATCTTTGAAGAGACTGTCTTAACTTAATGACATTGCTCGAAAGCGAGGCACCCCTTTTACCGTTCCACGTGGAACTTTAGTTATTTCTTCAGGTAATCTATAACGGCCTGGATGATCTCAGGACTCGGATAGCCCTGATTATCGCGCCCTTCGATACCGTAGACGATCGCATATGCGAAGTTGTCTGCCATGCACTCTTCAGGGTCTACGACATAGCCTGTGTTCTCACCGAAGATCTCATAGAAATTGGAAGTCTGGGCAGGTGTGTAGTAGGTGTCCCTGCCGTCGATCGGAATAAGTGCGGTCTCACTGCAGGAGAAGAATGTAGACTGGGATTCTTCGAAGTGCATTGTCGTAATGAAGTCCGTAAAGCACGGGACTTCTTCGCCGTCGATGATGAAAGACGCATACGAGTCGTGATGCTCAACGTCAGGATTTGTGATGTGATACTCGAAAACGCTTGCGGGAATTTCAAAATCGGAATCTGCAACCGTGAAGTTAATTATCGAATACATGTCTTCCCTGAATTCAGGATTATTCCTTGTAAGGCAGTGGAAGATCTCGTGGCAGATCAGCTCATCAGCCAGCTGCGCGGTCTCCGGTAAGATGCTCATTAAAGAATACGCAGAGATGACCGTTGCGTTCAGATAGATCTGCGTGCCGTGTGTATAACCGCTGGCACCGAGCTCTTCTTCCATAGTGGTTTTGATGAATACGATCTCGTCGATCTCGGGAAGTTCGTAGCCGTTCTTCTCGAGAGTCTTTTCGATGTTTTTAATGCGTTTGTTGATGAAAGATTTTTCGACAGCGGTGAAGTCCTGCACCTGCTCTGCAGCAAATGCTTTATATTCTTCCATTGTTGCGCCGGTCTTCTGCATCTTATAATCAAGATCATTCTGCGAGAAGTGGCTATAGTAGTTATCCTCATTGGAGAGCATCAGCTCGCGACCTTCTTCGGCGGATGCGAAGCGGTGCGGAATATGTACGCGCTTTTTCGAAGTGCAGGAACAAAGCGCACCTGCTACGATAGCGATAATTACTACAACAGATATAACTTTTTTAAATGACATTGATCTATCCCCTATACTATTTTTACGGCTAAATTGTACATATAATTTTGATTAACGCAAATCTGAGGCAAGCTTGATTATAAGGACAATTTAGAAGACATTCGTTGACTGCTTTTATACTCGATGTTAGAATTACTTTAGGATAGCACGGTCTGCAGAGACGGTTGCTTCCGAAGTAGGAAAAATATTACCTCACTTCAGGATTCGTGGTCTTGGGTGAGGTTTTTATTTGCGTTTATATCTGGAGTCCAGATACGCAAATAATTTCAAAAACCTCTTGCAGTTATGTTTATGTTAGTGTAATCTTCTTTTCGAAAATTGAATACGGAAACGGGAGCTTGTATACAGGCTGAGAGGAAGGTGCGACCTTCGACCGAGAACCTGATTTGGATAATGCCAACGTAGGGATGCTTAACACAGAGTGTTTTGAAGGGAGTTGTCAGTAATCAGGCAGCTCCCTTTTTCGTGTCCGGAAGGAGACAAAAATGAAAAGATACAATGTGTTGAGACTGTCGGTAATGGCGCTTCTGATCGCGATCGGAGTTGTGATCTCGCCGCTTTTGAGGATCGAGGGTATGTGCCCGATGGCGCATCTGATCAACATCACGGCTGCAGTTTTATTGGGTCCTGTTGATGCGTTTCTTGTTGCGCTTCTTATAGGCATCATCAGGATGTGCGTGATGGGCATTCCGCCGCTCGCGCTTACGGGTGCGGTGTTCGGCGCGCTGCTTTCAGGAATACTTTATAAAGTCACCAAGGGTAAGATCTGGGCAGCCGTTTTGGGCGAGATCGTCGGAACGGGAATAATAGGTGCGATCGTATCTTATCCCGTCATGACTTACATCTGCGGAAGAGAAGGCCTCGGATGGTTTTTCTACGTGCCGTCTTTTACGTGCGGCACCCTGATCGGCGGAAGCATCGCGGCAATCCTTTTGTACAGACTCCAGCATGTCGGAGTGCTTAAGAAGATGCAGCATAAGATCATTGCAGGAGGAGCTTTATGGAAAAAACAGACAGAGCACAAACCTGCCTGATCCACTGCATAACCAATCCGATATCGATCAATCAGACAGCTAATGCTGTCCTTGCTCTGGGTGCCAAGCCGATAATGGCTGAGCACCCTTTGGAAGTTGAGGAGATAACAAAGACCGCGTCTGCATTGCTTATTAATCTCGGCAACATCTCAGATGTCAGGATGACATCCATGAAGATCTCGCTCAAAGTCGCAAATAACAAGGGAATTCCGGTCGTTCTCGATGCAGTGGGTTGCGCGTGTTCCTCACTTCGAAAAAGCTTCGTAAGAGCTCTTATTTCCGAAGGCAGATTTTCAGTCATTAAGGGAAACTATTCCGAGATCTTAGCGATAGGAAATGATGCATATAAAGACATCGGTGTCGATGCGAAAACAGGCATCGACGAAGAGTCCGTGCGCCGCGCGATCCTGAAGATTTCTGCAGATACAAACGCCATTGTTCTTGCGACCGGAAAGACTGATTTCATAGGTTTTGACGGCTCGGTTACAGAAGTTAACGGTGGTACTGAAATGCTTTCTTCCGTAACCGGAACAGGATGCATTTTAGGAGCTGTTATCGCGACTTATCTCGCGCGCGAAAACGCTTTTCAGAGCGTTGTTGATGCGTGCAGATTTTTCAAAAAGTGCGGTGAAGAAGCAGCGCGAATAGCAGACGGAACAGGAACATTTATGGTGAAACTTTTAGATGCAATGAGCGAAAAGAAAATCGGCTTCGATCCCACGATGTATTTCATCACTGACAGCACTGTATATGAGGAAGACGAATTTCTTGCAAGAGTGAAATCTGCTTTGGAAGGCGGAGTTACTTTGATCCAGCTTCGCGAGAAAAACAGATCAACTCGTGACTACATAGATCTTGCAAAGAAAGTCCATGCACTTACAAGTGAATACAATGTGCCTCTGATTGTTGATGACAGGGTGGATGTCATGCTCGCATCAGGCGCTGAAGGCGTGCATGTCGGCGCTGAGGATATGCCTGTAAAACAAGCAAGAAAGATAATCGGAAACAACAAGATCCTTGGTGCCACCGCAAAGACTGTTGAAGCAGCTCTGAAAGCATACGAAGACGGTGCTGATTATCTTGGTGTCGGAGCAATATATCCGACTACGACCAAAGTCAAAACAGTTCTTACTTCAACTGAAACTCTGGATGCGATCACAAAGGCCGTGCCGATCCCGGTAAATGCGATCGGCGGACTTAACAGCACTAATCTCGGTGTGCTCAAAGGCATTGATATTGCAGGCATCTGTGCGGTGTCGGCGATCATGAAAGCAGCAGACCCGAAGCTGGCCGCTGAGGAACTTAAAGATGCATTTGAAGACTTAAGGAGGAGCCGATGAAAAAGGTTTTGACCATTGCAGGAAGCGACTGCTCGGGCGGCGCCGGAATACAGGCAGATCTTAAGACGATGCTCGCAAACGGCGTGTACGGAATGTCGGTAATCACTTCGCTTACTGCGCAGAATACAACGGGCGTCAGATCAATACAAAACGCTACAGGCGACTTCCTTAAAGACCAGATAGATTCTGTGTTTGAAGACATCGTTCCCGATGCAGTAAAAACGGGCATGATACCAAGCAAGGAAATGGTGGAGATCATTGTTGAAAGAATGAAGTTTTATAACGTGAAAAAACTTGTTGTCGATCCTGTCATGGTTGCAACGAGCGGAGCTGATCTGTCTAACAGTGAGAGCGTGAAAGCGTTAAAAGAAAAACTCATTCCGTTAGCAGCGCTTGTTACACCGAATGTGCCAGAAGCAGAAGTGCTTTCAGGCATGAAGATAAATGCAGAAGATGACATGAAAAATGCCGCAGAAAAGATAAATAAAGAATGCGGATGTTCGGTGCTCATCAAGGGCGGTCATTCGGAAGAAAACGCAAATGATGTTTTGTACCACGACGGTGAGTTTTATGTTTTCGCGATGAAGAAAATAGATAACGAAAACACGCACGGAACGGGGTGCACTTTATCAAGCGCTATCGCGTGCAATCTTGCAAAAGGAATGGACGTTCCGCAGGCAGTAACGCGCGCGAAAGAATATATCACGGAAGCAATAACGGCAGGTCTTGATCTGGGGCGCGGAAGAGGACCGTTAGATCACGGACACGACTTAAGAACCAAATACAAAATATGAGGAGAATACATATGGAAAGAACTTACAAGACACAGATGGAAGCAGCCAGAAAAGGCATCGTTACACCCGAGATGAAGACCGTTGCGGCAAAAGAATACAGGACAGAAGAAGAGATCCGTAACTGGGTTGCAGAAGGCAAGGTTGCGATCTGTGCAAACAAGAATCACAAGTGCATCGACCCTGAGGGTGTCGGCTCAATGCTCAAGACAAAGATAAATGTTAATCTCGGCGTATCGCGCGACTGCAAGGATTACAACATCGAGATGCAGAAGGTTAACGCCGCTGTCGAGATGGGCGCGGATGCCATAATGGACCTCTCATCACACGGCGACACGATCCCTTTCAGACGCAAGCTTACTTCAGAGTGTCCTGCCATGATCGGCACCGTTCCGGTCTACGATGCGGTAATTCACTATCAGAGAGACCTCGCGACGCTTACTGCAAAAGATCTCATCGACGTTGTAAGGCTTCACGCTGAAGACGGCGTTGATTTCGTAACGCTTCACTGCGGTATCACAAGACACACGATTGACCAGATCAAGAAGCACAAAAGAGAGATGAATATCGTATCCAGAGGCGGCTCACTGATCTTTGCATGGATGTGCATGACCGGAAACGAGAACCCTTTCTACGAATACTATGACGAGATCCTTGACATCTGCAGGGAATACGATGTAACGATTTCTCTTGGTGACGCTTGCCGTCCGGGATGCCTTGCTGATGCCAGCGATGTCTGCCAGATAGAAGAACTTGTAAGACTCGGCGAGCTCACAAAGCGCGCGTGGGAGAAGGACGTGCAGGTCATGGTAGAAGGACCTGGCCACATGCCGATGGACCAGATCGAAGCAAACATGAAGATTCAGCAGAGCATCTGCATGGGCGCGCCTTTCTACGTTTTAGGACCCCTCGTAACTGACATCGCACCCGGATACGATCACATCACTTCCGCAATAGGAGGCGCGATCGCAGCCGCTTCAGGCGCCGCTTTCCTTTGCTATGTAACACCTGCCGAGCACCTCGCTCTTCCCAACGTTGACGACGTTAAGCAGGGAATCATCGCATCCAAGATCGCTGCACATGCTGCCGACATCGCGAAAAAGATCCCTCACGCGATGGACGAAGACAACAAGATGGCAAAGGCCAGAAGAAAGTTCGACTGGGAAGGTCAGTGGGCATGCGCGATCGATCCTGAGACAGCCAGAGCCATCCGTGATGACAGAGCGCCCGAGCACGAGGATACATGCTCCATGTGCGGCAAGTTCTGCGCAGTCAGGAGCATGAATAAAGCCCTCGCAGGCGAGTATATCGATATTCTCTGATCACTTTCTCGCGGTTATCCCGTAGCAGCGTCGTATGAGCCTGACCCTTCCGGAGTAGGTGTTCCTTGCGATGTAACCGTCGAGAACATCATCTTCCGGCATGTGGTCAAGGATCGGTACGACTTCGAGGAATGCATTGAATGTCGCTGCATCTTTGTAGAATTCGCGCTCGTGGATAGGTACCAGTTCCACGTCGCGAAAACCTGCAGAAAGCACATTCTCGTAGTCAACGATGCTTATGGGAACCGGATCGTCAAAGCCCTGTCCGTAACCCACGGTCTTCTTCAGATCCCAGCAGTCGTACTTGTCGACGCCTCTGATCAGAAGAAACCCTTCGGGTTTGAGACAGCGCATGATCTGCTCTGCATCAATGCAGGTGTGGCGCGCGACAACGACGTCAAAGTGATTGTCAGGGACATCCATGTGAAGGTTGTCCATCACTTTGAACGTGATGTTTTTGCGGCCGCTCTTTGTAAGGTTTTCGAGGGCTGTGGCGACCATGTTGGGCGAGTAATCAGTGCCCACGATCTCCGCGCAGTCAGGATAATTTGCAAGCAGTTTCTCGCCGCCGCCCGTGCCGAGATCCAGCACGTGCGAATCCGGTGTTGCGACAGACTTTAAGATCTCATAAAGATCCCAGTCCGTCAGGCTCTCTGTGTGACAGTCGTACTCGTCAAAACTCCAGTGAGCGATCTTTTCGTAGTATTCAAAATCTTTGTCGTGAAACATAAAAAAGAACCTCCTTTCACGAACAGCAAAACTTTGCGCCAAATAAGCGCCCTTCTTTGTCATTCATGATGAGATTCCAAGGTTCTTATCATTATTAACCCCGCTTATAAAAGCGTCGCGGCAGCAGAACGCGAATAACTAATTGATCTGCTGCACATTCATCTTACTTGCAGGGACGGGCGTTGTCAATTAAGTTTTCCGTAAGTCGCAAAGCAGGCAAATGCCGGACGTTTCTCCTGCTTAATGCCTGCGGTTGAGACGACTTTTTCGAGTTGTCACCAAAATGCCACACCACAAATAAGTGTGTTTTTCCTATCTTTTTGGTACAATGGTGGAGCAACTTTGTAAATTCGGGTAGTTGTTTATGGAATTAAAAGAGTTTTTGAAGTACAAGAATATCGTCATTCAGTGCCACGATAATCCGGACGCTGACGCGCTCGCCTCAGGCTACGCACTGATGTGGTATTTCCAGCAGAATGGTAAAAAGGCCAGATTTATCTACAGAGGCAGAAACGAGATCAAGAAGAGCAATCTCATGATCATGTGCAAGGAACTTGACGTTCCCGTTGAGTACGAACCGTTCTTTGCCGAGGAGCCTGAGCTCGTCATTTACGTTGACTGTCAGTACGGACAGAAGAACGTCACGACCACGAAGTCCAAGAGGATCGGCATCATCGACCACCATCAGAAATCAGAAATTCCTGCAACGGCTATCAGCTATATCAGAAGCGATGTCGGCAGCTGCTCGACACTTTGCTGGAACCTTATCCGTAACGAAGGCTTTAACCCGAATGACAACAGAATGCTTTCAACGGCACTTTACTACGGACTTTTCTCCGATACCAACAGACTGTCGGAGGTATCACACCCGTTAGACCGCGATATGCTGGACCAGCTGGTCGTAAATAAAGCCACGGTAACGGAGATGATCAATTCAAACATCTCTCTTGATGAACTCCAGATCACAGGCAAGGCCATCATGAACTACGAGTTCCACGAGAGCAACAGATACCTGGTCATCGAAGCTGAGGCCTGTGACCCCTGCATCTTGGGTGTCATTAGCGACTTTGCCCTTGAGACCGAAAACGTTAATGTATGCGTTGCGTTCTACGAGAGCCCGTATGAGGTCAAATTCTCAGTCAGAAGCTGTTCAAAGGAAGTCCACGCAGATGAACTCGCGGCATTCCTTGCTGAAGGCTTAGGCGGCGGTGGCGGCGGTCACATGCTCAAAGCCGGCGGCACCATGATGCCCGACTTCCTGACCAAGTCAGCCAAGGAGACCATCGAAGAGCGTCTCCAGTGGTATTACGACAGATATCTCGTTATCTATGCCAAGAATACGAAGCTCAACACTTCGAAATGGAAGGCATACGACAAAGTCTCCCAGACATTGGGCTGCATCAGGCTCACTGATGTTTTCCCGGCTGGTACACCCATCAACATCAGAACTCTCGAAGGCGACGTTGATACAGTCATCGACGAAGAGGCTTATCTCATGATCGGTGTTGAAGGAGAGATCTATCCCATCAAGGAAAAGAAGCTCTTAAGCAGCTATCAGCTCACAAACTTCGTCTTCACGAGAGACTTCGAATACGAGCCGAGGATCAAGAACAGAGCCACCGGCGAAGTCAAGAAGGTCATGCCTTTTGCCAAGACGGTAAGAACAGTCACCAATTCCGTCGTATTTGCAAAGCCCCTGGAGCAGCCCGTAAAGCTCTTCACGGCATGGACTGAGGATAAGTACTACTCAGGCGACATCGGCGATTACCTGACCGTCAGAGCGGATGACGAGCACGATATCTACATCGTAAAGGGCGAGCTTTTCGACAGGTTCTACAAGCCCAGGACAAACAGATAAGAAATGTGATTATAAAGAGGATGCTGTGTGGCATCCTTTTTTAGTTTGCGAGTGACACCACGTCGACGATTGTTAGACGGAAACGGGCAAAATCGTCGACGATTTCGTCGAATCCGGCTCAATTCGACGATTTTATCGACGAGAAACGTCATTTTCGTCGACTTTTCGTCGACCTTAAAAACTATGTGACAAAATGAGCCGTTTCCGTCACGGATTCTGTCACATCACTTTTCGCAACCGGTTCGAAAACACGCACTCCACAAAACAGGGCGCCCCGTAAGGAGACGCCCCGCATTACGCATTTACAAATCAATCAAACAAAGGATCAGATACCGTACTTATTCTTTAATTCTTCAGGCACTTCCTGATCACCCAGATAATTGTGAGCCTTCTCTATCAGCTCATCTATGGTGTAGTGCTTAATGTATCCCGGTTTACATTCTCTTTCTGACACAAAAGAATATACAAAGAAGCGGTCTGTTCCTTCGTGATAACAGTAAGCATTTTCGATGCTTGCAATCTCGATCCAGGTTTCTGCATCGAGAATGCATATCTGATCTTCTGTCTGAATAAATAACTGGTTGTTCTTTTCATCAAAATATATTTCTAAATCACCGGCTCCGTAAGCAGTGGTAGGTACTTGTTTTATCAGAGATCCATCATTGGAATCATATAATATAAGATAATCATCAGAGAGCAGATAAAGAATACCGTCTCTAAATTTGGCACCGTACCTTTGACTGCTTAAACAGTTAGTGCTGTACAGTTCTTTAAAGGATTCATCTGTTACGAAAAAGATGTTTCCGTCAGAGAAGAAAACACGTGAACCGTCATCTGATGCCGTTATAGTAATTCTCATACGTTTTTCCAAGGACCAGTCATCAGGAACATCCAATTCCTCGAATGTTTTAGAGTCAAGATCTCCTGCAAACAACCGGTTTCCTGCAGGCACAAAGAACTTATTTATCTGCTCGACATATATTGGTTCGCCTAATAGAACAAAATTGAGGTCTTCTAAATCAAGAGGTTCGAATTCCTTGTGGTTTGAGCCGTCGGCTTTCCATACTTCCGCAGTTAATTGAGAATGCAATATGTTGCAGTTTATTATCATGCCGTTGGACAAATCATCCTGATCGCTTAATTCTATGCCGGCATCTTCCACTCTTTCTTTATCAATATTGATCAAATAAGCATTGTTGCCGAAAAATCCGTAGATCTCATCATCAATGTTATAAAGTTCAAAATGTGACAGGTAACCGCCTTTGTATTCAACATCTTCAGAGAAAACAAGTTCTGCGGTGTTCATATCGATTACACTTACTCTGATAATATCAACATCATGCATTTTTGATGCAATGATAAGATTTTCCCCGTCATTACAGTATTTCTGATAACTTGTTCCGGTATAAAAACCGCCGTAAGCATCAATGGAACTCCATTCATCATCTTCAATTCCGTAGTTGTGGCAAACGATATCAGTACCATAATCGTAAGCTGTATAGATTTTGTCTGAGATTATAGCTTTAGAAACAATATCACCCAGAACATTAATGGAAGCCATTGTATTCGAATCAGAGCCGAGCGTAAGAATATATTCTCCGTGTCTGCAGATAAATTCCGGATTACCGTTTTTGTTGTGATCATTGACAGTAACTATAGAACTGGCGGTCTTGTAGTCGTTGATTATCGCTCCGGTGTTTTTGTCGGCGATAACAGCATGATTTCCTACATAAAGCAAAACGGAATCACGGTCCGGAAGGTCTAAAGCACCATAAGAAGTCATTACATCGGTGTAATCAAGGTCATAAGACCAGATCTGTTTCATTGATGTATCGAAACAGAAGAATTGCATATAACCAGTCTGAACATATGTAATATTGTTGCTGTATGCTATAGATGATGTAGATCCATCTTTATCTGAAATCATGATAAGATGGTCATTGTCAACGAACTGAAGTTTTGAAAAGATATATCCTTCAACCTCCTGACTGGCAAGTTTTCCTGTTTCCGTGTCAAATAAAGTGATCTTATCTATTCCGTAATTTGTGGTGTTATCAACGAAAGCCAGTTTTTTACCGTCTGGAGATACAGTAAGGCGGTTGAAGTTTGTAAAAATGCCGTCATCAACCTTATAAGTGTCCATAACTCTTCCGTCTTTTGCCGAAAGCTTTGCTAATTCTCCGTTGCCTATATCGAGATATACCGCGTGGTCAGCAAAAACCACCTCATCTTGTAAGAACGAATAATTTGAATCGCTCTGATATTTCCATACGAGCGACCCGCTCTCAACATGGTAAGACTCAATACGGTCGTCGAACACTACCAGAAGCTGAGCGTCTTCCAAAAAGAGGAGATCTACAGGTTTTTCGTTTGTGTTCAGATCCAGTAGCAGCCGATTTGTATATGCATTCCAGCAGTAAACAATGCCTGCTGTATCAAATGAAGCAAGATATTTCTTATTTTCTGAAAGAATGATATTACGAACATAGCCCGTTGTCTTATAATTCCAGACAGAAGTATAGTTAAGGGTTCCTGTGAGTGATTCGTACGCACCCGTAGCATCTGTTATTGCACGCTGCGCTTCAGCCGTAACAGGCATCTGTTTCTGTGAATCATTAGGAAGTGCTGCAAGAGCTACCTGGAGAGCATCCGTTCTCTTGCCGTCTGCAAGAAGCTGTTCGGCTTCGTTCGACAGATAGAGAGATCTGCTCCTTAATGATGCCATGTAACTGTCGTTGATCTTCTTGGTCGTGTATCCGAGATAGGTTCCCAAACCAAGAAGCACAGCAAATGCGGCAGCCACGATCGCTGTTGCACGTCTGATACGGTACTGTCTTCTTCTTCTCTGAAGTTCGTCATAAGAGCAGCCCAGAAGTGCCGATGCAAGACGGGGAAGCTCTTCCTTGTCGGCAGTCGACTTCGGAAGTCTGTAATCGCATGACAAAGGCTCGATCGGAACTTCGACCGTATGAGTCATGCCTGCCTCATCAACATATTCCTTTTTTGTAGTGAGCAATTCCTCGGGGATAACCTCATAAGGCTCGCCGTTGCAGAGAACCGTCAGGACCTTGTCCATCGTATGTGTCTTAAGGAAGGTCTTGATCTCTCTTTTTACCCACATCGACTCCTTGGTGTTTGTGGAGCAGATTACGATGAGGTATTCGGCCTTTTCGAGAGCGTTGGTAATCGTCTCGGTAAGGTCGCTCGTGATAGGGAGTTCGTCCTTATCCCTGAAAATACGTGTGATCTTTTCGTGCTTGAGCTTTTTCTTAAGCTTGTGAGGCACATGGAAATGCTCGAGCTGCTTTTGTACGTGTTCGGCGATCTTAGAGTCGAGATCTGCATGTCTGTACGAAATGAAAGCATTATAAAAATCTATCATGGAGCTACCCTCTCCTGTCGTTATTCCTCGCTTAATATTAACATAAAGTAAGAAATATTTTATTGACGATACCGTTACAGCACTCAATCTTAATACAGTTCCAACAGGAGAGATGTTGCAATGCGGATTTTCGGGAGCAGACAACAAATTGAATTATTGACCAGTTTTTTGCCTATCTAAATCCTCCAAAAACATAGGCAAAAACATGGATTCTCGAAAAATACAGGTTTTTGAACAGTTTTTGAGCCCGAAAACATAGGCAAAAACCTGTGCAGTCGATTTCGGAGAAAAAGAGTTTTCTTATGACGGCTTATCCGGGTTTGATGACCGTCACCGTGCCGCATCCGCCGTCAACGGTAACGACATCGCCTGTTTTTAGAACGGTCGTCGCGTTGCGGCAGCCTACAACGGCGGGGATGCCGAATTCACGCGCAACGATAGCTGCGTGTGATAAGGGCGCGCCGATGTCGGTGACGATTGCGGATACCTTATGGAAGGCGACAGTCCAGCCGATGTTGGTTACACGGGTTACGAGGATCTCGCCGTCTGCGAGTTCACCGATGTGATCGATGTCTTCGATTACGCGCACCGTTCCGGTGACGACACCTGCTGCGCCGGCAAAGCCTTTGACGTCCGAAGACATGTCTTCGCTTGAACTTTTGCCGCTGATGTAAACATCGTTTCTTCTGTCCGGATCGCCCAGCCATAGATCTGCGTCAAAGCGGCCGATGACAAGGTTCGGGAAAGCAGGGTAGGAGCAATATTTCTTGAAGGTATCCTTGCGGGCGGGAATATATGACAGGACGGAAGTATCGCCCTTCAAAAGTGAGAACATTTCCTTATATCCGAGCATGAAGATGTCATCTCCCAGACCGTTTAATGTGCCAGCCTTAAGGCAGTATTCCCTGAATACGCAGAAGATCCTTACGCCCTTGCTCCTGATGTCTTCCCTGAAATCATTTGCGTGAATGAACTTTGCGATCTCCTTGTCGATCCACTTGCTCTTGGAAGGATATTTCGACTTGAATTCAGCCAGTGCTTCCCTGAATGAAGCTTCCTGGTTTGCAAGGACCGACCGGAGGCTCAAGCTGCCCTCTTTTCTGCCATTCAGAAGGTTGTCGGGGAAGGAGGGGTCTTCATAAGGTCTGGGCTCCATGAGCTCCATCTCGTTAACGGAGCGGTGGCCGCAGATCTTTATGTATTCTTCACGCGTCATCTTTCCTTCGGCGACATCTTCCAGCAAAAGCACCGGCTTCATCGATGCGAGCACACCTACGCAGCCTGTTAAAAGGCGGTTTGCCATGTCTTCGCCTGCGATCTTCGAGATCTTTTTGCGCGTTCCGAAAAGAGGCACCAGTGACATTCCGCTTTCTGTCAGGATCGATGCAAGCCCGTCGTTAAGCTTAGGAATCAACACATCATCCCAGTATTTCATGAGTGAAGCGTTATCACTTATCTTTCTGATCTCAGCTATAAGTTCTTCCGATATATCATCTAAACGGAGCACCATATCGTGCTTTTCCTTTTTGGAAAGCTTTGATTTGTTCTTCGGGAAAAGAAGATTCCAAAGATTACGGTTGAAGGCCTTCTTATCAAAAGGCGATACGGGGATCTCAACACCCGAAGGGATCACGCCGACAAGGTCTTTTACGGTATCGTAAGCCTTTTCGGGAGTCTTGCCGAAAGCCACCATAAGAGAACACATTACAGATATGTTCATGTATGCCTGGCCGTTGATGTTGTCGAGCCATTCGGGGAGCCCCAGGAACTCATTGATCTTCTCCAGAACGCTGAAAGTCATGGGACTTACTGGCTTTGTAAAGATCTCGCCGACGTTGGTCTTGGTAAGGAGCTTATAGCCTGAGCGTGTTCCGTTGACGTCGTAATCCTTTACGGAGATCCTCTTCAAGGTTGTTATGGGACGTGCTTGCAGGATATAGACTCTGCCGCCTGATACAGCCCACTCGATATCCATCGGAACCCTGTAAAATGAGTGGATTGCGAGTGAATATCTGCGAAGCGTCTTAGAAAACCTCGCAAGCTCGGGATTGCCTTCGTAAGAAAGTTTTAAAGCGCCTATTCTGAACTCTTCTGCATTCTCGCTTCCTGATACGAGTTTCTCACCTTCGCCGTGAACGTAATTGCCAACGATCTTATCGTCTTTTCCGGTGATGATGTCGGAGGTGAAGATAACGCCTGCAAACTCAGGTTTTACGAACTCCTGGATAACGATGCCGATGCCTCCGCTGGATATATCATTATGGGTTTTATATTCTTCAACCCGTTCGCTCTTTGCCGAATCCGCGACGTGTTTTACGGCATTCCTGATCTCCGGCACGATAACGTCAGTTAAGGTCTCATACTGACCTGCAAATGAGTTATTCTCGCCGTCTTCGCCTATCGCAGATGACCTGACGGCATAAGTCTTAAGCCTGTCCAGTTTGGCTATAATCCCGTTCAATTCTTCGGATGCTTCATCTGTAAGTTTTCCATCGCGAAAACCTTCCGCGGTGATGACGTATCCCATAGGAATATTCATCTTCAGGTTCTTCATCATGAGCGATAAGGATGCTGCCTTTCCGCCTGACACATTGAGCTTTTCTTCGGGTATCGTTCTTAAGTCAAATATGTATTTCATGTCATTCTCCGAGAAGAAGATCTATGCGCATGTCGATGTATTTCCTGAGTTCTTTATCTTTGTTAAGGTCGATTCCGAAATCTTTCTTAATGTCTTCTTTTCTGCATATGATCAGCTGCATCATTGAAGACATCTCATACGCGATGAGTTTGCACTCTTTGTCGGTCTTGCGGCCGGCATAATGTTTCTTCACGTACGCAAAGCTGAAAGAATCCTGTGAGAGGTCCCTGTTGAAGAGAACGTAAGGGGTTATTGCTTTTGTGAATTTCGGGTTTTCGACAAGGCATTTTGCGACAATAAAGTGAAGCTTTTTAAGCAGTTCCCTGGGAGTAATATCTGAAGCGATAAGCTTCGCAATTTCTTTATCTTCCAGAAAATTCAGGTACTGCTTCTGAAAAGTCTGATAGATAAGGTTCTCTCTTGAACCGAAGCAGTAATTGATCATGGAGGGCTTGGCGCCTGCGCGTTCTGCTATCTGGCGCGAAGTGACGTTAAGCGGATCGTCTGTCTCTTCCATCAGGGCGAAAGTAGCATCAATCAGTTTCTCTTTTGTTATGTTGAGTTTTTCGTCTTTTTGCATGGTCTGCCTCCAGTTATTGAACGCGTTCAATAACAAAGATATCACATTTATTTGTATGCTGCAACTGATATAATTATGGAGCGAGCGAAGAAATGACATACCGTCAGGCAAGGATTCAAAAAGGGGATGAACCCGTTACCCGGGAGGTGGAATATGAAAGCTTCAAAAGTAATCGCGGCATTTATGGCAGCCGGTCTATTTCTGACTTCGACCGGATGCACCTCTTCCAAGGCCAAGCAGAAGGCTGCCATGGAGGATGCGCTTGACTCCTATGTGTCGAAGGTCCTTGCAGGCAAGGATGCATCCAAATATGTTGATGCAAAGGAAGAGACGGCTTTCACATTTTTTAACGAGCGCGCAGAGATCCTCTCAACCGTTTTGGACTGTTCCAAATTTGAGATCACCGAATCCGAAGTCGATCTGAAATACAAAGAAGGAACTGTCACGATCGAGCTTAAGTATCCTGACGCAGAAGAGATCTCTGAATCATATTTCGACATAGAATTTGATGAATATCTTGATGAGATCCGTGAAGTAAAACCAAACAAGACTAAGAAGATAACGATCGATTTCGTACTCAAAGACGACGATTGGCTCGTTACCAAAAAGTCAGACAGGAAGTTCAAGGAAACGCTTGAATCTCTGGTTGCAAACATTGAGCTTGAGCCCTACTACGGCGGTGGCAGCTCAGACCCGGTTACAGATCCTGTTGTGGTCACGGATCCTGTTGTTGAGAATAAGATAGGCATCTCGATGCCGACAAAAGATCTTATGAGATGGAACAGTGACGGTGAGATGCTTAAGCAAGCGCTTGAGTCTGAGGGTTTCTCCGTTGATCTTCAGTTTGCTTCGAACGACACAAGTACTCAGAGATCACAGATCGAGAATCAGATAAACCAAGGCTGCAAGGTCCTGATCATCGCGGCAATCTCCCCTGAAAGTTTGAGTAAGGTTGTGGAAGAAGCTCACAATAAAGGCGTTACGGTTATCTGTTACGACCGTTTTATAACGGATGCTCCCGTCGATTACTATGTTACTTTCGATAATTACGCAGTCGGACAGATCCAGGCTCTGTACATAGTAAATATGCTGGGGCTCGACAATGCATCAGACGGCGAGACCTATAACATTGAGCTGACGGCAGGAGATGTCTCGGATACGAATGCCCTGTATTTCTATTCTGGCGCAATGAATATCCTTCAGCCGTATATAGACGAGGGTGTTCTGAAGGTCCCTTCAGGCCAGACAGATTTTAAGGAAGTTGCTACAGATGTCTGGTCGACTGAGAAAGCCCAGACAAGAGCAGAAAACATCATTTCCTCATATTATCTGGACGGTGAGAGTATCGACGCATGGCTCTGCTCCAATGACTCGACCGCATTGGGCGTTACCCAGGCGCTCGAGACATATTACAAGGGCACATATCCGATCATCACCGGGCAGGACTGTGATATCGAAAACGTTAAGAACATCATCAGCGGTAAGCAGTCAATGTCGGTATTCAAGGACACCAGAACCCTTGTCGACAGGACCGTTAAGATGGTCAAACAGATCTCTGAAGGACAGACTGTTGAGATCAACAATACGGGCACACTTCACAACGGATATGATTTCCTGGATACATATCTCTGCGCCCCTGTTTTCGTAGATAAAAACAATTACAAGGAAATCCTTATAGACAGCGGATATTACACGGAAGACATGCTGAAATAACAGGAGGTTTTATGGTAAGACACGTTATAGTCTGGACACTTAAAGACGAATATTCAGACAGTGAGAAAGAACAGATAAAAGCAGGCATCAAGGAAGGTCTTGAGGGCCTTCAGGACAAGATACCGGGTCTTGTTGAGATAAAAGTAAACACAGATAAGCTTGCAAGTTCAAGCGGCGATGCAATGCTCGATTCACTTTTCGAAAATGAGGAAGCTCTGAAGAACTATTCTTCCAATCCTCTGCATGTTGAAGTTGCCAACACGAAGGTAAGACCGTATGTGAAGATAAGAAGCAGCTTTGATTACGAAGTTAAAGAGTAAAATTATAAAAGCAAATAAAAGGAGACTACTACCATGGCAAACGTTGAAAAAGTATGCGAATTTCTGGATAAGACAAGAACTTATTACCTCGCAACAGTTGACGGTGACCAGCCGAGAGTAAGACCTTTCGGAACAGTACTCGTTTATGACGGAAAGCTTTATATCCAGACAGGCAAGGTTAAGCCCGTTTCAAAGCAGCTCGGTGCAAATCCGAAGGCTGAGATCTGCGCTTTTGACGGACAGACAGGAACATGGCTCCGCGTATCAGGTGAACTCATCAACGATGATTCAAGAGACGTTAAGGTTGCCATGCTCGAGAAGTATCCTGATCTTAAGGGAATGTATAACCCTGATGACGACAACACACAGGTCCTCTTCTTCAAGGATGCAACAGCCACATTCAGCTCATTCACGGCTGCTCCCGAGGAGTTTAAAATCTAAGACATGATCCAGGACATTTTTCCGCATAAGCTGGATAACCATTATTATCCGGACAGAAAGCCTGCTTCAGGCAGTTTTGTTATGGCCTTCAGACACCAGGACATCCTGGTCAGGGGTGAAGCATTCCCGCGCGTAAGTGAGATTGATGAAGAGCTTAAAGACAAGCTGGTCTATCTTTTCGCGCTCGACGAAGATTATTATTTCTTCCTTGATGCAAGGGAAGGAACCGGTATTCCTTACGGATATGAATTCGTGAACGTAAAGTCTTTCAGACGTTCCGGCATAGCAGGGAAGGAGAATGTTTTCCTTGCTTTCACGGCGCTCCAGCTCGCGAACTGGTACCGCGGAAACAGATACTGCGGCATATGCGGAAAAGAAACTTATATAGACAGCAAGGAGCGCGCGTTAAGGTGTGAATGCGGCAACGTGCTCTACCCGCGCGTGGTTCCCGCAGTCATAGTCGGCATCACGAACGGCGATAAGATCCTTGTGACCAAATACAGGACAGGCTTTGCGCACTTTGCTCTCGTCGCGGGTTTTACCGAGATAGGCGAGACATTGGAAGAGACTGTCGCGCGTGAAGCGATGGAAGAGACGGGTCTTAAGGTCAAGAACATCCGTTACTACAAATCACAGCCGTGGGGAATCGTTGACGATATCCTCGTCGGTTTCTACTGTGACGTTGACGGCGACGACACCATTAAGATGGATGAGCGCGAGCTCAAAGTTGCCGAGTGGCGTTCAAGGGAAGACATCGAGCTCCAACCCGATGAATACAGCCTTACAAACGAGATGATGAAGATGTTTAAGGAAGGAAAGACTTAAACGAAGGGCATTAAGTTCGTTGCTTCCATCCTCATTGCATCATCCGCACTCGGTATCTGTTCATGTACAAAGCCACCTAAAAACAGGACCGTCGAGAGCATTGCAGAAGAGCGTGTCATTGAGGATTCACGTCTTGTTTCGGTTGAGGAAGAAGAGGCCTCTAACGGCCACCTTTATTATCATTATGTATTTGAATCCCGTGAACGCGATCTTACTTATGAGATCATTGCACGTCCGGTCACTACAGGTTTTGGCGGATACTGGGAAGAGATCTGTTATGACGAAGGCGTCCGTGATTACTACAGAGACGATGTCATGAAAGTCGTTGAGGCCTGCCCTTTTTATATGGACAACCCTAAAGCTAATTTAGAGGACGATATCCTGTTTTATATCGACACAGATGAAGATGCCCGCGAGGTGGCGCGCGTTCTGGCTAAATGCAATGAGATAGTATCCGACCAGTTCAATTACACACCGGATGCTGATCTGACTGATCCCAAGATAATGAAATACAAGATCCGTGTTATTCCGGGAAACCTGAGAGACAAAGTATTTTCCTACAGTGATTACGATGCCTATGTTTATGTTTTAAACGGCCTGGATGATGAAGAAAAGATCTATAACAGGATACGCAACAACGTAAATCCTGATATCTGATCAGCCTTTGATCTTACCGATGATCGTGCACACGAGGAAAGCGGCGATGTCAGTAATGACTATCGTCGATCCAACCGGTGTGTCCATCAGGATCGAGACAATGATTCCGATAAGTGCGCAGACGACAGATATAACAGCCGCACAGACGGTTACCGAACGGAAGCTCTTGAAGACTCTCATTGCAGACAGCGCAGGGAAGATGACCAGCGCGGATACGAGGAGTGAGCCTACGAGGTTCATTGCAAGAACTATGATCACCGCGATTATGGTCGCGATGAGAAGGTTCAGAAGATTGGTCTTCGTGCCGACTGCTTTCGCGAAGCTCTCATCGAAAGTCACCGCAAAGAATCTGTTGTAGAAAGCCACGAAAAGAATTACCACTACGACCGACAATACGATACTGAGGATTACCTCAGATTTGGTAAGCGTAAGGATCTTCATGGAACCGAAAAGCGTTGTGCAGACGTCGCCTGAGATATTAGAAGAAGTCGGGAAGAGGTTCATCAGGAGATAACCTACTGCAAGCGCTCCGACGGATATCATGGCGATGGCCGCGTCACCTTTTATCTTTGTATTCTGGCCTGTCCACAAAAGAAGGATCGCGCAGATTATCGTGATGGGCAGAGTTAGGATCATGCGGTCTGTAAGGCCCACTACTGCTGCTATGGCCATCGCACCGAATGCGACATGTGAAAGACCGTCTCCGATATATGAGAATCTCTTCAATACGAGGATTACGCCGAGAAGTGATGAGCACAGTGCGATCAGCACGCCTACTATGAGCGCGTATCTTACGAACGGATATGAGAAGTATGAGATCAACGTATTAATGATGGTGATGACCTCCCTCCAGATACTTCGCGCCGGCAGCCGATGTCTTGTAGTCATCAACGGTTCCGAAGAAGAAATTATTTCCGATATGGAGAACGTGCTTCGCATATTTAACGGAGCATGCAATGTCGTGTGAGATCATTATTATCGTGATGCCCTCATCGTTGAGCTTGTCGATAAGGTCATACATCTCCAAAGTTACCATCGGGTCAAGGCCTGATACGGGTTCGTCCAAAAGCAGCATCTTCTCTGTTGCGCAGAGCGCTCTTGCAAGAAGTACTCTCTGCTGCTGACCGCCAGAAAGGTCACGGTAGCTCCACTTCGCAAGGTCGCTTATTCCAAGACGCTCCATATTGTCGTGAGCTCTCTTCTTTGCTTCCTTCGAATAGAAAATATTAAAGCCCAGGCTGTTCTGGCATCCGGACAGGACGACTTCGTAAACAGAAGCAGGGAAGTCCTTCTGGACAACAGTCTGCTGAGGGAGATAGCCGATCTTTGAAGCGGTGAGATCATCGTTATATTCGATGGTGCCTGCTAAAGGCTTCTGGAGCCTTAAGATCGTTCTCATGAGAGTGGATTTGCCCGCGCCGTTCTCGCCTACGATGCAGAGATAGTCGCCCTTTTCGACACTGAAGCTCAAGTCTTCAGCGAGGGTGATATTCTCGTAACCGAGTTTAAGATTTTTGCAAACAAGCTGGTCCATTATCCGAGTGCCTTCTCCAAAACTACGAGATTGCTTTCCATTATCTCAACATAAGACCTGTTATCGGAGGTCTTCGTGCTCTGCATTGAATCCATCACAAGGATCTCCTGATCCTTGGATGAAGTGTTCCCGATTATTGTTTTCGCGATCGCCTGGTCACCGCTGTCGATGGTGATGACGGCGTTAAGTCCTAATTCGTCAACTTTGCCCGCAAGGAACACTACCGTGTCGAAGCTTGCCTCAGTCTCGGCAGAGCATCCGGCGAAAGCCGCATAGTAATTGAGGTTATAGTCATCAGTCAGATATCTGAACGGAAACCTGTCGGCGAAAAGGATCGTGTCCCTGCCTGCGTTATTAACGGCTTCTGCGTACTTCTTGTCGAGTTCATCCAAAGTGTTGTTATAGCCGGCTGCATTCGCGTGATAATTCTCGTTGTTTGCCGGGTCTGCCGTACCCATTGCAGCGGATATGGCCAGCACGCATTTCTGCGCATTCTTAAGCGAGAGCCAGACGTGCTCGTCATATTCGGTGCCGCCATCGCCTTCGTCCTCATCTTCTTCAGCCTGCATGCCTTCGACGATCTCTTCCTCAACGGCGGATTCACCAATAACGTCCATGAGTTTTACGACCTGCATTTTTTCATTGACTGCTTCCTTGAGAACATCTTCGACCCACCCGTCAGACTCGCCTCCGACATAAACGAAAACATCACAAGAAGAGATCTTTACGATATCGCTTGCCGTCGGCTGGAAGCTGTGCATGTCAACGCCGTTGTCGCAAAGGAGCGTCAGGTCGATGTTATTTATATTGTCGCCGGCGATGTTTCTGACCCAGTCGTATTCAGGGAAAATGGTAGTTACGATGTTGAGCTTAGCGGACTTGGAAGTGTTTGCCGAGCATGCGCACATGGAGGCTGTCATGAGCCCTGCAAGCATAAGTGATATGGATTTTCTGATAAAGTCCTTAAAAGCCATTTCCCGTCTTTCTTTATATAAAATATGTTGGTTTGGAAGGCTATTATATGAGCGCCCCTGCAGAGTGTCAATATGAAACTGATTATCATTTTCGACAAATTTGATAATTTTTCTCAATTTTGGACGTAAAAGCGTTGATTTTGCAAATCGATACACTAACGATACACTGAACCTGTAACATACTCTCAGACGGAGGTACTCATGTACAGGGTTTTGCTCGTCGAAGACGACAGTCAGATAAGAGAGGTCATCGGAGACTATTTCGGAAGGCGCGAAAAGATCGCGTTAGATCTTGCACAGGACGGCAACATGGGCCTGTCCAAGATCCTTAATGAGGAATATGACCTGATAATCCTCGATGTCATGATGCCGGGCATAGACGGATTTGAACTCTGTAAGATCATCAGAAAGAGATCGGATATTCCGGTCGTGTTCCTTACCGGAAAGGTCAGGGAAGAAGACGTTCTTTACGGTTATGAGCTTGGCGCCGACGATTACATCGTGAAGCCTTTTTCGATAGCGATACTGTACAGCAAGCTCATGGCTCTTCTGGAGAGGACAACGGCCGTACACGAGGAGAGGAAGATCATCACAAGCGGAGAGATAACTTTAGATCCACTGAAGCTTGAAGTTACCGTCTCGGGCAGCACCATAGATCTTCCGCCGAAGGAATACCAGATCTTAAAGTACATGATGGAGCATCCGGGTGTCGCGGTTACGAGAAGGCTTCTGCTTGCAGTCGCCTGGGGAGGGGATGATTTCATTTCCGAGCGCGTGATCGACAACCGTGTGAAGAACCTCCGTAAGCTGCTCCGTAAGGAAGGGTCGCGAATCAAGACGCTCATCGGAGTCGGTTACAGGTTTGACTGATCTTTAAAATGCACGGGTCGTTAATGGCCGCAGATATGGGGAGGAAGTTACATGAAGAGAAAGTCTTATTTCAGTTTTCTGATCGGAAGATTGCTCATCGGAATCGTTATCGGTGCGGTGATCTTTGCTTTGTTTATATCGTATCTTCATTTGTCATATGATGATTCTTTGGAAAAAGGGCAAGATTTCATCTTTGAAAAGTATGAAGAATTACTCAAAAAATACGATGAAGGCGAGTTGGACGAGACATTTATTGATATATTCTGCAATCTTTATACCGCTGATTATATTAAGTTTGCCAAAGTCAATGAGGACGGAAGTTTTGACACGGTTTTCGAGACGGATTACAACAGTGTCCCGCTCGAAAAAAATAACCGGGAATGGATCTGTCTGACAGACGATGAGGAGCTTCTCGCAAAAGGGAAAAGTACCGTAACGATCAATGATGATTGGACGATCTATTACAAAACATGCGATGAGACCGGGAGCTTGAACTACAATGACCGCAACAGAAACTATTATGTCGGCAACAGCTGGAACGCGGCTGAGCTTTCAAATTATGGCAGGGGACAGGCTCTGTTTGTTGCCTGTTTTATCTCTAGCGGGGCCCTTCAATTCCGCATACCTGTCATTGAGACATACTACGAAGATCAAAATACATTCCATATAGGCAAGGTGCATCTGGAAGATTACGATTACCGAAGATATTCTTCAGAGCAGAGCTGGGATTTTACGGATCCTTCCAAAGCTGATCTGTATTCCACAAATATTTACAATGAGAATACGGATTTCGGTGACATGTACCGCCTGATCTTAAGGTGTGACAGACCGGATGCTTTCTTCGGACAAAACGGGGATATCTTTCTTGCAAACAGCATGAGCGATCTCGAGAAGTTTGACCGTGAGACAGACGGCAGGATCAGAAAACAGTACGGAGAGCTCTTCAGTGCACGTGCGGGAATGCGGAATAACGGCTATTACACCATGGGCAGACTTGCCGTCATTGAGATAAACGGACAAAAGTATCTTGTTGAATCCGTCTCTACCACTCTTAATTATAAGGATTATTTCAAGCCGGTATTTCTGATAGCCGGAATCGTACTTCTGGTATTCTCAATCGGAATTCCCTGTCTTACAGCGGTAAGGCCGTATTCGCAGTATAAGAAGGCCTATGAGAATAACAGGTTCAAGAATAGCCTCATCGATTCCCTGGCCCATAACCTGAAGACACCTCTGCAGATCCTCGGAGGCTATGCCGAGAACCTGAAAGATGTCAGTGACGCTTCTGAAAAGGACCGTTACGCAGACCGTATCCTTGCAAAGACACAGGAGATGAACGCTGATATCGAGTCGATACTTAAGACTGCCGACAAGACGTCGTTGAAGCTCTCGAAAACTTCCATCCGCAAGTGTCTCGAAGATGTCGCATCCAAAGCAGGTGCCGGCACTGACATCAAGGGCGATGCCGAATACATGACCGAAAGGGACTATTTCAACACAGCGCTTTTCTGCCTTGTCGACAATGCCGTTAAATATGGAAACAAAGATGCGAAGATCGAGGCGGCCATTACATCAAAATCAATCACCATCAGGAATAAAACAACTGCCGGCAAGTTCACTCCCGGCACCGGAATCGCCATCGCAGGAAGGATTTTTGAACAGCACAAATTGAAGCTTACGACAGATCTTAAGGACGGCGTTTTCGAAGCGCGGATCACAAAGAAATAAACACAAGCAAATGCAACGGGCTGCCTCACATCGGGACAGCCCGTAGTTTTTCCGGAATCGGCTTGCCCGAAAACTTCGCAGTTATGATACAATAACGGACAGTTTTTTCTGGGGGTTAACTTTATGAAGGGTACAGTAAGACTTGCAGTCGTATCGGTTCTTTGCCTGCTCCTGTTCGGAACATGCACATTCTTTTTGAGGAACCTGATTTTCGGAGGCGTCAAAGCAACATACGAAGAGGCCGAGCCAAACTACAGCGAATATAACGACCAGTGGATCTCATATGAGGTTATCGCATGCCTTGGATGCTACGCAGAGGGCACGGAATCCTACAACTTCATTCCTACCGGTCATGAGTATTACTACATGGTCTGGATGGTGGACGGATCTGTCATGCCGCTCTCAGTTTCAAAGAAAGCAGACAGGGAATATCTTGATGCGCTGACAGATGCGACATATGACTATGTTGATGGCAAGACTGACATGATCGAGATGGAGCCCAGAACATTCCTGGGAACTGTAAAGACACAGGAATCCGAAGCAAAACAGTATTACAGGGAAGCTCTGACATACCTGGAGATCAGCGAGGCTGACGGATGGGTAGTCCGCAATGTCCTCCTTGACTGCACAAAGACACGCGCAAGCTACATTCTTTTGTGCGGCGGAGTCATGATGATCCCTGTCATCGGCATCATTTCGACGATCGTTACTGCAAAGAAGGAAAAGCGTAAGCGCGATAATCCGACGATGGATTACCTGCCTCACTGATTCCTCCGATTACCGAATAAATCATTAAAAAATCCCGTTTAAAGCTCAGTTCCAAACTGAAAGATAAACGGGATTTTTGCTGTCTTAAGTTGTTTTTGGGTGCCGGAAATTCGGCTTAAAACCGAACTCCAAACAGGCTCTTTACTCGTCGTCTTCTGCCTGTGCGGGCTTTGACTTAGAAGAAGTCTCTTCAACAACAGGCGGCATGTAAGGATTTACGTTGGGGTCAGCAGCAGAAGGTGCTGAAGCCGGGTCTGCCCTGTATTCGAAGAAGTAATTTACGATCGGTACGATGAGCCTTGCGTTGGGCTCGTTGAGAGAGCACTTGAAGATAGGCTTCTTCTCGTCCCTGATATAGATCTGGGCCATGTTGCTCATGTAAGCATTGTTGACTACGGCACGGTCGAAGTTGCTTCTGTCGATGACATATTCCTTCTTGCGCTTGGTGTATGTGATCTTGTCCTTTGTGATGACAAGGCCGCAGATGTTTGCGGTTGCGCCGTTTGCGATCCTGTCGATGAGACGCTCGCCGACCTTTCTTACCACAATCTGGTAGAACGGGGGTGCTACGACCTCGAACTCTGCCTTGATGCGCTTATATGTGCCGATTCCGTAGCCGGAATAACCGTGTCTTTTGAACTTGTGTACTTTGCCGTCGTATGTCGTGAAGTTGAATTCGTATCTGAACGATCTGTCAAAGTAGAAGTAGATCATGGACGAAGAATTGAGGGCAGAAGACTGGATTACTGCGATGTCATCGTACTTGATAACGTCTCCGTTGATGTCTACGAACGTGTCATAGAAAGTGATGTTCTTGCGGCCCTTGTCGTAAGGGACCACGACTCTGTTGTCTGTCTGGTTTGCGCTGATCTGGTTTTCCATATCCCATATCCTCCCGAAAAGTGTTGCACGTGAGAAAGTCTACCTTTTCTGACAGGTTTTATCAATAATGCCCTAAAAAATACGGAATTTGGTTTCTGCGATTAGTCTCGATTAACTCGTTTTCGGGCCTTGCGAAAATCATTTGGCCAAAAACCTGCTTTTATATGGAAATCTTCTGTTAATTACTCATACTTTCACCGATTTTGCGGTTGAGTTTTGACAAAAAGATTGTAAGATTATAGCGTCAATAAAAATATCAGGAGGATATATATATGTCTTTAGTAACAACGACTGAGATGTTTAAGAAGGCTTATGACGGCGGTTATGCTGTTGGTGCTTTCAACGTAAACAACATGGAAATCGTTCAGGGAATCACAGAAGCAGCAGGTGAGCTCAAGAGCCCTGTTATTCTTCAGGTTTCAAAGGGCGCAAGAGCTTATGCTAACCACACATACCTTGTAAAGCTCGTTGAGGCTGCAGTTATTGAGAATCCTGAGATCCCGATCGCTCTTCACCTTGACCACGGTGATACATTCGAGCTTTGTAAGTCATGCATCGACGGCGGATTCACATCTGTCATGATCGACGCTTCTTCAAAGTCTTTCGAGGACAACATCGCACTCACAAAGCAGGTTGTTGAGTATGCTCACGATCACGGCGTAGTTGTTGAGGCTGAGCTTGGTACTCTCGCTGGTATCGAGGATGAGGTTGTTGTTGAGGCTGGTCACGAGAGCTACACAAGACCTGAAGAGGTTGAGGAATTCGTTTCCAGAACAGGATGCGACTCACTCGCTATCGCTATCGGTACATCACACGGTGCTTACAAGTTCACAGCAGCTCAGTGCACAAGAAATGCTGACGGCATCCTTGTACCTCCGCCGCTCCGTTTCGACGTTCTCGAAGAGTGCATCAAGAGACTCCCTGGTTTCCCGATCGTTCTTCACGGTTCTTCTTCCGTACGTCAGG
>JAEEGH010003237.1_pt1 | contig 43076 bp, 31 predicted proteins | sample 9134181 | NCBI WGS metagenome assembly JAEEGH01 (sample SAMN16246544, study PRJNA631951) | gut metagenome | biome: gut microbiome; feature: rumen; material: DP-attached | host: Bos | place: Iran: Karaj | collected 2018-10 | reverse complement strand
TCTGTTTGCCTTTTTCAAAAATAAGATTTTTGACCGTAAACCCGAGAACTGGATATATTTTGTTTGGATTTATCATAAATATAATAATATACTGTTATTAAGATTTTTGCTATCTAAATGACATTGGGACGTATCAATTTGACTCATTGTATGCAATGAGTCAAATTGATACGTCCCCAATGACTCATTTTGCACAATGAGTCAAACTGATACGTCCCCAGTGACTCTTTTTTAATTTGTCTTTTTATCATAGAGCTTCAGGATAATATATGTTATAGCTATATTCATCGGACTGGGATCCTTCATGCATCTATATAACAGCTTGTTAGCTTTCGAAGAAATATCCAACTGAGTATTATAGATCCGCTCTTCTACTTCTATACGCTTAAATACCTTCTGTACTCTTTCAATGCAACCATTCCATCCTGCTCGCAGCTCATTTTTGAGCTCTACAAACAGCATTCTTACGTATTCTCTATCCATCTGACTCTTATAGCCGGCAATTCCTTTGGATTCAAAAATACGGGAATAAGTCACATATTCCATTTCAAGGTTATTAAGAAATTTTTCATCATAGTTATGAGCCATAGACTCAGCAATAGTTCTATAGTGATAAAAATATCCATCTTCCAGGATAGTTAATCTATCGCAGTCGAGAATAGCAGGAAGAGTGATATTAAGGTCTTCTGCCATCTTAATGGAAGTATTGCAATAATGGAGGTTATCCACAATAAGTCTTCTTTCGATCAGCTTCATACACCTTGAGAGGATAACAGGGCGCACTTCTTCGCCAAGCAGCTTATGTCTTAACTCTTCAAGAGCTGCTCCTTCATAGACTCCCGGTTTTGCGCCGTGTCCGGCTTTCTTCTTTTCATTTTTCTTCTCAATTATGTAATTGCTACTGACTATATCTTTTATTTCATCAGCATTTGCAACCCTTGCGTAGAGGGATTCAAGCATATCAAGATCTACCCAGTCATCGCCATCTACAAAGCAGATATACTTGGATGTTGAATTTTCCACACCGGTCATCCACGCAGCCATAAGACCACCATTGTTTTTGTGGATAACTTTTACTCTTTCGTCTTTTTTTGTGTATTCATCACACATTCCTGGGCAGATGCCGTCTGTTGAACCATCATCCACCAGGATGACCTCTATATCCTTAAAGGTCTGATTTAATACACTTTGTACACAATCATCCAGATATCTGGCTATGTTATACACAGGGATAATAACACTTATTGCTGACATATTTTTCTCCTTTAATCAAAAATGAGTCACTTTGATACGTCCCCGGTGACTCATTTAAAATAGCCGGGAAATAGCTTATGTGTAGTATTTCCCGGCTAGAATCATCTTACTTACCGATAACTGCTTTAACAGCTTCTGTAAGCTGATCTTCTTTGTTCTTGGCATCTTCAAGAGATGTTCCCTTTACGCCCATGTAGAACTTGATCTTAGGCTCTGTTCCTGAAGGACGAGCGCAGCACCAAGCATCATTATCAAGTGCAAAATAGAGAACGTTGGATTCTGGAAGACCTGTCTTACCTTTTTCACCAGTAGCGATGTTAAGAGTCTCACCAGTCTTGTAATCTCTGAATTCTTCTACCTTGAAGTCACCGAATGTCTTAGGTGGGTTGTTACGAAGCTTTTCCATAAGAGCTGCAATTTCTTTTGCTCCCTCAATACCCTTCATAGTGATTGAGTACTGACCTTCTTTGTAGTAGCCGTATTTCTCATACATATCTACCATTGCATCCCAAACAGTCTTACCCTGTTTCTTGTAGAATGCAGCAAGCTCGCAGAGCATCTGAACTGCAACAACAGCATCCTTATCTCTTGCATGAGTACCAGCAAGGCAGCCATAGCTTTCTTCAAGACCAAATACATAGTTGTAAGAATTATTCTGCTCAAAGAGCTTGATCTGTTCACCAATGTACTTAAATCCTGTAAGAACTTCGATATAGTGAAGTCCATGACTCTCTGCAACAGGCTTAGCCATGTTTGTAGTAACGATTGTTGTAACAAATGCAGGGTTAGCTGGCATTGTACCAGTCTTGATCCTCTCTTCAAGGATGTACTCAGCAACGAGCATACCTGACATATTACCTGTGAACTGTACATATTCACCACTCTTAGTATCATAAGCATAGATACCAAGTCTATCTGCATCAGGGTCTGTAGCAAGTACTACATCAGCCTTCTTTTCCTTGGCAAGCTCAAGAGCAAGCTTAAATGCCTTTGGATCTTCCGGATTAGGATAATCAAGTGTTGTAAAGTCTGGATCTGGAAGTTCCTGCTCTGGAACTACATATACGTTCTTAAATCCAAGTTCATCAAGGATACGTCTAACAGGCTTATTACCTGTACCATGGAACGGTGTATAAACGATTCTGAAATCATCTGAAACTTCCTTGATAACTTCAGGATGAATACACTGCTTCTTCAGCTCTACCATGTAAGCATCATCAATTTCTTTTCCAATTACTTCATAAAGACCTGCTGCAATAGCATCCTCTTTTGACATAGTCTTAACATCATGGAAATCTGTGATAGCCTTAACTTCACCGATGATACCTGTATCATGAGGTGGAGTAACCTGTGCGCCATCTTCCCAGTATGCCTTGTATCCATTGTATTCTGGTGGATTGTGGCTGGCTGTTACCATGACACCTGCGATACATCCAAGCTTTCTAAGTGCAAAAGAAAGCTCTGGTGTAGGTCTGAGTTCATCAAAGATATATGCTTTAATACCATTAGCTGCAAGACATCTGGCTGTCTCATCAGCAAACTCTGGAGAAAAACGTCTGCAATCGTAAGAAATTGCAACACCTTTCTTTTCTCCGCCATTTTTCTTAATATAATTGGCAAGGCCCTGTGTAGCCTTTCTAACTGTATAGATATTCATGCGGTTGGTACCTGCGCCGATAACACCACGCAGACCACCTGTTCCAAACTCAAGCTCTTTGTAGAAACGATCCTCTACTTCAGCTTCATTATTACGGATAGCAAGTAGTTCCTGTTTAGTAGCTTCATCAAAATATGGATCATTTAACCAATATTCTAACTGCTCTGTAGCTATACTCATTTCTTCTTCCTCCCTTATTTTGGACTCTATTTAAAGTTAATCACTAGAAAATAAATATTTCAAGTACCAATATCATCGTTCCGGCGACCAACTAAAAATCTAACAAACCACTGTCAAACTACCTATTTTGCAACCTTATGTCACATATAAAACTATTATTCAAACACTTATTATTACTGATTTCTGAGACTACTATAACCTTCAACATTAAGTGAAAAATCACTTCTATCAAGTGAAAAATTAGGATTGTAGTAAGGATCACCCTTATCAAGTACCTCTTTCCACTTGGTCCTGAAATGCTCAGACTCTGCATTGTATCTCTCAGCATTAGCGCCCTGATCGTCAAGGCCTCTTGAAAGTGACTCATAATGATACATTTCAGCAAAAGGAGTAAATACATTTAAATATCCCTTTTGTCTAAGCTTTAAGCAGAAATCAACATCATTTAATGATACTTCAAATGTCTCATCAAAACCGCCAACTTCATCCCATTTTGCCTTGGAAACAAGGAGACATGCACCTGTTACTGCTGACATATCCTGGGCATAGCACAGTCTTCCCATATAACCAAGATTCATGCCTTCCTGGCCGTAATGAGAATGTCCTGCAGTTCTGTGGGCTCCAAGACGCAATACTACGCCGGCATGCTGTATCTTTCTGTTTGGGAAATACAACTTACCGCCAACAGCACCAACATCTTTTCTCTGAGCATACATGAGCAACTCTTCAATCCAGTTAACTGTAATGACCTGAGTATCGTTATTCAAAAGGAGTACATAATCTCCCTTAGCCTTGCTTACTCCATAGTTAACAACTTTAGAGAAATTAAATGGAAGTCTGTTTCCATTTGAATCCACACCGGATGCGCCTTCGTAGAAATCAACCACCCTGACAACGTCCTTCATAGGACCAGTCATAAGCTGTTCATAGTAGTTCTTGGTCTCTGTACTTGTACTTCCGTTTTCCACAACAATGATCTCGTAATTGTCATATGTGGACTTCTCATAAATTGATGTAATACAACGCTTAAGATCCTCAACATGCTCACAGCTAGGAATCACAATTGATACCATAGGCATGCCTTCGATTTCGTATGTTATCTTAAAAATAGTCTCAAAAGCTCTTGTACTTGTAATCTTGAAATGGTCATAACCATGTCTTCTAAGATGGTCTGCCACTGCACCCTTTGCAGCATCTATAGCATAAGTCTTGGCTTCAATACCGGATGCTACTGAACCTGCGTGAGATCTCCAATAATATAACAGCATAGGCACATGAACGATATGCTCTGCTCTGTCAGTAAGTCTAAGGATCATATCGTGGTCCTGGCTACCGTCAAACTTGGAACGGAATAACTCTGTGCCCTCAAGAAGCTGTCTCTTGAATACACTGAAATGGCAGATATAGTTGTTGGCTCTAAGGTTATCGATGGCATAATCAGGCTTAAAGTGCATTGTGATCATATGATCAATGCTGTCACCTGAGAAAGTAGCCTCATCACAATAGATATAATCTGCGTTCTGCTCATTTATAGCCTTAACGTAATGATAGAGAACTTCAGGATGAAGAATATCATCATGATCCAAAAGTCCTATGTATTCGCCCTTTGCCAGTTTTAAACATTCATTGGTATTACCTGAAATACCTGTATTTTTCTCAAGTCTTGAATAGGTGATCTCATGCTGTCCGCTGATACTGATGGCTTTAGCCTTTTCAACATACTCTTTTACAATAGTCTCAACATAAGCATGTTCCGGATCAGAACCATCAGCAAGGCACAACTGCCAGTTTCCATAGGTCTGATACATAACAGACTCGATCATATCCCTTAAGAACTTCTCAGGAGTATTGTATAAAGGTACCAGAATGCTGATAAGAGGTGCATATTCAAACACTGTAAGTGACTGTCTTGCTCTCTCCTCCTCAGTTGGAAAACTCTCAGTACCATAATGTGTCATGGCCTTGCGCTCTATCTGCTTGTACTTGATCTTTGCAATAACGCCTGATACTGAACCGCAGTTTTTCAATCTGTCCTTCTGACGAATCACAAAATGCATAGCATTTCTGGCTGGTGTAGAAGCCTTCCAAATTGGATTGTTCTTGATCCTGTCGAGCTTGAACTGGATCTCCTGATTCTTGTCCTCCAGCTCAGCTACTCTCTCTGCTAGCTCAGCGCTTTTGAGCTTTTCCCTCTCATATGCACTTTTATAATCAAATTCCTTGTTTTCTGACATTACTTAATCCTTGTACTTCTTATACAGATGAAAGATCATCTGATATTTATTATATTTGGTACCCAGTTGATGAGCCTCAGCTTTGAAGTCCTGTCAATGGCTACCATTCCTATCTGGTAAAAACCTGGCGGGATAGCATTTTTCTTGATCCTTGCCTTGTAACCAGTCAAATCTACATTGATCTGGTCTGAAAGTCTGGCCTTGATGTCAGGTCTGTACCAAGTGTAGACACCAAAGCTGTAAACAGTTGAATTTACAACCTGCGCACCACTCTCACCCTTTTCAACCTGCCTCAGGACTATCTTTCTGTCAAAAAAGGCATTATCAGAGCCAATTACAAAGCAATAGCCCTTGATGAAATAGCCATCTTCGGCATTACCGTCTTTAATATCATAGAGCCAGTTCTCCATTGTCTCAGCATATTCAACACCAATCCTGAGAACAGCATCTTCTCTGGCTTCATAGCCATCGTTATGTACTGATACATGCTGATATGGCAGATCTTCGTCAGGTGTGTAATCTTCCTTGGTCATAACTGCGCTGACAGTCTCATCCTGCACAAGTAACTTAGAATAGTATGGATCCCAGTTGTAAAGGGACTTATGCTTGCGCATAAGGATATCATACTCATTCTTGAGCCTCTCCATCTTCTTGGCATCAAGAGTATCAATGCCTCTGCTAAGAGATTCATGATGGAAAAGAGCAATATGATTACAGGTTACGTTATAGTAACCCTTTTCAAAGATCGAATAACATATATCTACGTCATTAAAAGCAACTGCAAGCTCTTCAGGGAAACCGCCAACCTCAGCAAATTTCTGTCTGGAAAGCATAAGGCATGCGCCGGTAACACCAAGCATATTGTGGACACCACGGTTAAATCCAAAATAGTGAGTCCTCTTATCATGCATCCTTGCAAGCTTATGAACAGGGCCGCGTCTTACATTGGTGATACCGCAGTGCTGTATAAGGTCGCTTTCAGGATACAACAGCTTACAACCTACAGCTCCCACATGCTTGAGCTGAGCCTGAGCTACAAGCTCCCTGAGCCATCCTTCTTTGATTGCTTCTACGTCGTCATTGAGGAATAGGAGGTATTCTCCCTTAGCCTCTCTAGCGCCCTTGTTGCACATATGGGAAAAATTAAATTCTTCCGCATGATAATTATATTTAATTCCGGTCAGACCATTTTTTCTCTGAACAGAATTGATGTATGAACCATATTTTACCCTGTTAAAAGCTGAACTACCATTATCTATGATAATGATCTCGTACTTCAGCTCCGGCTCGCCTGTAGTCTTTATGATCGAATCCACGCACTGCTCAACCAGCTCAGGATGATCCTTTGAAGGAATGATGATACTTACATAGGCAGGTCTTATCAGCATATGCTTGGAATTATGGAAATTACGGCCATAAAACAGATCCTGCTCCCCTTCTCTATGGAAAAGTACTTTTTCAATGTGACCGATTGGGAACCTTATGCCAGTCCTTCTTGCAAAAGCATGTTCGTGGATGGCCAGCATACAGAACAGCACATCTGCCGATAAAAGGCTTGCTTCAAAACCAACTGCCTCAGGAGAATTCTTCTGGACGTTAGTACCACCCAGCATCTTGACAGCATTGTCATAATCTGATGCTGCATCCGCAAAAGTGCGCTCTCTGCAGGCAAATACACTACCGATATAAAAAGCATTAAGATATGAATCAGGAGACCAGTCAGGTTTAAAAAACGGCTTTATGAAATGCCCTTTTTCATCCATCTGATCCTCGTCAGCATAGGCAACGTTAATATCCTGATTCTGCATGAAAAATCGCTTAAACTCATTTTCAGCAGACTTAGTAAGCTCACCCTTCGGACTAACAAAAATAAGAATCTTGTTAGGCTGAGGCATACTTGTATCACGTTTCCAAACATCAGCATAATGAACCACCTCTGTCTCCAAAACTGTGATATCAGCGTCTTCAAAGGTATCCTTAGCGGCAAGCTTTTCCTGCTGCTTTTGCCACTTATCGTAAGGATTACTCTTTTTCTTCAGCTGCCTTGTGTATGAAGTTCTTTGTTTTTTAACAAGTGCCCACTTCGCTACTTCTTTCAGCATATCCCCATTCTCTCTTTTATGTTTTGTAAAAAGACGCCAGTGCTTTATTCATCAAGATCTTCTAAATCAGTTTCTTCATCTATCTTTTTCTGAAGACGTTCTTCTTCATCCTCATCATAATCATAATCCGGATCAGAAGATTTCTTTGGAAGCTTGACATTTATTGATTTAATGCCATTTTTAAGCTTATTTCTGACCTTGTCCTTGACACTTACTTTTTCCGGAACAACCTGCTCTTCTTCCTTTTCAACAATAGCTTCAACCATAGAATGAGCTATCTCTTCAGGAATCATAGTCATGACCATCTTTACCATAAGGTGGTTCTTGTCGCCGGTCATATCCTCTGGAAGGCCAAATTCAATATTGGGATCCATAGTGTCAAAAATAATAGTATCATTAGAAGCCCATTTACCATTATGGCTTATGGTCACATCTATATCATCACTCTCGATGGATATGTCGTTCCACAAAATATTCTTAAATGTCACGATACATCTGTTAAATGCCGGATCTACACGAACGCATCTGGCCTTTGATGTAACTTCAACATCAAGTTTAACCGTCTGATGTTCATCATAGGTCTCTTCAGGGAAAAATGAATCATCTTCTGAGAATCCATCTCCCTTATCAATATATATCTGGATCAGGTCTGTACCCTGAGCACCTCTGTCTGATGCACTAAGCTCTCTAGGAATCTTGGCTGAGCGTCCGATTGCCTTCCATACTTCAACCATAGACATCCTGTTACCAGTAACGTATTTCTGGAACTCTTTTTCCTCTTCGATAAGAGCCTTCTGCTGCTCTTCATCAAATCCAAGGAACTGATACAGATCATCAATTCCAAGACTCAGTCTCTTGTTATCTTCAAGTGAGTAACAGTAAAGGGCTCTGAAAGCCAACTCCTTGGCTGAAATGCACTTACCGTAAGTCCACTCATAATCTATTATAGTCCAGATAGGTCCGTTAACTATGATATTGGAGAATATCAAGTCATAGTCTGCAACAGGATACTGCTCATTGTAGCCAATCCTGCGATAATACTCATTAAATAACGTGCGGAATCCTTCTTTATCATCTTTTGCAACGCATATATCAAACATGGTTGAAAGAGGTATTCCATTTACAAAAGAGAAAATAGCACTATTATCTCTTTCATCAAGCTGGCAGTCATTGATCTCCAGATCGCCACCTCTGAAACGAGCCTGCAGTCCTTCATAAGCAGAACGCATATTGCGGATATGCTCTACTGCTGCAGCTGTAAGAGGATGCTTTCTGATCATCTTACGGCCCATCTGATCAAGCTCAATATCTGTACGTATCTTGTACTCGTCAGCACGATCATTGGAATACTTGGAATAAATAGTCGGGAAACCAGGTCCAAGTATTACTTCAAAGGAATTGGCAAATTCAGGATACATGCCATCCTGTACCAGTCCGTCATAGGCCTGTTTTTCATTAAATAAAACAAGTCTGTCTCTATCATAGTTGCGAACATTGTCATAGAGTTCGCCCTGCTTTGGCATATACTGATCTGAATGAAGCATCGTCATGAGCTTGTAATCAGGATATGGATAATAGAAATGATAATCAGTAATACCGCATCTTCTGAATATTCTGATAAGACCATTTCTTGTAAATGTCCTTGCTACGCTATCTTCTGAATAGCCCTCGATTCCTGAAAAATAAGAACCAAGGTGATCCTCTGCGCATCCGGCAAAATACTTAAGACCAGTCCTGTTCTCAATGGCTATGACAATACGTCCGCCAGGAGCAAGATGCTTTTTGAGCATCATCAAAAAGTTCTCGTATGGATGCTCAGTGCCGATGTAGCCCTGACCATATTCAAAAACGCCTATAAGAAAAATGAAATTATAATCTTTATCAAGATCAGGCTCGATATCGCGGAAATTACCAACATGGATCGTTACATTGTCACAATCCTTATTTTTCCATGCATTGATCTCACTTCTTCTCTTGGACAGATCAACGCAGGTAACGCTTCCAGCCTTGGATGCAAGAGTTGTTGTGATGGCACCACAACCAGAACCTACTTCAAGGACCTTTTCATTGCCCTCCATAGGTATCCACTCAACGATATTGCCTCGCTGCTCTGAGAGGTGATAGAGAACCGGCCAATTGGCACGCTGTTCAATAACCTCCTGATACTGTTCCTTGTTGTATTTCTGGACAATCTCAAGAAGTTCATTCTCTATAGCACCATCGCTGTATAGATCAAGGCCTGAATAGTGCTTAAAGTTAAGATTTACTTTTCCTATAGTCTGTTCTTCCTGCATTTATTATTCCCCGTAAGTCTTCATTTAACTGTAACGACAGACCCCATATCATAATAACCAACAGTATTTTTGTCAGATACTACTGAAATATTTAATGCATCATATAGTCTGTGATATACAGTAAAGTTTTCTTTTTCAAATCCTGTGACTCCAAAGCTGATGAGATACTCGCCGCCCTGAAGAGTCATCTTCTGTTTAAATGTGATCTCCTTGACTTCATCTTTTTTAACTGAATCAAGGAAGGCTTTTTCAACCATTGAATTGGTACCTGTTATCTCGATACCAAGTATATTCTTGAAGGTAAAGGCAAAAATCGGTGCTGCAACATCACGATTGAACTTAACCTGCATATGAATAGTAAATTCAGTGTCTTTCAAGATAGCAGTTGTTTTTTTACCCTTATCATCTGTTACATAAAATTCTGTAATAGTAGCAGAGCCGTCGCCATACTCCAGGAGATTTGGATTGCCTTCTGCTTCTTTATCATCCTTGGACTTATCATCTTTGACCTTGTCCTCGGAACGATTAACATCAGCTTCTGCCGCATTCCTGATATCTTCATCATCCAAAAGGCTCTGGAAATTGTTCTCAGGAAGAGGATACTGGCCTACAAGGACCTGCTTGTAGATATCGATCATCTCCTTAGGAGTTCCTTCACCAAGGAATACACCCTGATTCAGGAGAACTGCTCTGTCACAGTATTTACTGATACTACTAAGGTCATGGGAAACAAAAAGAATTGTTTTGCCCTGTTCCTTGAACTCTTCAAATTTCCTATAGCATTTAGCCTGGAAAAATACATCACCAACTGACAAAGCTTCATCTACAATAAGGATCTCAGGATCAATATTGATAGCAACCGCAAATGCAAGACGTACAAACATACCACTTGAATATGTCTTACATGGCTGATATACATAATCTCCTATATCTGCAAAATCAAGGATGGCATCAAGCCTTTTATTTATCTCCTCTTCGGTAAATCCTATCATCATACCATTGAGGTAAATATTGTCGATACCGTTGTACTCCATGTTAAAACCGGCGCCCAGCTCAAGAAGAGCTGATATGTGTCCGTCCACCTCTACAGTTCCTGAAGTCGGACTCAAAACACCTGTTATGATCTTGAGGATAGTAGACTTACCGGAACCGTTGGTGCCGATGATACCTACTGTTTCACCCTTGTGGATAGTAAGATTGACATTATTAAGAGCCAGATGCTCTTTGTATATCTTTTTGCCATTTCTCTTAAATCCCAGGGCGTCCTTAAGACGGTCTGTATTTTTATTATACAATTTATACATCTTAGTCAGGTTCGTAACCTGAATAGCAACATCTTTTTCCATGTATATCCTTTCAGTCAACACCCGCATGCCTCTATACTACTGCGTATGCCGGATGCTCCTGCATGAACTTCATTTACAAACAATCACAATACGTCTGCAAAATGTACTTTTGATCTCTTAAAGATAAGAGAACCAATTGAAAACATTACAACTACAACGATCCAAAAATATGTTGAAGAATAAAAATGCTCAAAGAACCATGTCTCGCCATAGATACTGTTTCTATAGCCTTCAACGATATATGTCATCGGATTGAGCTTAATGATCCATTTAAGTCTGTCAGGTATCATTGAAATATTCCACAAAATAGGTGTTGCCCACTGTCCCAGCTGCAAAGCAATACTGATAATCTGAGTCAGATCTCTGAAAAAGATGACTATAGAGCAGGTTGCATAGCTGAGAGCCAGCATCAGTATAAACTCACAGAACATGTAATAAAAAATCTGTATTGTATAAATATTTGGATAGTAACCATATCCGATACCCACGATCACCATAACCAGTGTAAAGAAAAGGTGGATAAAGGTAGCTGCTATTATCTTTATAAGTGGAAGGATACTGATTTTAAATAAAACCTTTTTTACAAGGTAATTATATTCAAGCAAAGAGGTAGTTCCATTAAGAAGTCCTTCTGTAAAATAAAACCAAGGCACAAGGCCGGCTGTAAGGAATAATACGTAAGGAACTTCAAGACCACCAGAGACCATCTGCGCTCTGCTCTGGAAGATGCGGTCAAAGACAAACCAATACATCAAAACAGTGACCACCGGCTGAACCAGTGCCCACACAATACCCATGTAAGAGCCAGCATATCTTTTTTTGAAATCGTTCTTGGCAAGTCGCCATATAAGCTTGCGATTGCCCCATAACTCAATTGGAAGGACCAACAGCTTGTCATAAGCAAAAGTAATTATGAAACAAGCAAGTCCTATCAAAATACAAGCACATATCTTCTTTAGCTGCTCAGTTTCCTGGTCAGCTAAAGGATTATTGTGCAATACTATAACAAGAGCAAATGCAAAAGCTATAGCATAAACTATACCGATTACTAATCTTTTCGGCAGGTCACTAAAGTGGATCCTGTCTCCATTTTTCTTTAAATTCAAATCAAAATTCCCCATTCAAGTATATCAGTGAGTAGCTTTATATTCAGCAATGCCGCCCCACTTAGTATCTTTTTCAGAAAATGTGAGTTCAACACCTTCCTGAAGTGGCCATTCTACACCGATTTCAGGATCATTCCAAAGAAGTCCTCCCTCATCATCCGGATGATAGAAATCTGAGCATTTATAAACAAATTCAGCATAATCAGATAAAACTAAAAATCCATGAGCAAAGTTCTTAGGAATAAAGAACTGCTTCTTATTCTCTGCTGATAAAAGAACTCCAAACCACTTTCCAAAAGTCTTTGAACCTGGTCTAAGATCAACAGCTACATCGTAAACTTCACCACTTACAACACGTACAAGCTTGTCCTGTGGAAAATTCTTCTGGAAATGAAGGCCTCTTAATACGCCTCTCTTGGAAGCAGACTGATTATCCTGTACAAACTCTACATCGATCCCAGCCTCAGCAAAATCTCTCTTGCTGTATGTCTCCATAAAATAACCTCTGGCATCACCAAATACCTGTGGTGTCAATACCTTAAGTCCTTCAATCTCACATGTCTCAACTGTTAACTTACCCATCTTTACTCCTTGTTCATACCTAGTACATTGTATTTCTGACACCTTCAAAGACCTGATCTAATACGAATTCGATTTTTCCTGGTAAAAAGAATCCATAATCAATCTACAACTATCCTTGCCAGCTTTAATCAATGTGCTACATCTTCAAAATTTATCGAATCAATATCATCAAAGCTGTCATCCGGTGGATTACCTACACCCACACCAGGTGTTGGTGGCACTTCGCCGCCATCAGGGTACTGCGGGATATTCTCACCATTGTACATAAATCCTGAATCACCTGATGATGCAACAGCTGCATCGCCATTAGAGGCTCCGTTGTAGGAATTACCGGATACATCACTTTGAATATTATCAACTGTAATTATTACTTCAGGTATCTTTTCGTTCTCGTCAAAAAAATCAGAATCTACCATGTATCCATGCAGATTGTCACCAATCTGTTCAATCTGAACACCGGATGCATTGATCGAAGCATCTGCAGTAGTATCTGACTGTGTTTTGTTTCGGTTAAAAAGCGCATCAAACTTATCAGTGTTTGTCGAATAAACAACCACCAATATCAGGATAAACGCACTAATAATTGTAATGACCGAAAGCCTAAACACTTTATCAGAGCCCATTCGCTACCTCAACAAGATATTTTCCATAATTGGTCTTCATCAGAGGCTCAGCCAGCTTAAGGAGCTGATCCTTGTCGATGAATCCGCGTTTATATGCAATTTCTTCAATACATGAAATGTATAATCCCTGTCTCTTCTGGAATGTAGCAACAAAGTTGGCTGCATCAAGAAGTGCATCGTGATTACCTGTATCAAGCCAGGCAAAACCACGTCCCATGGTCTCTACCATAAGCTCTCCGCGTGAGAGGTACTCGTTGTTGATAGATGTGATCTCTATCTCGCCTCTTGCAGAAGGCTTAACATTGGCTGCAATATCTACAACCTTGTTGTCATAGAAATACAGACCAGGAACTGCATAATTACTCTTTGGCTTCTCAGGCTTTTCTTCAATGGATATTGCCTTGCCGTTCTCGTCAAACTCAACTACGCCATATTCTCTAGGATCACGTACGTAGTAACCAAAGATTGTAGCACCACTTTCTCTCTGAGCAACAGTTCTAAGAAGCTTGGAGAAGCTCTGACCATAGAAGATATTGTCTCCAAGAACAAGAGCTACGCTATCATTACCAATGAACTTGGCGCCAATGATAAATGCATCAGCAAGTCCTCTTGGCTGTTCCTGAACTGCGTATTCAAAGTTCATACCAAGATTTTCACCTGTTCCAAACAACTCCTGGAATGCAGGAAGATCTCTTGGTGTAGAGATGATAAGCACGTCTCTGATACCTGCAAGCATCAGTGTTGACAATGGATAATAAATCATTGGCTTATCATATACAGGCATGATCTGCTTAGATACAGCCTTGGTTAATGGATACAATCTTGTACCGGATCCTCCGGCAAGTATAATACCTTTCATTGTAAAAAAGCTCCTAACTTTATTTTACCCTTTTTTGTAAAAAATTATGATAATTTTTTGCTGTACATACCTTCGTAATACTTCTGGTAGTCACCGCTTGTTACATTTTTCATCCACTCTTCGTTTTCAAAGAACCACTTGATTGTCTTACGAATGCCTTCTTTGAACATTGTCTCAGGCTCCCAGCCAATCTCAGCCTTGATCTTATCAGGAGCGATAGCATATCTTCTATCATGACCCTTACGATCTTCAACGTATGTGATAAGGTCTTCTGTTACATGTTCCTTTCTTGGATCATCATCTGAAAGCTCTTCGCGAAGAACTTCAATGATTGTCTTTACGATTTCAATGTTCTGCTTCTCATTGTGTCCGCCAACATTGTATGTCTCAAAGAGCTTGCCCTTTTCCTGGACCATATCGATAGCCTTGGCGTGATCGTCAACATAGAGCCAGTCACGTACATTTTTGCCATCACCATAGATAGGAAGCTTCTTACCAGCAAGTGCATTGTTGATAGTAAGTGGGATCAGTTTCTCAGGGAACTGATAAGGGCCATAGTTGTTAGAGCAGTTTGTGATATTTGCAGGGAACTTATAAGTATCCATATAAGCTCTTACAAGCATATCAGAACCTGCTTTACTTGCGCTGTATGGGCTGTGAGGAGCATATGGAGTTGTCTCATAGAAATATCCACCATCTTCTGGAAGTGAACCATATACTTCATCTGTTGAAACGTGAAGGAACTTCTTGCCTTCCTTGAATGTTCCATCAGGTAGCTCCCAAGCCTTCTTAGCTGCATTAAGCATTGTAGCTGTACCAAGTACGTTAGTCTGAACAAAGATCTCAGGATTAACGATACTACGGTCAACGTGGCTCTCTGCTGCAAAATGAACTACTCTGTCAATATCGTTCTCAGCAAAAATCTTGTCGATTGCTTCGCGGTCACAGATATTTGCCTTAACGAATGTGTAATTATCTCTATTCTCAATATCTGCAAGGTTTTCGAGATTGCCCGCATATGTAAGTGCATCTACATTGATGATGCGGATCTCATTGTCATATTTACGGAACATGTAATGAATATAGTTTGAACCTATAAATCCTGCTCCACCTGTTACTAAATATGTTCTCATTAAAAAAGCCTCCAAAATGAATTTACTCTTTTTATAAATAATCTTTCTAATTAACTAAGCTATTTTACAACCAGAAGGAAATATTATCAATATCCAAGATAACTGATGTTCATATCTACGTTTCCTGAAATGCCTGAAACCTTTCCCTTGGAAGAATATTGCCACATATCATATCTTGTTCTTGTATATGTAGGTGTAGCTGCATACTGTGCAAGCCAGATCCTGTAGCTTGTAAGTGCTGTAGCATTGATGTTGCTGTTGAGCCATGTCTTGTTAGCATAGACACCAGTCTTGTAACCAGCGCTGGCCATAGTGCTGCAGAACGCTTTGATAACAGCTGTTCTCTGATCTGCAGAGATCTTATCGCCACGTCCATTACTTGCCTCTACATCAAGGAAAACAGGATATGAAAGGCTGTAGCCCTTACATAAGCTTGCTACCATTGATGCTTCCTCAACTGCCTCTGCCTCATTGATAGCCTGTGTAAAGAAGTAAACACCAACTTTAAGTCCTGCATTTAAAGCACCGCTGATGTTCTTTTTGAACATTGAGTCTTCAATGAGTGCTCCTGCTGATGATCCTCTGTATCCGCATCTGATGATAACAAAGTTAACACCGCTGTTCTTTACTGCTGCCCAGTCAATATTGCCGTTCCACTTGGAAACGTCGATACCCATTACACCTGAACCTGTTGAAAGACGTCCGTCTGAGCCAAATGTGTACTTAGCTCCCTGGATGACCTGCTCGCCGGTTACGTAGTTACCATTTTTGTCATAGTAATATGTATAACCATCGATGACCTGCCAACCTGTGTATGTATAAGTCTTTCCAGCAGTTGCAATATAGAATGTTGTGTAATTGTAATAATCATCGTAAGTAGCTTTTCTGTATGTGCCTGAAGTAGCATCTTTGACATATACAGCGTTGCCGCTCTTATCTACAAGGTATGCACCTGAATCTTTTACAGTGATAGTAAGCTTGGCTGTAATTGTTGTATCTGATGCGCTTGTAGCTGTAAGTGTTGTTGTTCCTGCTTTTACGCCCTTTACAGTAACTGTTGTGTCACTGCTTGAAGCAATTGTAGCTATTGATGTATCAGCAATCGCCCATGTTACCTTGGTTGAAGACAGATTAGCTGTTGTTGCCGTAATAGAAGAGCTTGTCTTTCCTGCAACAATGATAAGGCTTGTAGGTGAAAGAGTAATCGTGCCACTACTTGTAACAGTTACCTTGCATACTGCTGTACCCTTATCAGAGAAAGTAGCTGTAATGTTGGCTGTACCTGCCTTTACACCTGTGATAGTTACTGAGCTTCCGCTTGTAGCAGATATTGTAACGATTGAAGAATCGCTTGTTGACCATGTAACGCTTTCTTCAGTACCGTTCTTGGTTGCCTTGATAGTCTCTGTGCCCTTAACTGCAAGTGTTGTTGTTTCCTTTGAAACAGCATATGTATTTTTTGCAACCGTAATTGTTACTGTTGCTGTCTTACCACTGCTATATGTAGCTGTAATCACTGCTGAGCCTTCAGCTACACCAGTTACTGTAACTGAGCTTCCGCTTGTTGCTGATATTGTTGCAATGCTTGTCTTATCAACAGACCATGTAACGCTTGTAGCTGTTGAATTGTCATAGGCTGTAACATTGGTTGTTGTACCGGCCTTGATGCTTGTGGCATCTGCCTTTACTTCATATGTATGAGCATCCTCAGTAACTGTAACTGATACTGTTGCAGTTCCGTTACTGCAGGTTGCTGTAATTGTTGCTGTACCTGCTGCCTTACCTGTTACTGTTCCGTCGCTTGATACTGTTGCTACGCTGTCATTGGAGCTTGACCAAGTTGCGCTTGTAGATGAACCATTATCTGTTGCGCTTACAGTAGTTGTAGCTCCGACCTTAATAGAGCTGCTGGCAATTGTAGCCGTGATCGTATGTGTTTCTTCTACTTCTGTAACTGTAATGGTAGCAGATGCTGTCTTGTCACTGGCAAATTTAGCTGTGATAGTAGCTGTACCTGCTGCCTTACCTGTTACTGTTCCATCACTTGATACTGTTGCTACGCTGTCGCTTGAGCTTGACCATGTAACAGTTTTGTCTGAATAATCTGTTGAAGCGCTGGCAGTAGAAGTCTCACCAACCTTGATGCTTGATGAGCTAAGTGATACTGAATAGCTATACTCTTTTTCTACTGTACTACCTGATGCTTCTGAAGCAGTTGAAGCTGTTGCAGCATCTGTTGCAGATGTAAGAAGCAGTCCATCAATTGACAAAAGGCTCTTATCCACATTTAACATTGCAGAAGAAGCAGGATCTACAATTGTAGATTTATCAATTGTCTTGTACTCAGTAGAGTTGGCATCTGTTCCTGACTCTGTCTTAGTAGACTCAACATACTCAACTGTGTCTGTCAAAGTAGATTCAACTTCGGTCTTAACCTGTGTATCTTCCTTGGCAACGTTGACTTCAGATTCTTTTTTGATCTCGTCTGAAACATCAACTGTCTTATATTCAATAGTATCTTTGACTGTGATAGTCTGACTATCAGTGCTGATAATATACTGTTCATACTTGGAATCTGTGATCAGATTCATGGAAACAGTGTATTTACCTGCACTAAGTCCCTTTTTATAGATAATACCGTCCTGGTCATCATCTTCATAAGTAATTGTGCTGCCGTCCGGTGTCTTAACTGTAACTGTAAATGGTACGCTGGCAATCAGCTTTCCAGTGCTGGAGTTATTAAACTTGATCTTAAGATCGCTCTGGATACTGGAGAGGTTCATCTTGACTGTGATTCCAGTCTCCTCTTCTTCCTCTTCTTCAGATGAGCTTTCAGTTGCGGCTATTGATACCTTATTGGCCTCAGCAACTGCAAGGAGTCCACTCTCACCGATTATCTCAACTCCGTATATATCTTCTCCAAGGCTGGCAAAAGAAGCCACTGCATCATTTTGTGTCTTGGCTGAAGCATACAGAGTGCTGACACCTACTATGCCGGCAATGATAACTGCTCCGATGAACATAGCTGCTTTTTCCATGATTCCAAGACTGGAGAAAAATAGTAGAACTCCGCCCTTACGATCATCTCGTCTGTTATCACGATTGCTGCGACCTCTACTATAGCTACGGCCTGCATAAGGATAATCTTCGTCTTCCTCATCTTCGTAGCGGCTGCTGTAACGATAGTCGTCATCTTCTTCGTCATCATAGCGGTCAGAATAACGATCTTCAGGATCATCATAGTCTTCATCCGCCATGTAATCTCTGTCGTAGCGATCATCGTCGTCAGCGTATCTGTCGTCCTCTTCATCATCGTAACGACTATCATAACGATCATCTGCGTCGCGATAATCTATATCATCATCTTCATCATCGATCTCGTCATCATAGCGACTGCTGTAACGATAATCATTTCTGGCATAGCGATCGTCATGATCTTCTATATCATCATCAAAACGATTTCTGTCTCTGTCATAATCGTCGTCATATCTGTCATCATCTTCATCGTAACGACTGTCATAACGATCATCTTCTTCGTCAGCATAACGACTATCATAACGGTCATCTACATCATCCACGCAGCGGCCATCATATCTTCTTTTGTCTGACTCATAATCATCGTCATACTGAGAATCGTTTATATACTCATCTTCCCTGAAACGGTCATTCTGACGGCCACCGATCTTGTAATCATCACGCTGGTCATCATCTCTCCACTCAGGATCAACTTCATCTTCTAATTCTTCGTCATAAATGTCGGCATCATCTTCAATATCCCCATACTCTTCTGAGCCTTCATTTCTTCTATAATTGTCTTCGAAATCGTCTGATTCCTCATCAAAATCGTCATCATAATCAAGGATATCATCCTCTTCATACATGTGACGCTTGTCTCCCCTACGACGCTGGTTGAATAAATTAAGTCCTTTTTTCATTCAGTTCTCCTCCCACGCGCTTTAAGTCCGTGAATTTACACATACATAGTAATTCTATCATTGCAAGGATTATCATGCAACTTATGCCGAAGCCTCAAAAGCAATAGAAAACCAATATCCCAGCCAGTATCAGGACCATGCCGCAGATTTTTCTCAGGGTTATTTTTTCCTTGAAAACAAACCTTCCAAGGAACATGACAATGATATATCCCAAAGGCTCCATGACTACAACGCCCATATATGGCAGCCCGCCATAGCATATGATGCATAAAAGCATTGAAATGACTAGCATTCCATAGCCTGCTATGACCAGGACATTGAGATATTCACGTATCACATTTGAATATTGCTTCTGAGCACTTTTTTTCAAAAGAATCTGTGATGAGGAAGCAATAAGCTCTGCGATCACCATCAGGATTATATAAAAGATCATTTTGCCTCCTTATCTGCAGCCGCCTCGGTCTGTATTGCTGCAGTATCAGCTGAAGATTCTGTGCTGTCTTTACTATCGCCGCCGTTGATCACAATAGTGCCAATAATTACAAGGATAACTCCTGCTATTTTAGGGAGAGTTACGCCTTCGTGGAATATGACAATGCTCCACAACAGAGACCACAGCAGGGTCATAGCCTTATTGGCATAGGCAATTGAGAGTTCAAATCTCTTGATGAGCTGCTGCCAAAAGATGGCATAGACTCCAAGGACGCAGAACTCAAGGAAATAAAGCATTAAAAACTTAGGTGATAAAAATTCTTCGTTAGATACAAACTTGGCTACTACAGTGTTTATGCTGTAGATCATAACCGCAAACTGCAGGATCAGTATCTGTACTATTTTGTTGTTCAATCAGGGTTCCTCCAATTATTTTTTTATAATGAAAATTACTTAGCGACTTCCACTACATAATGTCCGGCGCCAACTTCTGTGCCATACATATCACTGCCTTCTATCATCACAGTTGCTGTAGTATTGGCAGGAATTGTAAATTCATAGGTTATGGTATCCTCTGAAATAGTCCATGAGCTCTCGATAGTGCCATATAAGGACTTATAGCTGCCTCTAGCAAAAGAAAGACTCTCATCAATATAAGGTTCTATATAAAAATGCTTATAGCCCGGAGCCTCAATATCAGGCTTAATTCCAAGCACATACTCATAATACCACTGCCCTACTGAGCCAAGGGCCACATGATTGAGTGAACCTGAAACCACGTATTTTCCACTATCATCCACCATGTATGCTTCCCAGGCCTCGGTAAGAGTGGTACTGTTCTGAATAATGTAATTCCAGGAAGGGTACTCTTTTTGCTGGATCACTTTATAGGCAGTATCCGCATGGCCGTATTCACATAGCATCGGCAGTAAAAAAGGCGTTGCAACATAGCCTGTATTTGGATGAAATCCCGAGTAGGAAACAGATGCATCCAGATAATCTCCAACAGAATTCTCCGCTCCATCAGGGCATAGATCAAATGCCAGCATCATCACATATTCAGCCTGAAGCCAGTTAGTTGTAGTTCCATCATCATTTATATACTTTCCTAAAAATGCTGTTTTAATAGCCTCATACTCATCATTATACTTTTGAGCATCGGCATCCAAACCGGCAATCTGGCACATAGTGCTCAAAATCTTAGCACAATAGGCTGTCTGAGCAGTACTTGCAAAATCATCTGAAAGTCCGGATACAGCCCACAGGTCAGCATACCCCTGGTCATATCGGATATTATCTTCACAGGATTTATATAGAAAATCCATATATTGGCACATAGAATCAACATTATCAGTGATCAGGCTCTTATCTCCATACTGCTGGTATAGTTTCCAAACAAGTAGTATTCCTGCATCACTCCAACCATTTGCTCCTCCTGAAGGCGATACAGCCGGCACCAGTTCAGGATATACACCACCACCAAACCTTGATCTGTCCAGCATAGACAGATACTGCTTCAAAAAATTGTATGTATCATAGTTGTAGCTGCCTGTGGTTGCAAAAACCTGCGCATCCCCAGCCCAGCCAAGACGTTCATCTCTCTGCGGACAATCCGTTGGAATATCCATGTAATTATCCTGCTGAGTCAGCACAACGCTTTCGTACAGGGCATTCATATCAGCATCACTGCACTCAAAATAGCCGGTTCGCTCAAGATCAGTTGTCAAAAAGATTCCCTGGACCTGCGATGGAGCCTCACTGACTCCTGATACCTGCACATATCTATAACCTCTTGCAACCATGGACGGTGTGTAAGTCACCTCGCCATCCTCGGAAGCAACGTAATAGTCTGTATTATCTGCTGTAAGAAGATTTCTCTGCCATACAGAGCCTATAACGTCATCACGGCTGTTTTCAGACATAGCTTCAGAATTGACTTCCTCTGCATATCTGATAGTAATCACATCACCTGCGTTTACAGTCGCTTTAACGCTGGCTATGCCGTTGATATTTTTACCCATATCATATACATAAGTGCCATTTCCTAGATCAGTCACGGAAACAGGTTCAATAGTCTCTATGGCATTGATAACTTCTGTCTTAGAACAAACTATGCTACATTCATCCGGTACCTGTCTGATCAGAGCCGCCTCCCATCCTTCAAGAGACGCTCCCGGAGCACTCCAGTCTGCCTGGGCAAAAGAGGCATTGTAAAATTCACCTGAGTACATATCATCATTTCTGATGGGGCCATTGTTGTAGCTACTCCAATCAGAATCTGTATAAACATCCTGACTTGTGCCATCCTCATAGACTATATGTAATATGCCTTTTGCAGCAAGGCCATCGCCCCAATCCTGCTGCATCCTGTCATATCTGCCATGTCCAAGCCTGATTCCAATAGCATTATTACCCTCCTGGAGGCTGCTTGTCACATTAAATCCGCGATAATAAACTTCCGCATTGTAAACTGAACAGCCGGGATCAAACCAGCCATCTGACACTTCAATTCCATTGAGCTCTGCCTCGTAAATCCCCAATGATGACAGGTAGAGCATTGCTGAATCCACTTTTTTGCCTACTTCAAACTCATATCTGAGCATAGGAGAAGGAATCTCCCAGCCGGAAGAAAGGATATATCCGGCCTTCACCCTCAGCCAGCCATCTTCCACGTAGGTATAATATGGTGAAAAAAATGATCCTTCATCAGTATCAAAATTCTCTGAAACAACAACAGAGCCGCTTTCATCAAGTATCTGAAGGTTATCCACATAGCTATAATCTTCACACCTCACTGACCACAGGCCTGCTGTGCATATCTCATCATAATGATCCAGCTCATAAGTGAAGGAATCATTCTCATCAAGAGCTAGCTGTACACTTTTATCATCAACTTCAATATGCATCTGGTGCTCTGCAGCGTTATCCCAATCAGATGATATTTCAAAAGTCTCTGATGACAGGACTTCTGCACCATCTTTTTCCTCAATAACAATCACAGGTGTGCCATCAATATCGTCAATGCGGCATAGAACATGCCTTCCATACTCACCGCCAAGACCATAAGTCCATACAAAGCCGCTTCTGGCAGCGCCAAGACTCTTAAACTCATAGTCTGCCGTCAGACCATTGCCATACTTCCAGACATAGCTATCCTCATCAGTCTGACTTTTGGCCACCTCAATGCTAAGGGGCTGCGAAGTTATCCACTGGGCATTGTCCCAATCCTCATCAGATGGACCGGTATAAAAAAACGCGCTCTCAGACTCTACTTCTTTTCCATCCTTATCCCAAACAAAAACCTTCCAGAAATAATCCTGAAGGTTTTCAAGTTTTTCCCCTGTATAGGAAACAAAGGTAGAGTTGTCATCCTCTACCTTTCCGGAATCCCAAATATATTTTCCTTTTTGCAGATTCTCTTCAGAATCTGCCATCACGATCTGGTATGCGCTCTGACTCTGATCCTGAACCTCAGACTCCATGCGCCATCCAAAACATTCAAGCTCATCCACTGTTGATCCGATGCCCATATTATTAATTTTGAGCTCAACAATGGCTGTATCCACATGGGCGCTGTTTTGACATGCTGTTATCCACAAAGGCGCCTGTGCTAATAACGCCGCCCTTACCCAATTCTTCTTTTCCATACTTATCTATACCCCAAATACTGAAAATAAATCTTATTCTCCAAACAGCAATTCCTTGAAGTGCTCTGCTATAAGCTCTACGCAGTCATCACTTAAGTGGATGGTATCCACAAGAAGTTCACTACTGTTGCTTTCATCAACTGTTCCATAATAGTTGTCAACGAATGTGACGCCAAGTTCTTCGCAGGTATCGATTATATGCTGCAGATATGTTGGCAGCGCACCATTACCAAAGTCATAGGTATCACCGCTGACAACACCTTCTGATGTGTAGGCGTAGCACAGTGTGTGGCTCATTACAACTATCCTGATATATGGGAAAGCCTCTCTAAGAGCAGTAAGTCCTGCATGATAAGCACCCATGAATGTGATAGGATTGTCAGCATCGTTGAAATCCCTACCAGCTCTCTGGTTGAGGTAATCCTGAGCATCATACATTATGACGATCATGTCAACTGAATCCATATCTATATTCTGAAGCACATCTACTGACTGTGAATAAGTGCTGTCATCCATTGCTGCTGCAGCTGCTTCCATGTCACTGAAATCTCCACTTACCATGGCCTGTGTGACATTATAGAAACTGAACAGGTCCATAGGATAAGAGCTGTCATAAGTTGCAGTACGCAGTGATACGCAGCTTAAAGGAAATGCAGCATTGTAAACTGTTGAATCTGTAAGAGCTGCGATTCTTGAAGCAAGTCCCTTATCACCTGAATTGTATGTAAAAGCATCATTTCCAAGACACAGGATTGTATTAACGCCATCATCTACGTGACCTTCAAGATCTTCTGATGTCAGATAAAATACGTTATCCAGTCGCTCAGTCTCATACTGAGACATATCATCTGTCTTCGTAAAAGTGATCTTCTCGCCAGTGTTCCATCTGTATAGCGCCCATGCCGACGCTGCAATGATAAGAGCAATTGTGCCTAATATTGCTGCATGTACCCACCATGGAAGATTGGCAAGGTCTATGCGCTTGCGGCGACCTGGCTCGTCATCATAATCTTCATCATAGTCCTCGGCGTCTTCGTTGTATGGGGCTTCATCGTAGTTTTCGGTGTCTCTGTCGTAGGGGGCTTCATCGTAATTTTCGGCGTCTCTGTTATATGGGGATTCATCAGCTTCATAACTACTATCTGACTCTTCGCGGTAATCTTCTGATTCAGAATCACCATAATCTTCTGTATCTACATCTACTTCGCTGTCTCTTTCAGGCGTATTGAAGTCGTCCTCATATTCCATTTCTTCATCTAAATCAATGATATCATCCATATCATCATTGAAATGTCTTTTATCATCTCTATTTCTAGCCATTAATAAACCTCCATTCATTGACTTTTAGCACTGATTTCGTGATTCAGCTAGTGGGAACTATTGATTTTTAGCTTTTTAGCTCTTTAGCTTTTCACTTCCACAACTGGTTTTACCTGTTGTTTTCATGCATTTATCATTTTCCAACAGGTATTATATTCATGCATTACCTATCGCTTTTAACTATTTTGTTTTTTCCAACAGGTAATTTTAGCATGTTTTACCTATTGTTTTTTAACTTTTCTAATTTTTCAACAGGTTTTTATACACTGATTTACCTATCATTTTTTTACTTTTCTGCTTTTTCAAAAGGTCTTTCTGCAATGATTTACCTATTGCTTTTTCACTTTTCTGCTTTTTCAATAGGTTTGCCTGCACTGATCTACCTATCGTTTTTCAACTTTTTCTACTTTTCAACAGGTTTTCGTCCGCTGATCTACCTATTGCTTTTTAGCTTTTTCTCTTTTCCAACAGGTTTTACCAGTCGGTTGCAAAAAGGGTCTCATAATCATAGTCATCAACAATCTTCCTGAGGTCGGAGATCACATCCGCCATCTCTTCGCTGGACTCAACTTCCCAGGTGCCATCTGCAAAACACTCAGTCATGTAAGCATTGACCCATGGAGCATAGTGAAGCTCATCAGCATACTGATTGAGGTCAGTCACAACATCATCCATAGTTATAAAGCTAAACAATCTAACATTATCATAAGTCAGCAACACATCTGCAATCTGCTGATACTGAGCCAATGTAGCATCAAGATGCTTCTCCACAATGCAGTCATTCCAGTACAGAACGCTGTAAGGTGCATAGAAACAATAAAAAGTAGTATCAGGATGATCAATTATGTAAGGCAGTATATTGGTCTGGAGGTTCTGCACAGTCTTAGCAAGATAAGCATCCGCACTAGTCTCCTCTTCTGCCTCTTCAGGATAGGTGTAGGTATGCATTACCCACTGGATGTTATAATAATCCGATGTCCACCAGCTACTATATACATAACTCAGATCAGTTGGCGAATTATTGATCACCGGTCTCAGAACGTACTGCAGCAAAACGTCTTTATTGAGAAGATACTGCACATCATTGGCTACACTCTTATCATACAGGTATGACGGAATCGGATACTTAGTATCTTCAAGACCTGCCGTATATTGGTAAGGGTCTATGCATAAAAAGACAGCATCAACACCGCCATTTTGCATAGCCACTGTGTCATCTTCGAATACAATACTCAAAATATTAGAAATATCATGTGGCATGGCTCCGTTGTAGGAAAGCTTAATTGTATCAAGCCCCAGATTAGTCTGAAAATCGTCGGTATCAAAATTAACAGTCATGGAAGAGCCGACTATTACGCTATCGTAGGACATATGCCTTGCCATGCCTGGGTTCTGAGTCAGCTGGTTATCCACCACATAGGGGAAGCCTTCCAGCGGTTCATGATATTGAAAAAAAGGATCCACATAAACAATGGCAGCTATGCAACCACCAAACAGTATCGCTATAGTTGCCAAAAAAGTGATCAACACCCTGAAGATATGAAATTTACTCTTATTCTCACTCTCGTTATTACTCAAATCTCTAAACCTCAAAAAACAAATAACATCTATAGAATCTATCTGATATTTCAAAAAGCAGTTATTTCACTAATAATCTATTACACCTTTAGAAATCAATCATCTCGATAATCTATCTTTCCATCAGAAGCTCAAATAAATGTATGTGCTGACACCAGACAAGCTCAGGACTCCCCATACAAAAAGGATTCCAGTTACAATTGCCACTGGCTTACTAAGCTTTATAGTGCTTGCAATCTCGTAGGCACTCTTTCTAGCGCCCCATATGACAATCACAGCCACCAGAAGAACGATCCACATGCAGAGGTATCCTGCATAGGTCCATTTAGCGATAGGTGTTACCTTGATCACATACCATATTTCATCCAGGTAAAAGCTGTCTGCCAGGCCGTAAGTAATGTGGAACCCGCAGAAAGGCTGCAATATCTTACCAAACATATCCAGAGCCTCGGTTACACTGGCTGCTCTGAAAAAAGTAAATGAAAATGCCCAGTACAAATGGTTAAGCAGAATGCATATTGCTGAAAGCAACTTTTTAAAGAATGCTGTTCTCCATGATATTGCACCATTATTCTCTGTTGCACATTCAGGTACACTATGTACCTTCTTCTTGCCGCCATTGATAAGTCTGTAAATCAGATACAATGCGCCTTGTGTGAAGCCCCATACAAGGAAGTTCCAGCCGGCGCCGTGCCACATGCCGCTTACAAGGAAGACGATCATGAGGTTAATATACATGCGCACAAGTCCCTTGCGGTTTCCGCCCATAGGGATGTACAGATATTTGGTAAAAAAGGCTGTCAAAGTCATGTGCCATTTTTTCCAAGTCTCTTCTATGTTTCTGGCCTGATATGGCATATAGAAATTGTCCGGAAGGTCAAGTCCCATCATATTGCAAACGCCGCGGCCCATATCACAATAGCCGCTAAAGTCAAAGTACAACTGGAAGGTATAACCGATCACAGTTATGATGGCATCAAGGTTGGTCAGAGCAGTCAGGTTGTCAAATCCATAGTCAACTCCTGCGCCGATAGTATCTGCCAGCAGAACCTTTTTTGCCAGACCAATAGTAAATAAAATGATGCCACGCATGAGAGTTTCGGTATTAAGTCTGACATCCGCTATCTTCTCAAACTGATTCCTCATATACTTGTTGGAAACTATAGGTCCCTGCAAGATCTTTGGAAAAAATGTTACGAAGAGCACATAGTCAACAAAATTAACCTCCAGGTCGTAGACCAGTTTTTCCAAATCAGCTGTATCAGCGCCCTGAGCCAGACGTTCCTTGAATTCAATGTATCTGTAGTTATCCACAAGATAAGATATCTGACTAAAGGTAAAAAAGCTGATACCAATAGGCAGAATGATATCTGATAAAACAAAACTGCTTCCGGCGACAGCATTGATGGTATCCACAAGAAGTCCGGTGTACTTAAAGTACAGCAATGCTCCCACGTGAAATACAACGCCCGCTGTAAGGATGAGCTTTTTCTTTTCAGGCCTGGAGACCATAAGTCTGGCAAGTCCAAAACCAATCAGCACATCCAATATAAACCAAAAAAGATAATTTATCCCAAAAGCGCCATAAAACCAGAGAGACATCGCAATAAGCCACACTTTTGGTAAGAGTGGCATCCCCGAAATCTTTCTGGCTCCATAAATCGCTACATAATATCCTACTAAACAAATTGGAAGAAAAAGTAAAATAAAATCATAAGAATTAAATAACATCGAATTAATCTTCCTTTAAATTCTGTAAAAACCAAAATATACATCAATACTCTACACTACTATCATAAAAAATCTGATAACCGTCAATGGTATCCACCAGCTTAAGTCCGTACTCTGTCAGGTCACCGTCAATTGCTCTTGTTTCATGGAGCACAATATACTTACATTTGGTCTCTCTGGTAGCTGTAAGAAGGTCTTCGCAGCTAATTGTCTCAGCTTTTTCCATGGCCTCATAGACTGCATTATAGTAATTCCACTGAGATACCACCATCTCCCTGCCATATGGCATGAGGATATTGGTGTTGTACTGTCTTACGTAATGCACGAGAGAAGCCGGAAAAGCAACTCTTTCCTTGCCGGTTGAGCCTTCCGGATATATGGCATCAACGATATCAATAGCTGTCTGAGGCAGATGATAAGCATTTTCAGCCTTAGTAACGTTACTACTGTTGTAAACCAGGCTGCCAGAAGCTATCACGACAATAGTCGATATGATAAGTCCTACTCTCCTATGCTCAGCAAAAAGCTTGCAGGCCGCATAGGCAATGACTACGCCCATCGGTATCATCCACAAGATCCTGTAATATGTATCGCCTTCATCCATGATCGCAACAAATACGATCCTGCTGATTGGCAGCATGAATAATACAAATAAAACTGCAGGTACAAATACCAGCAGGATTTTTTTATGCATTTCTTTTTCAAATATAGCAAGATAAATAAGGGCAGCGAGAAACAGGGACACGTAAAAGCCTGTTCCAGCATATTGTTTCAATATTACCCATATTTCCATGAAGATTCCGTACATTCAGCCATCCTGTTCTGCCACGCCTTTTTTGCTTCAGCAGTTATAAAAGCGCAGCTGTAAAACTAGATTCTTAAAAACAGATATAAAAGCACATAAACACCACTTGGTATACACACAAGAAATGTCTTGAATATCAGCTTCCAATGTCTTGTGTAGATCAGTAGTGCCAATGAAATCAGGCACAAAAGCGCAGTTCCAAGGATTGCACCCATAGAACTAAAGATTCCTGAAGACATAGTGGTCAGAGCCAGCAGTATCCAAGGAGTTGCTCTTTTTTGCGAAAGCTTGCCGATCTCATCTTCTGCAATCCACAGCATCAGCCAGATGATCATAGGCATTACAAAATTGCCTGTCATTGATTTTCCCTGCCAGGTTCTGGTAAGGAAAAAAGTCTCTGTTGTATAAATAGACACATTTCCAAACATCTGGATAAGTGCCATTATGATCATAAATATTGGCAGAAATTCCTGTCTTCTGTGAAGGAGTATCCTTCCAATCTCAAGATAAATAACGTATGTCAGCGAGATCAGCACCACAGGAATAATGGTATGTGACATGATGGTTGCATGGATGCCGCTCATCTTAGCAATAAAGGCGATCCACATGGTAAATACAGCCAGAGCATGTCTGATATCAAGGGATGTAGAGGTTCCAGTGTATGGAAGCACTGTGTTCATTACATCCTGCTGCTGGGCAAGGAGGGACTCTGTCACATAATAAGCATCATCTCCGTCAAAAGACGCTCTTGTGACAGCCATAAATAACTGAAATACCACCAGGCCTATGAATAATAACCAGTATAAAAAGTCCTCTTTTGAAAAAGACTTCTTCATGCCGGCAATGTCGCGTCTTGGATTCATCATATCCTCGGCACCTGCTCTGAGCTCACCAGGGAAAATGATAAGTGCAACTTCTTTTGCCCCATCCAAAAAAGATTCCTGAATATTGCCATAGGCTACGCTCTTGAGTTCTTTGATGGTGTGGAGCACGTTGACCACAAGGCCCGCAACGGCAATCAGGATTGATACTACTGCAAAAATGGTGCAGCAAGTGCTAAAGGCACCGTATTGAATGGAAATCATGCATGGTATAGAAATCACTTCAAATACTGCAAAAGACAGCAGGTATCCTACCAAAAAGGTGATACCTACCGTCTGCCTTGAAGGCGGCAGAATCCTGCATATTAAAAGTCCCATGCAAAAAGGAACAAGAATAAGCCATAATATTAGGCTTAGCGCTGATAAAACGATCATTGTAGACTCCCCTTTTCCCCAAGGTCTAGTTAGTAAGCTCAAATTACTTGAGCATTGACTTAAGGTGCTCCTCAAGGATATTGATACCTGTGAGGTTTTCGCCACCACGTGGGATTATGATGTCTGCATATTTTTTGCTAGGCTCAACAAACTGCTCATGCATAGGCTTAACAGTCTGAGCATACTGATTGAGAACTGAATCAATGCTGCGTCCTCTCTCGCTTATATCACGGCGGATACGGCGCATAAGTCTCTCGTCAGCATCAGTTTCTACAAATACTTTGATATCCATGAGGTCACGGAGCTGCTTGCTCTCAAGGATAAGGATACCTTCAACGATAATAACAGGCTTTGGCTTAACGTGTACTGTCTGATCAGATCTGTTGTGAACTGTGTAATCATAAACAGGTACGTCAATCTCCTGATCGTTCTTAAGTTTCTTGACATCTTCGATCATAAGCTCTGTATCAAATGATGAAGGATGATCGTAGTTGAGTCTTGATCTCTCATCATAAGACAGATCATCATGTGCCTTATAATATGAGTCATGGCTGATAACAACAATGTCATCTCCAAAATTTTCCTTGATGCGATTAACGATTGTTGTTTTTCCTGAAGCAGAACCGCCTGCTATTCCTACGATACATATTCTATCCATAAATCTAATTCCTTTACTAATACTACTAATTAACAGTTCTTGTTACTGGAACAGGTTCCAGTAATTTAGCCCCAACTTTTTTCAAATAAGCGCTACAATCAGCAATTATAGTAGCTTTTATACCACTCTACAAACTTGGCAACGCCTTCCTCCAGTGGAGTGCTTGGCTTGAAGCCAAAGTCTTTTTCTAGCTCAGATACGTCTGCGTATGTCTGATATACGTCTCCTGCCTGCATTGGAAGGAATTCCTTCTTAGCTTCTTTTCCAAGAGCCTTCTCAAGGTATCCTACGAAATCCATGAGCTTCTCAGGTGAGTGATTACCGATGTTGTAGACCTTATAGCGAACTCCCTTTTCAGTAGGCTTTGGAGGATTGCAGAGCATGTTGAACACGCCTGTTACAATGTCGTCCACGTATGTGAAGTCTCTACGCATATCGCCGTTGTTGAATATCTGGATAGGCTGATCCTTCATGATCTTGTTGGCAAAAAGGAATAGTGCCATATCCGGTCTGCCCATTGGTCCATATACAGTAAAGAAGCGCAGTCCTGTTGCAGGAATGTCATACAGCTTACTGTATGCGTGAGCCATAAGCTCGTTGGACTTCTTAGTGGCAGCATAGAGGCTGACTGGCTCGTCTACTTTGTCCTCTGTTGAAAAAGGAACCTTGGTATTGCCTCCGTATACTGAACTTGATGAAGCGTAGAGCAAGTGCTTTACAGGGTTGTATCTGCAAGCTTCTAATATATTGAAAAATCCGATGATATTGGAATTGATATAAGTATCAGGATGATCAATACTGTAACGAACACCGGCCTGAGCTGCAAGGTTGACTACTACGTCAGGTTTTTCTTTTTTAAACAGCTCATCAATGGCTGATTTGTCTGCAATATCGCATTTGATGAATGTGAATGTTCCGTTATCGCCTACTCCGTTGATCTTCTCAAGCTCTTTGAGTCTGTCTTCCTTGAGGGATACATCATAGTAGTCATTGAGGTTGTCTATTCCGATGACGTTACCGCCATGCTCCATGATCCTCTTGGACAGGTAAAAGCCGATGAAGCCTGCGGCTCCGGTTACAAGGTATTTGTAATTTTTATTGAAATCGTTCACTTTAATAATTCCTCTCTTAATTTAAGTTCAACTTAAAGCTGTAATTATTGCATATAAATATTTGTGACCTTTTGATCCTGTCATCATTATATGCGAAAGAATACATATTTTATATAATAATACGTTTCAGGATTCATGTCATCCATGGCAAAATATTTGCCGTCGGCTATTATCGTAAGGAGGTTATTCCCCAAAGTTAATACAGCTAATATGAGTATTGCTAGTACAAAAAGTCTGTAATTTTGTAGTCCAAATCTCTCTGCCAGATCTAATATCACTATCAACGCAGGGATCATCAGGTATATGGCAAAATCAGCCTGATATCTCTGGGATGTTCCAGCTGATAAAATATCAAGGACTATTATAATAGCTCCTAATATAAAAGATACTATGCCTACAGGGATAACTGATGTCTCCTTTTTTTCAGTACCTGATTTCAAATTTTTTCCAAATATTCCAAAAGCAAACACCATTATAGGGCTCAGCGCCAGCAAGCCTCCAAGCATAGGTTCCATATACTGGTCAACCTGCAAAGTGAGCTCAGAGTCAATTATCTTCATAAAAGGATAAGCACTGACTATGTGAAGCGGCTGTAACAGCTGGATGAACAAGCCCTCAAACAGTTTTGCAGGTGAGCTGTTGAAATTGGTCATATCATTAACAGTCAGCAGATATGTAACACCAAATTCAAAAGGATCGTCGAATCGTATGTAATTGTAATACAAAATAAAAATGCCATAAACCAGGAACGGAAGGATCACGCTCAAGGTGTTTATGATACTATTTTTTCCAAGCCTGAAAAACTGACCTTCCTTGATCTCATTCCAGAAAATTGGAAATGCAAGAAATACCATAAATGCATATTGCGGGCGGCATCCGATTGTCAGAGCCAGTAAAACTGCACCTGTAATGAGGTAAAGTCTGCTCAGATGCTCTTCATCACCTGCTTTTAACCATAAAGTGATTCCTGCAAGGCCAAGCATCATGCCACATATAGCCGGCATGGAATAGGTGGTACCAAAAGCCGTAAGATACAAGGCTCCAGTGCCAAAGGCAAGTACAACTGACAAGATCAGATATGTTCCAAAGCTGGTCTCCTTGAAAAATCTTTTAGCAACAACATATACAAATCTAAAGGACAAAAGAACGTACACCAGAGCACAGAACAGAACTGCAATCCAGGTCTGAAGCACCTTACCGGTCACAAGTTCTACCGGCAGGAAAAACAAAAGCTCCGGAGTAATTCCAAAATACACATAGTAATGACCTTTGTAGTATGAAAAATCAGGCAAAACAGGCTCATCATTGACTATTGATTCAATGGACCTGTTTATATAGTCATATGGATTGTCCATCTCCTGCAAAAACTCAGGTGGTTCAGATGTCATCTCCAAATGGCCATCCATGATATTCTTGGCAAGTTCCTCGTACTGCTTGCTGTGAATGCCTATGCCATTCCAATTGTCATAAGGCTTGGCAGATACTGCAGCAAAAAAAGTAACGAGTAGCTGAAGTGCAATAAATAAAACTGCAATGATCAGCTGTCTTCTCTTTTTCAGATCAAGTACTTCTCTATATACAAAAGATCCCGGTCTAAAGCATAAAATAAGGAGTTCGAGAATGATCAGCACCGCAAATCTAATGCATCTAAAGTTGAATGGGACAGATGAATTCAGGGCAAGATTGGAAATGCGTACAAACTCACCATTTTCCAGTATGATATTGACTCTGACGCCTCTGCACAGGCCATCTGTATAGAGTCTGATATATGAGCTAGGCTCTATGCCTTTTATAACCTCAGTCAGTGGCATCGGATGATAATTAAAATGACCTTCATCAGTTACATTAACTTCAATCGTAATAGCAGTGCCATTTTCAGCATCAATATATCCGTCACCAGCTACTCCATCAACGTGTTCCTGCACTTCGAGAGCATCCTCGCCAATGAAATATTCCTTAGACATATCAAGATGTATATTCTTAACATCACCTTCAAAGCCAACCAGCTCTACATAAGCATTTTCAGCATCTGCCACCTGGTAAACTCCATCTGATACTTGCGTAAAGCCTTCACCTATGATCGTATCGTACTCAAGATCTTTGTCATAAGTTTTGGATTCCCAATATCTATAGTTAAAAAAGAAGATCTCAAGTACCAAAGCTATAACCAGAATAACAATTGATTTCTTCGCAAGCCTTATCAATTCACTCTTCACAACAATTCCCCATTCACTTTTTTCATCAAGAACTCATAAAATCTTACGCTCTCAGAAACTCCTCAATCTCTTTATCCATTACTGCAGGGATGTCTCCGCCATTAAAATAACAGTCGGTCCACTCAACTATTTTTTCTATAGCTTCATCAATATGCCAGTGAGGTGCCCATCCAAAGGTAGCCTTGATTTTGGAGCAGTCGAGCTTCAAAAATCCTGCTTCGTGAGGGCCATGGTCACAGACATTCTTCCAGGATGCTCTGACAGCCTTGTCATTTCCTTCATAGAAGCCATTCCACTTTTCACAGAACAGATCTACAAGCTGTCCGGTAGTCACACAGTCGCAGTCATCCGGTCCAACGTTGTAATTGCCTGCAAAGGATGCATCTTCATACTGAGCTGCTGCCAGCATGAGATAGCAATAAACCGGCTCAAGTACAAACTGGAAAGGCCTTGTGGAATAAGGATTTCTAACAATTATCTCCTCAGCCTTTTCCATAGATCTGACGCAATCAGGGATGATCCTGTCATTGGCAAAATCTCCGCCTCCGATGACGTTACCGGCTCTGGCTGTAGAAATAGCGCACTTACGTGCATTTTCATCAGCCTCATTAAAAAATGAATTCTTATAGCTTGATGTCACAAGCTCTGAGCAGGACTTTGAATTGGAATAAGGATCATAGCCGTTGAGCTCTTCATTTTCCCTGTATCCCCAGCTCCACTCTTTGTTAAGATATACCTTATCAGTAGTCACGTTTACAAAAGACTTTACAGACTTGGTATTTCTAACGCATTCAAGGACATTCACTGTTCCCATGACGTTAGTCTCGTATGTATAAACAGGACTCTTGTAGGAATCACGTACGATAGGCTGAGCTGCCATGTGGATGACTATCTCAGGCTGCGCCTCGTCAAAAACCTTCTGCATATGAGCCAGATCTCTGATATCACCTACAACAGATGTCATGTGTTTTTCCACATCTGCGAGTTTGAACAGACTTGGTTTTCCACAATCTGTTGTGTACGCCTCATCCATTCCGTTATCTCCAGCTTCAAGGGCATAGCCTGTAACTATAGCACCAGCTCCTATGAGCATTCTGCACATCCAGGTTCCTTTAAAACCAGTATGGCCTGTTACCAAAACCTTTTTTCCCTTATAAAAATCCATTGAAAAATCGTATTTTGACATTGTTTAATACCTCAAATAATATTTTGAATCACTTTCTTGCTAAAGGTGCAAACGAATATACAATTACAAAAGTGGCAATGATCACCAGTAAAGGCTTTACGATCTGATAAATGTATACGCTTTCCAGCGTGTACAAAAAGGTGTTGAATAGTGATAGCACCATTACATGCCAGTAGTATACGCCAGAAGATGCCTTGACACCTGCTTTTGAAAAAAAGCTTTCATCCACGGCACTGTATTTTTCTGCTAAAAACAGTATAGCCATCACCATTATGAGTGAGCCAATATGAACTTCTACAGATCCCAGAAGTCTATTCTCAGCTACGCATAGGATGATTCCGATGATCAATAGTGACCACAGAATTGTTTTATTAGTAACAACATTATATCTGTTGCCTTTATTATTTTTATGAATTACAACTGATACAAGCACCCCGAGGAAGAAAAACGGGAAACCTACGAACAGCCAGTTTCTGACTACATACCAGGTTGATATTCCCAATCCAAGAAACTTAACCGGGTAAAAAAGCTGGAGCCATTCGCCCCAGAATAAAAAGCCAAATAATATCAGCATCAGCGGGATGTATAATTTCTCAAACAGCGGTGCACATATCCACACAAGTGCGTAGATGTATATCAGTGCAAACAAAAACCACATGTGGTCAAAGGAAAAAGAATAGTCGTATAGGTACTGTCCTGACGTAAAAAGCAGGAGCCTTGAAAGCTCAAAACCATTGAACTTCATGCTTAACCATTTCTGAAAAGTATCCCCATGTGAAAGGCACCAGATAAGTGAATATACCGCATAAGCGCACCATATAAGCGCTGTTACTGGAATAATCCCCTTCAGTCTCTGCAGGGCCTTGGCTCTGATCTTTTTAGTATCAAAGTCTCCTTCAGAAATAAAATATCTTCCTGCTATCGCAAAAAAGAATGGTACGGCAAACCTTGCAAGGGATGCAACTATAGAGCCTGCCTCACCCGGAAATCTGCAATGGATAGTCACTACCATGCTGCAGGCTATAAGTTTGACTATATTGATGAAATTGTTTTCTTTTCTCTGTGTATCTATCAATTTATCCATGTTTATAAAGTTGCTGTATTTCTTTTTTAAGTATTTTCAAATAATACCGCTTTGGGTAGGGTCATTTTAGTCGAAGTTGATGCGACGCTCTTCTACTACGATTGGTCGGTTGATAGCTCTGGTATTGATATTCAGAATGTACTCACCAACAAGACCAGTGAAAGATAGCTGTACAGCGCCGATGAGGAACATACCGATGATCATTGGTGCATAACCAGCATGGAAGCTGTACCAATGAGTGAGTTTAAGCACTAAATATACAAGAGCTACGATCACATCAATAAATCCGATTACAAAACCTGCTAATGTTGCAAGACGCAGACCTACTTTGGTGTAGGAAGTAATGCTGAGCATAGCAGCGTCATAGAGTGTATAGAAATTGTTATGAGTCTTACCGGCTCTTCTCTTTGGCTGCTCATATTCAACGAGCTTTAAGTTAAAGCCTGAGCCATACTCTGCAACGATTCCTCTGATAAATGGTACAGGATCGTGCAGTTCTCTCATGAGCTGGATAAAAGTCTTGTCATATAATCCAAAACCTGTGAAATGCTCAATCATCTGAACTGATGACATATGCTTTATCATCTTGTAATAAATAGTTCTGAGGAAATAGATAAATCCATTTTCTTTACTTGTAGACTTAACGCAGCTGACAACTCTATGGCCATTTTCCCATTCATGAACCAGTACAGGTATCATCTCAACAGGATCCTGAAAGTCTGCACATACAGGGATGACACAGTCACCATCAAGTGAGCACATGCCATGGAATGGTGAATTGAACTGACCAAAGTTGGTCACGTTAAAAATAGCCTTGATCTTTTTGTTGCCGGCACAAAGAGCTTCAAGCTTATCTCTTGTACCATCTGTTGATGCATTGTCGATAAATGCAATCTCATAATCGTACTGGGGAAGATCCTTAACTATAACATCCTCCACAGCCTTGCTGATTGCTTCTACATTTTCAACTTCGTTGTAACATGGAATTAAAATACTAATTTTCTTCATTATAAAACCTCTGACCCTCCCTTATTTTTTCATATATCATATTTGCCCATTAAATAATTATGATTCCATACCCCTACTTCTCATCCCAAAGAACATAACTATCAAAAATCTTGCAGAATTGATGATCAATAGTCCCCATGCAATGCCCCAGAGTCCAATAAAATATGTCATAGGAACTACAACTATCAGGAACAATACTGCATAAATTATGCTAATAACAAGTTGCAATTTCTCGCCAGTCATCTTCAATATAATGACCATAAGTGAACCAGATATAAAATATAACACCTGACCTAAATTGGCAACAAAAAAATATTCCTTCGCTGTATCAAACACTTCCGGATACATTAGCTTTACAAAAATATAAGATACAACTGTGCTTCCAATGGCAGCGACCAATGCCAAGCCAGCCAATGCTGCGGATATAATAGCCAGCCTTTTTTTATTTAATTTCAGATCATAACCAGTTAAATAGCTGATGATAACACCATTTAGCGGAGCTGTAAGCATAGCAACCATCTTGCCAACAAGAGTAGCTGTATAAAAAGTAACAACCTCGCTGGCTCCAACAAACCATCTCACCAGCACTCTGTCAGAGTTAAGTACTATATTGGCAACAAGGTTAGATCCGGAAAGCATAAATGCTGATCTGATATTCTCAGAATAGTCAGCAGACTTCTCTGTAAAAGGACTTCTGAGAATCTTTCCGTTAGATATAACAAACATCACGCCCAGAACTTCGCCCATAAGTATAGGTATAGACCAGGCTCCATTTATAAGGCTTTCACCCTTAGCATTTACTCCGATAGCTGAAACACCAAGTCCTGTAAATCTGCCTATCAGCGTACCGGCCGCATAACCGACAGCAACTATCATAAAGAATATAAAATACTCTTTAAATCTGATAGTCATCCTGAACTCTACATCACTATAATATCGCACGACTGTGAAAATCATGAGAATAAAGAGCTGGATATAATTGATCACTCCAAGATTGCCTACAGCTATAAGAGCACCGGCACTTACTACAATAGATATTGCAAAAATAATCAGTAAAAATGTATTGTAATCTCCGTTAGCCTGCGTTCTCTCGCTCTTGGCCACCATTCTGGAATAGCTTGCTCCGGTACCAAAGCTGGCACCCATTATAGATACAATAGAAAGCAGATATAGCACATTTCCTGCTATATCTGCACCCCACATTTTATTCATCATTGGATATACAAGAAGCTGCAACACTCCGTTGTATATCATTACAGCCAAGATGCTGTATATAAAATCTTTTGATGCTGATCTTAATAACTTATTTTTCATAATACCTTTATATAAAGAAAGCTGTGCGCCAAGCAATCAGCGCAACAGCCACTTAATCTTTTCTTTCATAGTTTTTTATTTTTTGGAATCCAAAAAAGCATTAATATTTATAGCCGGCAATATGATAGGTGCTACATTAGCATTTGCTGTAAAAGACGAAATAAGTGCTCTCAAGTATGGAAATAATATTGCAAGAGCATTAGATTTAAACCTATCAATATTATTATGACTTCCTTCAATTTCAAAAAAACCTTTTAACACTACGTTCATTTCAAATGGATAATTATTCGCCTCAGCATTTTCAAAAATATGACATTGTAAAATAACAGCCATATCATTGCTCCGCTCATCCATATCAAAATCTGCATCAAAATCAAATTTTAGCTCTATTCCTTCATCTTGAGCTAAAAAATTATCATTATTTAAAAACTCTATTTTTTCTACAACATATGATTTATATTTTAAGACACTTAAAACACCATTCATGCTGCTTCTCCAAATTCAATAGCATACTGAAATAAATCATCATTTACTTCAATAATTTCGTATTGATGCCATACATTTTTTCCAACTGCATAGTCATCTTCATTTCCATAAAGCCACATATCAAACTCTTCTCCAGTCATGCAACCTTCTGGAATCGTAACTGGACCTCTTTTTTCTATTTCATTTGCAATTTCGTTAGCATATCTCATCGTTCCTTCCTCCTTTTCATCCATTAGTAGTAAAGTGAACCACTAACAATATGCTTTCCATTTGAACAATCATATTCCAATTCTATATTTTCAACAATCATTTCATGTTCACGCCTGACATAAAATCCATTATTACGATACATATTATTAGGTCGATTTTTAAAAGTACTTCTATATCCAGCAAATATCTGATTTATATCATATTCCTTATCTACAACTATTCCGTTGTTACCAGCAAACCTATGAGCTGTCTCATAACTTAATGTCCATGATTCCATCCCGACTAGCATTAACTTGTCTTTAGGTTCAGTATTAGATAAACCTCTATATAATATTATCGATTTATCTTTACTTTTCTTAATAGTCTTTAGATAATTTCTAAGCGTGTAATATGTTACCACTTTCTGTTTTATATAACATCTAGCTGATAACTCTTGTTCTTCAATTGGTATTGTCCTAATATACTTTTTTATTTTGCCTTCTAATTCCGGATTAAATGTAAAATATGTATTTGTTAATCCTAATGACATAGCAGATAATTTCAAATCTATACAGCACTTACTGTTGGAATAACGATACCAGCCTTCTTTAGTTTCAAAAAACAACGATTCTAGCCACTTCTTTTCTTCATCATCCAAAATAGAATTCAAAAGAATATTAGCTCTTCTAATATTTGTGCCTATATAATTACTTATTTTTAGTTCATCAGAAGAATAATTTGGCCACAATTCAACCACATTATTAAAATCAAAATATGAACCAAATGCTTCCTCTATCATAAGTATCAATTAACTCTCTAGTATATTATCATTGTACAACACCAATTCTAAATAAAAAACTGTTTTATAAAAACAAAAACATATGCTATCAATCAACTTCCACTTCGTCATTAGACTCTTCTTCGTGATATTCCTGCTCAGTATTAACGCTCCATACAGCAGTTCTATCATTAGAATCAGAAAGGATTGCCTTAACTGTTTCGAATGAAGTGCACATTGAGTGGTCAATGTTGTTGTATCTGTGCTGACCGTTTCTACCAACGCAGAACAGGTTGTCAATGCTGTTAAGATATTCAACCAGCTTGTCCATCTCATCATAAGTATCAAAGTATGCTGGGTAAGCTTTCTTAACACGTTCAACGTGGGAATCTATAACTTCATTTTCATTATCTATAAGCTTTAATGTAACCATTTCCTTGATAGCCATCTTAGCGAAGTCTTCATCAGTCATGCTCCACATTGAATCGCCTTCGTTACAGAAGTACTCAAGTCCAATCCAGACTGTGTTCTCAAGGTCTTTTACAAGATATGGAGACCAGTTGTTGTAGATCTGGAAACGTCCCATGGTTACGCTTCTATCGTGTACATATACCCAGTTATCCGGAACAATGTTACCGATAGTCTTGATCTTAGTGAGATTCTTGAGGTTCAGGTGAGGAATAAGAACACCTACTGTCATATAATCTCTGTAAGGAAGACCTGCTGCAATCCTTGCTGCATCTGCAGGAACATCATTCATACCGCCAACAAGATCCTTGATAGGCATTGATGAGATGAGGATATCTCCATCCATAGTAAGTGTCATGCCATGCTGCTCGTATGTAACTCCTACGATATGATTTCCGTCTTTTCTTATACCAACTACCTTAGAACCTGTCAGTACCTTACCACCAAGATGTCTTACCTTTTCAGCCGTAACATCCCAGAGCTGACCCGGTCCAAGCTTTGGATAGCTGAACTCTTCAATAAGTGAAGTCTCAACCTTGCCGCTCTTCTTACCAGTCTTTTTCTGGATGGCATTTTTAAGAACCGCCATTACGGATACGCCCTTAACACGCTGAGCGCCCCAAGATGGGTCGATCTGACTTGGATGTCTGCCCCACAGATTCTCTGTATAGTGTTCAAAAAACATTGAATAGAGCTTTTTACCAAATCTATTGATATAAAAGTCCTCAAGTGAGTTTTCTTTTCGCTTAAAAATTGCTGCCTTAACATAGCTGCAACCTGCAACTATTGTTGTACCAAGGCCCATATTCTTAAATGTCTCAGGCTTTAATGAAATAGGGTAATCAAAGAATTTACCATTAAAGAATATCCTTGATACTCTCTGTCTCTTAAGCATGACTCTGTCAGTCTTCTGAGGATCAGGACCGCCTGCCTTAAGAGTAGCCTTTCTCTCAAGCTTTAAGTCGTCATAGGATGGTGCACCCTGAGTAGAAAGCATCTCATTCCACCATGCATTAACTTCAGGCACCTTGGAGAAAAATCTATGACCGCCCATATCCATGCGGTTGCCTTTATAATCAACAGTTCTTGAGATACCACCGAATTTATCAGTTTCCTCAAAAACTACAACTTCAATATCTTTTCCCTTGGTTAAGAGCTCGTAAGCCGCTGTAAGTCCAGCAGGGCCAGCTCCCACTATAAGCACTCTCTTCATATCTCGCTCCCACTAAAAAATAAGGTTAAATGCTATTGTATTTTATCATGCTTCTATATCAATGTCTAATTAGAGGTTTACTTTCCAAAAACTTGCATATTTCTATAAACAATACTAAGAAAAACATTCCCATTCCATAGGCCATATATCTTGGCTGTGGAAATATTGTTGCACCTACGGACACTGAATTGACCAGTATCCCAAGTAAGGTTATTTCTGCAAAAAGTATAATGTCATATCCCTTACCCTCATTAGTTTTGCTATATCTATAAATTGACACAACTCCCACAAGATATATCAGATATAAAGCAAAAGAAATTACAACCATTCCAAGGCTCGTAGCTCTACAATTGGAATATACCAATCCTTTTACTATGTTATAAAAAACAACCTGCACAAGTCCAATACTCGGATGCTTTATTAGTGCATCGATTATGACGCCCTGGACCTCATCACTTATGACAACAGATTCCGGGTAATCAGCAGAATAGTTCTCAGCCACGTACTCATCCACCATTGGCATCATTATATTATAGCCAATTACATCATAGCTATCTGCATAATGATTTGTAATATCCAGCCAGTTCATGTCATCAGTAGTGTTTTTTAGAAGAAGTCCTTCTTCATCACAAACTGCAATCATATCCAAGAACAACTTCCTAATACCTTCATCAGAAATATACTCTGCATAACTCTCGTCAGCTGCATACATTAACGTACAAAAAGCTGCCTTGTTATTTCCAGTATGAGTGATCCAAGCTCCACGATGCACATAATTGTATGTGCAGTCCATCAGATTTGAAACTGACACAACAACAACCATCGCTATTATGGTGATAAAAAAGCTCTTTATGCTTCGAAATTTCTTAAAAAGAATGTCATGTAAAAATGACATTGCCAACATCATCAGAACAGTAATAAGCATCTGCTTTCTTATAGATATCAATACAAAAATAAGCAAAAGAAGGGTAATAAAATACCTATTACAAAACCTGTTTCTGACATATGTCAGTGCATCTTCTTTACCCGCGTGGTTCTTGCGTCTTGCAGTATTATCCTCATACCACTGCCACAGGACTACGCAAAATATCACATACAATGGCATAGCCAGACTCTCAGTCAGTATAGTCTCAGAATACATCGAGCCTCGGTTAGCTATAAAACGATTTATGCAGCTTACTGCTATTTGAAAAAAAGCTGCTGCATAACTGTAGATCACTCCGTATTTATAAACCACTCTGCCAACATAATAAGCCGCGAAAGTCCAAAGCATGCTCTGCAGGACCACTG
>JAEEGH010003236.1_pt1 | contig 43082 bp, 38 predicted proteins | sample 9134181 | NCBI WGS metagenome assembly JAEEGH01 (sample SAMN16246544, study PRJNA631951) | gut metagenome | biome: gut microbiome; feature: rumen; material: DP-attached | host: Bos | place: Iran: Karaj | collected 2018-10 | reverse complement strand
CCTCCTTGCATTGGTAATCCGAAAATCTGCATACTGCCATAGGATTCCCTCCTTAGGAAAAGCCTATGCGCGGGCCGGGGGAAGTATACGCGCTTCAGGCAACAGGCATTAGGCAATAGGCAATAGGCAATAGGAGAACGACGAAAGGTTCGAATAACCTCCCCTGCAAAGGGGACGCGGAGGAGGGGTAAGGTTGGACGAACGCCTTGTTTTCGAACATGCGCTCGTCGGCAGCTTACCCCTCCACCGGCTTCGCCGGTCCCCCTCCCCTTGTCAGGGGAGGTCTTGCGTGATCCCTGTCCCCAGTCAATTCAATTTCTCAATTCTCAATTCAAACGCAAAACCGGCGGCATCCGATCGGATGCCGCCGGTTCAGCGCTTGTTTTAGCCGCCGAAGACGCTCAGCAGGAAGCCTGCGGCGATGGCGGAGCCGATGACGCCGGCCACGTTCGGGCCCATGGCGTGCATCAGCAGGAAGTTTCTGGGATTGGCCTTCTGGCCCTCGATCTGGGAGACGCGGGCGGCCATCGGCACGGCGGAGACGCCGGCGGAGCCGATCAGCGGGTTGATCTTGCCGCCGGAGACCTTATACATGATCTTGGCGACGACCAGACCGCCGATGGTGGAGAAGCAGAAGGCGAGCAGGCCGAGGACCACGATGTAGAGGGTCTGGGCCGTCAGGAAGGAGGTACCGGCCATCGTTGCGCCGACGGAGATGCCGAGGAAGACCGTGATGATGTTCATCAGGGCGTTCTGAACGGTGTCGGACAGGCGCTCGGTGACGCCGCACTCCCGCCAGAGGTTGCCCAGCATCAGGCAGCCGATCAGCGGCGCGGTGGAGGGCAGGAGCAGGACGCAGAAGATCGTGACCACGATGGGAAAGATGATCTTCTCGGTCTTGGAGACCTCTCTGGCCTGGGTCATGACGACGGTGCGTTCCTTTTTGGTCGTCATCAGCTTCATGATCGGCGGCTGGATCATCGGAATCAGCGCCATGTAGGAGTAGGCCGCAATGGCGATGGCGCCGAGGAGCTCCGGGGCGAGCTTGGTGGTCAGGTAGATGGCCGTGGGGCCGTCCGCGCCGCCGATGATGCCGATGGAGGCGGCCTGCGCGCCGGTGAAGCCCAGGAAGTTCGCGCCGAAGAAGGCGAAGAACACGCCGAACTGGGCGGCAGCGCCGAGGATCAGGGAGGAGGGACGGGCGATCAGGGGACCGAAGTCGGTCATCGCGCCGACGCCCATAAAGATCAGGGAGGGGTAGAGACCCAGCTTCACGCCGATATAGAGGATATCGAGGAAGCCGCCCTCCTTGAGGATGGTTCCGTAGCTGTGATAGGCGGGGTTCGCCGGATCGAGGAAGGCTTTCCAGAGATTCGGGTGATACAGGGCGTCCGCCTCGGTCAGATTCATGAAGTAGCTCACGTTGACCAGCAGACAGCCGAAGGCGATGCCGACCAGCAGCAGGGGCTCAAACTTCTTGACGATGCCGAGATAGAGCAGCACGCAGGCGATCACGATCATGACCGCGTTCTGCCAGCCGCCGTTCTGGAACAGACCGGAAAAGCCGGAGCTCTCGAGCAGGTCGCTTAAAATTTTACCAACGTTCATGGACTGCCCTCCTTACGCGAGGACAACCAGGGCAGCGCCGGTATCGACCTTGTCGCCGGTCTTCACGACCACCTGGGCGACGGTGCCGTCCTTGGGCGCAACGATCTCGTTCTGCATCTTCATCGCCTCAAGGATGATCAGGATCTGACCGGCCTTGACCGTGTCGCCCTGCTTGACGTCCACGCGGACGATGTTGCCGGGCATCGGGGCGGCGACGGGCTCGCCGCTGGCCAGGGAGACGGGCGCGGGGGCGGGGGCGGCGGGCGCAGCGGGAGCGGCAGCAGGCGCAGCAGCGGGCGCCTCGGCGGGGGCGGGGGCATAGGCCTCGTACTCGTCGAGCAGCATGGCCTTTCCGGCCTCGACCTCGACCTCGTAGGTCCGGTTGTTGAGCGTTACCTTATATTTCATGTTATTTGACCTCCTTGATGGACTTGAAGCGCAGTTCATTGAGCGGCTTGCCCATCTGATCGGCGACGATCGCCATGATCATCGCGGCTTCCTTGTCGGGCACGTCGAAGCGCTTGACCTCGCCGGCTGTGCCGGGCGCGGGCTTGCCCTCGGGCTTGGCGGGCTCAGCCGCAGGCCGGGCGGCCTTGGCGGCGGGCGCGGCGGGTCTGGCTGCGGAAGCGGACTTCTTTCGCCCGATGGCCTTGAAGACGGCGCCCATCCCAAAGACGATCGCCATCAGAGCCAGCAGTCCCGCGAACACGACCGCGTAGCCGAGCAGAGCGGTCAGCACACGCTCCCCCATCGCCAGATGGGACTGGCCCAGGGTATTCGCATCTAAAAACAGCATAGCCGTGCCTCCTTACATCGCTTCGATGGTGTAGGTGGCGATATTTTCTTCCTTTGCCTTGCGGGCCTCGAAGAAGTCTCTGGCCTGCTTGGGATAGCAGATGTAGGACATGACGTCCTCCTCGCAGCGGGCCAGCTCGCCCAGCTCCTCCTTCGCCTTGCGGAAGTCCTCGCCGGTGCGCTTGCTGTCCTCGATGCGGCAGTCCACGGGCTGGTTGCCCGCGCCGAGGATCTGATCCTGGAGCGCCTGGCTGACCGGGGCCGGGGCGATGCCGTATTCGCCGCGGAAGTAGTTCTTGACCTCGTTGGAGACGTTCTTGTAGCGCTCGCCCACCAGGACGTTCGTGACGGCCTGGTTGCCGACCATCTGGCTCAGCGGGGTGACCAGCGGGGGATAACCCAGATCCTTGCGGACCTCGGGGATCTCCTTGAGGGCGGCGTCGAACTTGTCCATCGCGCCCATGTCGGTCAGATTGGCGATCATGTTGGAGAGCATGCCGCCGGGGACCTTGTAGACCAGGGCGCGGGAGTCGGTGCCCATGGACTTCGGGCTGATGCGGCCGGAGTCGATGTACTTCTGCTTGACGGGCTTGAAGTAGTCGTTGACCTTGTTGATCACGGCCTCGTCCAGACCGCAGTCGATGCCGTACTGCTCGAGCGCGTAGTACATGGTCTCGGTGGCGGGCTGAGAGGTGCCGTTGGAGAAGCAGGAGGTGGCGCAGTCGATGACGTCCACGCCGCTCTCGATGGCCTTGGTCAGGGTCATGTAGGCCATGCCGGTGGTGCAGTGGGTGTGCAGGATGACCGGGGTGTCGGGCAGCTCGGCCTTGATGCCCTTGATCAGGTGCTCGGCCTCGTAGGGGCTCATGGTGCCGGCCATGTCCTTCAGACAGATGGTCTCAAAGCCCATCTGCTTGAGCGTTTTGCACATTTCAACGTACTTTTCCACCGTGTGGACCGGGCTCTGGGTGTAGGAGATGCAGCCGGAGGCGATGACGTGGCGATTGTACTTCTTGGAATAGGTCTTGACGGCCTTGAGGGCGGTTTCGATGTTGCGGAAATCGTTCAGCGCGTCAAAGATCCGGATGATGTCGATGCCGTTCTTGATGGCCAGCTCGACGAACTTTTCCACCACGTCGTCGTGGTAGTGCTTGTAGCCGAGCAGATTCTGGCCGCGGAGCAGCATCTGCAGCTTGGTGTTGGGCATGCGCTCGCGGATCTTGCGCAGGCGTTCCCACGGGTCCTCGCCCAGGTAGCGCAGGCAGGAGTCGAAGGTGGCTCCGCCCCAGCACTCGACGGAATAGTAGCCGGCCTTGTCCATGGTCTCGAGGATGTCCTCAAAGTCCGCGTAGGGCAGGCGCGTTGCCATCAGAGACTGGTTTGCGTCACGAAGGACGGTTTCGGTGATTCTGACTTTCTTCGTCATATGGTTCCCTCCGAAAACGGATATTAGTGGAGGCCAGACTGCGGAAAAACCCGCAGACTAAGCCAATTTCTACCGTTTAGGATTATAACACAGCGACTTCAAGATTTCCACCCCAATTTTTCGGAAAACCTACATTTTTATTTTTCTGTGCGTTTTCCACAGAACACGCCGACGTTTTTCGGCAATTCGACGAGGTAAATACGAACGGCTCCTGCGGTACACCGCCCGAATGCCGCAGATCAGAACCTTGCGAACCGATCATCGCGCGCGTTTTTCTGTTGACACACGCTTGGGAGTCCGATATAATGAAACGTGTTCATCGGGATGAAAAACAGAGACATCAGAAACAGTGGGTATGCGGATATGTCCTTTACGACGTTTTTGTTCTTCGGCTTCTTTCTGGGAGTGTTGGTTCTCTACTATTTGCTCCCGCATCGGCTGAGAAAGCTGCTGCTCCTGGCGGCAAGCTACGTGTTTTATATGTGGTCGGCGCCCGCCCTGGGGGCGATCCTGCTGGGAACCACCCTTCTGTCCTATGGGGCGGCCTTCCTGATCGATCCGAAGAAGCGCAGCGGCCGGAGCAGGGCGTGGATCCTCGGCGCCTGCTGCCTCATCCATTTCGGCCTCCTGTTCGTTTGCAAGTATTTGCAGATGACGCTGGATCTGGCCTATCGGCTTCTGCCCTCGATCGTGCCGCAGAAAACGGTGCATCTGCTGCTTCCGGTCGGCATTTCCTTTTTCACCTTTGCGGTCACAGGGTATCTTTTTGACGTCTATCGGGGCAAGTACCCGGTGGAGCGCAATTTCCTGGATTACGCGGTGTTTGTTGCCTTCTTCCCCTGTGTGCTTGCCGGGCCGATCGGTCAAGCCAGAAGTTTTCTTCCGCAGTTGAAGCAGAGGGTGCCCTTCCGAAGCGAATCGGTCAAGGCAGGCGTTCTTCGCTTCGTGTTCGGTCTGTTTCAGAAGCTCGTGCTGGCGGACAACGTTGGCACCCTGGTGAATGCCGCGTACGGCGGAACGGTGATTTCTCCCGTTACCTGGGTCGCCGTTATTCTGCTCTACAGCCTGCAAATCTATTTCGACTTCTGCGGCTACTCCCACATGGCCATCGGTCTGGCGACCGCCCTTGGATTCCGGGTGACGGAAAACTTTAACGCCCCGTACTATTCCACCTCGGTGACTTCCTTCTGGAAGAAATGGCATATCTCTCTGACCTCCTGGTTTCGGGAGTATCTTTATTTTCCGATGGGCGGCAGCAGAAAGGGAAACCTGCGCACCTATTTTAATATTCTGGTCGTCTTTGCGGTTTCCGGCCTCTGGCATGGAGCGGCTGTCCACTACGTGCTCTGGGGCGCGCTCAACGGCGTTTTCCAGGTGCTTGAGCGAATGACGGCAGCCCCCAGAAACCGTTTGGAGGCCAGATGCAGGGGCGGTGCCCGCAAGCTGATATACGGCCTGGTCTTCGGCGCCGGAACTTACGTTTTGGTGAGCCTGACCTGGCTTCTGTTCCGGGTGGAGAATCTGGGACAGCTTCAATACGTCGCCGGACAGATTCTCGGGCTGTTCCGAACCGGGCTCGGGCCGCTGCAGCTTCGGGCGCTTGGGCTGAACGATCAGCTCCGGACGGTGCTGCTGTTGTCCCTGGCGCTCTGCTCTGTTGTGGACGCGCTCTGGATGCGGGGAAAGCGCATGCAGCGCCTGAGCAGAAGCGTTCTTCCGTTCTACGCCGTCGTTTGCGCGCTGATCCTGGTCACGGCTGTATACGGCGTATACGGCGAGGGCTTCAATGCGCAGGAGTTTGTCTATTTTAAGTACTGAGGTAGATCGCTTATGAGAAGCAAAATCAATCATCGGGCGCTTCGGATCCTGTATGAGATCGTCGTTCTGGCGGCTGCCGTCTGCCTGCTGTGGAACGGACTGTTCCTGCTGGGCTGCAGCCTGATGCCGGAGCGCACGACCTTCGGCGCGGTCTGGTCCTCTTATTTGCAGGAAGAGCGGGAGTCTGTAGACGTTCTGTTTTTAGGCAGCTCCAGAGCCTACTGCAACGTGATCCCGGCCAGGATTTTCCGAAACACCGGCGTTACCTCTTACGTGATGGCAGGGCCTTCGCAGACAACCTCGATGAGCTACTATTATCTGCGGGAATGTCTGAAGACCCAAAAGCCGAAATGTGTGTTTATGGAGTGCAGCGGGGCCTTTTATGGGCTATATGAGGAATATTCAAAGGTAAACGTCTGTTATATGCCGGGCGGAATCAATCGGATCCTTGCCGCCCGTCAATGTGAGGACGGGATCCTGGATCTGGCCTTTTACCCGCTGCAGGAATTCCATTTCCGCATCTACGCGGAGGACAGAGACCTTCCCCCGGAGGAAGACGGCGTGATGCTCTGCGGATATACCCCGCTGTCCGAAGCCGCAGAGCAGACCGAACGAACGGTCAGAAAACACGGCGTAAAAGGGGGAGATGAAAGATACGCCCACAATTTATCGTATCTGAAGAAGATTGCTGAGCTTTGCCGGGATGAGGGCGTGATCTGCATCTTCTATTATGCCCCTGCCATGGGCACCTATGAGGAGAGCTCCCTGGAACGGCTGATGGCGGATCTTTCGCAAACGCCCTGTGCTGCCGTTGAGAACTGGGGAAATCTGATCGAAGAAATCGGAATTGATTCTGCCCTGGACTGGTTTGACAGCATACACTTCAATCAGAGCGGCGCAACGAAGTTCTCCGACTATCTGTCTGCTTATATCAAAGACCTGGGCATTCCAGAAACGCAGGGCGCAAACGCCGATCTCTGGGCGAAAAGATACGCCTATCTCTACGGCTGACCGGAACCCGTGTCCTGCGTCCCGCTGCAGTTCATTTTTTACAAATTAGAGGTTGCTTTTTCCGGTGATTTCGTTTAAGATAGACCCACGGGAAAACCGGATTACTTTGAAAGGGGTAATACCATGCTCGATCTTACCAAATACGGCATTCTCGGCGCGACCGAGATCATCCGCAATCCTTCCTATGAATTCCTCTTTGAAGAGGAAATGCGTCCCGACCTGACCGGCTACGACAAGGGCCAGCTCACCGAGCTCGACGCGGTCAACGTCATGACCGGCATCTTCACCGGCCGCTCCCCCAAGGACAAGTATATTGTCATGGACGAAAACGCCAAGGACACCGTCTGGTGGACCACCGAGGGCTATCCCAACGACAACCATCCCATGTCCGAGACCGTCTGGGCCGAGCTGAAGAAGATCGCCCAGAAGGAGCTCTCCGGCAAGCGCCTGTTCGTCGTGGACGCCTTCTGCGGCGCGAACAAGGATACCCGCATGGCCGTCCGCTTCATCGTGGAGGTCGCCTGGCAGGCCCACTTCATTAAGAATATGTTCATCCAGCCCACCGAGGAAGAGCTGAAGACCTTCGAGCCCGACTTCGTGGTCTACAACGCCTCCAAGGCCAAGGTGGAGAACTACAAGGAGCTCGGCCTCCGCTCCGAGACCGCCGCTGCCTTCAACATCACCTCCCGCGAGCAGGTCATCATCAACACCTGGTACGGCGGCGAGATGAAGAAGGGCCTGTTCTCCATGATGAACTACTATCTGCCGCTCAAGGGCATCGCCGCGATGCACTGCTCCGCCAACACCGACATGAACGGCGAGAACACCGCCATCTTCTTCGGCCTGTCCGGCACCGGCAAGACCACCCTCTCCACCGACCCCAAGCGCCTGCTGATCGGCGACGACGAGCACGGCTGGGACGACAACGGCGTCTTCAACTTCGAGGGCGGCTGCTACGCCAAGGTCATCAACCTGGACAAGGACTCCGAGCCCGACATCTACAACGCCATCAAGCGCAACGCCCTGCTGGAAAACGTCACCGTGGATGAGAAGGGCAAGATCGACTTCAAGGACAAGTCCGTCACCGAGAACACCCGGGTGAGCTATCCCATCGAGCACATCGAGAAGATCGTCAAGAACGTGCGGCCCATCTCCGCAGGTCCCGCCGCCAAGAACGTGATCTTCCTCTCCGCCGACGCCTTCGGCGTTCTGCCTCCCGTGTCCATCCTGACCCCGGAGCAGTGCAAATACTACTTCCTCTCCGGCTTCACCGCCAAGCTGGCCGGCACCGAGCGGGGCATCACCGAGCCCACGCCCACCTTCTCCGCCTGCTTCGGCCAGGCCTTCCTGGAGCTGCATCCCACCAAGTACGGCGAGGAGCTGGTGAAGCGCATGGAAGCCAGCGGCGCCAAAGCCTATCTGGTCAACACCGGTTGGAACGGCACCGGCAAGCGCATCTCCATCAAGGACACCCGCGGCATTATCGACGGCATCCTGGACGGCTCCATCCTGAAGGCCCCCACCAAGAAGATCCCCTACTTCAATCTGGAGGTTCCCACACAGCTGCCCGGCGTCGATCCCGCCATTCTGGATCCCAGAGACACCTATGCCGATCCCGCTGTCTGGGAAGAAAAGGCCAAGGATCTGGCCGGCCGCTTCATCAAGAACTTCGTCAAGTACGAGTCCAACGAGGCCGGCAAGGCCCTGGTGGCGGCAGGTCCCCAGCTGTAATTTCCCTGACGCTAAGCAAAGCTGCGCCCGCCCTTTCCCTTTCGGGAGAGGGCGGGCGATTTTTTAACTTTCCGTAAATATTCCGACGGCTTCCTTGATTTTGTCGGAAAAGCGGCTATAATATAGGATGCCGGGGTTAGATCCCGGCGGAAATCGTTTTCCGCGAGGTGGTGGAAACAGTGTTCCGAAGTATGCTTCAGCGATTTTCCGAATCCATCCGCCGCTTGATGTACGGGCGCTGCGGCGTGGATCAGTTGAATATGTTCCTGCTCTTCACGGTGATAGTGCTCAGCGTGGTCAGCGTGCTTCTTTCCTTCTTGGGCAGTGTTTTCGCCATTGTGGCGGTGGTGCTCAACCTGCTGTCCTATCTGATCCTGCTCTGGTATCTGTTCCGGTTTTTCTCCCGAAATCTGGAAAAGCGGATCCGGGAAAATCGGCAGTATCTGGCCTGGGTGTCCCGGATCAAGGATCGTCAGAACCGCTATTACCGCTGTCCAAACTGCAAGCAGACCGTCCGCGTACCCAGAGGCCGCGGCAAAATCTGCATCAAATGCCCAAAATGCAGCGAGAAATTCATCAAGAAAACCTGAAACGTCTTCCCGGAACCTGCGGGAGGCGTTTTTTCGTGTTGATTTTTTTGATTTCTGTGCTATAATAGAGCGAAAAATTTTTATTACATCATAAAAGGAGTATTTTAATTGTCTGAAAAGTTGAGAATCATCCCCCTCGGAGGGTTGAACGAGATCGGGAAAAACATGACCGCCATTGAATACGGCAGAGATATGATCGTCGTGGACTGCGGCCTGGGCTTTCCCGAGGACGATATGTACGGCGTGGATCTGGTCATTCCCGACGTCACTTATCTTGTAAACAACCAGAAGAAGCTCCGAGGCTTCTTCATCACCCACGGCCACGAAGATCACATTGGCTCCATTCCCTATGTGCTCCAGGCCGTCAATGCCCCGGTCCACGGTACCCCCCTGACCAACGGCCTGATTAAGCTGAAGCTGGAGGAGCACGGCCTCACCGAGACCGTCAAGCTCATCACCCACAAGGCCGGCGAAACCGTCAAGGCCGGCTGCTTCCAGGTGGAATTCATCCACGTGAACCACTCCATCGCCGATGCGGTGGCCTTCTGCATCCACACGCCGGTGGGCAAGCTCATCATGACCGGCGACTTTAAGATCGATCCCACCTCTCCCGAGGGCATGGCCGACCTGGCTCGTCTGGGCGAGCTGGGTAAGGAGGGCGTCCTGGCTCTGCTCTGCGACTCCACCAATGTGGAGCGCCAGGGCTACACCCCCTCAGAGTCCGTAGTCACCGAGGGCATCGACCGGCAGTTCCGGGGCTGTGACAAACGCATCATTATTACCACCTTCGCCTCCAACATGTACCGGATTCAGTCCATTCTGAACATCGCCAAGCGCCACGGCCGCAAGGTGGCCGTCACCGGCCGCAGCATGGAAAACATCCTGAAGGTTGCCGGTGAACTGGGTTATCTCCAGGTGGCCAAGGATCTGGTGGTGGACATCAGCGAGGTGAAGAACATCGCTCCCAACCGGCTGGTCATCGTAGCCACCGGCTCCCAGGGTGAGAACATGTCCGCGCTCTCCCGCATGGCCTTCGGCAACCATAAGCAGGTGAACATCAACGCCCTGGATCGGGTGCTGATTTCCGCCTCCGCCATTCCCGGCAACGAAAAGGCCATCGGCAAGATCATCAATGAACTCTACCGCATGGGCGCCGAGGTCATTTACGACAAATCCGAGGGCCTCCACGTCTCCGGCCACGCATGCCAGGAAGAGTTGAAGCTCATTCACGCTCTCATTAAGCCCCGGTTCTTCATCCCCGTCCACGGGGAACAGCGGATGCTCCGGGTTCATGAGAAGCTGGCGCTCCAGATGGGCATGAGCCCCAAACGGGTCTTTGTGGGAGACATCGGCCAAGTCTTTGAGCTGACCGCCAAAACCTGCAAGCTCACCGGAGAGACGGTCCCCGCAGGCAAAATCTTGGTAGACGGCTCCGGCGTGGGCGACGTGGGCAGCGTAGTCCTTCGGGATCGCAGACACCTGGCCGAAGACGGCATGGTGGTGGTCTGCGTGAATCTCTCCGGGATCGACGGCTCCGTCCTCTCCGGCCCGGACATCATCACCCGGGGCTTTATCTACGTCAAGGACGCGGAGGATTTGATGGAGGCCCTGCGCTACGTGGTCAACGACACCCTGGAGCACTGCCGCTCCAGGCGCATCAAGGATCACAGTGCCATTAAGACCGCCATCCGGAACGACCTGTCCGCCTACCTCTTCAAGGTCACAAAGCGGAAGCCCATGATCATCCCCGTCTTGACGGAGCTGTAAGGCGCAGCATTCGCGCTTGGCGCGCCGTCATCATTGCGGGCGACAAAGGCAGGAGCCATTCAATGGCTCCTGCCTTTTAAACCGACAGCAGAAAAAGTTGATAAATCGGAAAATAAATCTTGACAAATTCCCATTCACACGCTATAATTACCCTTGCGTTCGGACGATTAGCTCAGCTGGTAGAGCATCCGCTTGACGTGCGGAAGGTCGCAGGTTCGAGTCCTACATCGTCCACCATTCACCCCTGACCCTGAAAAGGGCCAGGGGTTCTTGCTATTTACGGCAAAAAACGAGGTCTACACAGGATAATCCGGCCTTTTTCTCCGTGATCGCGGCTCCGCCTCAAAAATGAATGGGCTGCAGAAAACGGCTGAAATCCCGCTGTTCCCTTATCGTTCCCTTACATACGTCAATCAGGGGACGGTTCTCTGATTGACGGATAATCTCAAAAACAAGAGACACAGGGGACGAGAAAACAATCGAGTGACGGTCCGCTAATTGACAAAGCCTTGAATTCAATCACAGAACTGTTCTTTGATTTGGTTTGTGCCCCTGATTTGGGCCTGATTTGTTCGTATCTTTTTCGCTCTGCCCTTCCATATTGGAGAAATCCGAACTTGAAGCCGGTTGGCAAAGGGTTCGGATTTCTTGTTTTTATCGACCAGGTGAGCAGTTGTGCTGGCCTCTGCCGGGATCGCCGAAGCCCATACAGCCCATGCAGATCCGGGATACTGTCAGATTTGAATTGCCGAGTTTGGTGTATTTTATAGGAACCTCAATTCTTTTCCCGCAGTTGACGACCTTATAGGTTTACCCCAGAAGCCTTCGCAGACAGGCCAGGGTGAGTTCATAGATGGAAAGATAATGGAAGTCCACCCCGGCCTGCTCCATGGCAAGCCTCTGCTTCTCCGTCACCGCGGCATAGGGGTAGATGCCGAACATGAAGGGGAAGAAGACCAGGCGGAAGCTCAGCCGCTGAGCCGCATCCATTTCCGGACAGAACTGTTGCAGAATCCGATCCATGTTCTCCAGAGATTTTCCGTAGGCGCCCTTGAAGGAGGCAAGCAGCTCAGGACGGCTGTTGGCCTCCATGTCATAGTTGTTCATGGCCAACAGCTTCAAAAGCTGCTCCCGCTTCTCCAGAGAGCGGGCCAGCAGCTCCGTCAGCTCCGCCCGGGTCAGGGTCTCATGCTCCGACAGGATCACTTCCAGCTCCTGGTTCCAGTAGTCGTATTCCCGCTCATAAAGGGCCAGGAAGATTTCCTCCTTGGTCTGGAAATAATTATATATGGTGGGGCGGGAGAAGGAGGTCTCCGCGCCGATCTCCTTGAGGGTGATTTCCTTGAAGCTCATGGTCTGATACAGCCGCTGGCAGGCGTTGATGATCTCCTCCCGCCGGGTGGCGATCAGCTCCGGGGTGCCCTTAATCATAGTTGTGCTCCTCTTTCTTCGATTACTGACATCGTGTCAGCGTTTAGATCATAGCACATTTCTGACACCGCGTCAATAGGGAAAGGAGCGAAAAAAATATTTGTTCAAAAGGGATTGACACGGTGTCAGCAATGCTGTATAATACTGCTGACACGATGTCAACAATTAGATTTTTCGGAGGATCACAACGATGAAGAATAGTCGGAACAATTTCTTTCTGATGAGTTTTGTATTGCTTCTTTTGCTGGCGCTTACCGCCTGCGGCAGCACCGAGTCGGCTGCCGTCACGGTGCCGGAGCAAACCACGGCAGCGTCTGCCAAGACGCAGGTACCTGCTTCCGATGCGACAGAGGTACAAACCGACGCCCAGCCGGAAGCCCCCGCCTCCACCCAGGCCGCACCCGAAACCGACGCGGCAGAGCCTGCCCCCGCCGGGAAGGATAAACTCGTGGTCTACTTCTCCGCCACCGGCACCACCAAGGCTGTGGCGAAAAAGATCGCAGCCATTACCGACGCCGATCTCTATGAGATCAGGGCCGCCCAAGAATATACTGACGCGGACCTGAACTGGCACGACAGCAGCAGCCGTTCTACAATTGAACAGAACGATAAAAACGCCCGTCCTGAGATTGGCAGCGAGGCCATCTCTCTGGACGGCTATACCACCATCTATATCGGTTACCCCATCTGGTGGGGCGAAGAGCCGCGCATTCTGGATACCTTCGCAGAGGCCTATGACTTCGACGGCATCACCATAATCCCCTTCTGCACCTCCTCCAGCAGCGGCATCGGCAGGAGCGGCAAAAACCTGGAGGAAAACGCCGGCAGCGGAACCTGGCTGGAGGGCAAGCGCTTCGGCGCCGGCGCCTCAGAGGAAGATTTACGGGATTGGATCAGTAATCTCAAATAACCCGATGCAGCGGCGCACACTGTGCGCCGCTGCAGAAACGATACTCGGAACAGGAGGATTCCGCGATGCGTGGAACGAAAAAAAGGAACATGAAATGGATCGTGGATTTGTGCATAACCATGGTGCTGCTGGGGCTGATGGCCTACCAGGTCACCGGGGAGGTTTTGCACGAATGGGGCGGCATCCTCATGACCCTGCTGCTGATTGTCCACCACATTCTGAACCGCAGGTGGTACGCAAGCCTGTTCAAGGGCAGATACAACGCCTACCGAGTGGTCACGGTGATCGTGAACACTCTGCTTCTGGGGTGCATCACGCTCACGGCCCTCTGCGGCATGTCCATGAGCGCCCACGCAGTGCCGATTTTTTATGGCCTGCTGCCGATTTCCTTCGCCCGGCAGACGCACCTTGCCCTGTCCTACTGGTCCTTCGTGCTGATGGGCTTCCATCTGGGTCTGCACATTCCGGCCATGACGGCGGGGCTGAAATGGAGCGGCAAAGTCAAGGCCATTTTCGCGCTGCTCTGTGCGGTCGCCGCGGGCATGGGCTTCTGGCTGTTTGTAAAAAACGGCCTGCCGGATTACATGTTCTTCCGCACGCCCTTTGCCTTCCTGGACTACGACAAGGCCGCGGCCCTGGTCTTTGCCGAGAACCTGTCGATCCTGATTGCCTTTGCCCTTCCGGGGGCCTGTTGCGCCAAGGTCTGCAAGGCGCTCGGCAAGAACGGTCGGAAGCGCCAGGCCCTATCGCCTTTGATGCTTGCCCTGCTTTCCGTTGGAATCGCATTCGCCCTGACGCTTTGCACCGGCAGCAGCACGGAGCCTGCACCATCCTGGGGCGAGCCCGAGGCGGAGCAGCCCGCCGCAGAAAGCAAAGCAGCCCCGGAATGCAGCCAGGCCGATCTTACCGAATTCAACGCTCCCGCAGTGACAGACCCGCAGGCAGCGCCTGCAGATATGGAGGATGGCTTTGTGCTGCTCTCCGGCGGCAGCTTCCGAATGGGCAGCCCGGAGGCCGAGAACTGGCGCATCGAGGACGAGTCCCTGCATCCTGTAACGGTGTCCGCCTTCTATATCGACCCCTATGAGACCACTCAAGCGGAGTATGCCCGGCTCATGGGCAGTAATCCCAGTTCTTTCCAGGGGGAGAATCTTCCGGCGGAGAGCCTCTCCTGGCTGGAGGCTATCGCGTTTGCCAACGCCAAAAGCCTGGAGGCCGGCCTTACTCCTGCCTATACCCGCAGTGACAGCGGCGTCACCTGGGATCGCTCCGCCAACGGTTACCGTCTGCCCACAGAGGCGGAATGGGAATACGCCTGCCGAGCCGGGACCTTGACCCCCTTCAACACCCAGCACTCCCTGGATGCGGACCAGGCCAACTTCTACGGCCACTATCCCTATGAGATCGAGGAAAACTATTTCAACGATGCGGTCCTGGAGGCCCGCCCGGGCCTATATCGGCAGACTACTGTGGAGGTTGGAAGCTTCTACGCCAACCCATGGGGCTTGTACGATATGCACGGCAATGTGAACGAATGGTGCTGGGACTACTACGGAGCTTACGATTTGGAACACACCGACAATCCCGCAGGCCCTTCCGCCGGCACCCGACACGTTTACCGGGGCGGCGGCTGGAATGACTTCGGCAAAAACATGCGCAGCGCCTACCGGGCCGCCGGGCAGTCCGATCTGAAATCGGCAAACCTGGGTGTCAGACTCGTGCGAAACGGGTCAGCGGGCCTGCAGCAGATGGTAAGCGCTGCGGAAATCCTTCCCGCGCAGCAGTCTGGCAGCAGGGTCTTGATCGCCTATTTCTCCTGGAGCGGCAACACCCGGGGCATCGCCCGGGAAATCCAGGCCCAGACGGGAGCGGAACTCTTTGAAATCTCCCCGGTAAAGCCCTATTCCTCCAGCTATAATACGGTTCTCATGGAGGCTCAGGAGGACCAGCACAATCAGGTCCGGCCGGAGCTGGTGAATCCCCCCGCCAGTCTTGCGGATTACGACGTGATTCTCCTGGGCTACCCCAACTGGTGGGCGTCCATCCCCATGCCCATCGCCTCCTTCCTGGAGCTCTACGATTTTTCCGGAAAGACCATCGTGCCATTCTGCTCCCACGGCGGGGGCCGCTTCGGGCAGAGCCTGACCGCCATCGCCAAGCTGGCCCCGGAGGCGGTTCTGGGAGAAGGTCTGTCCGTCCACTATTCATGCGGTTCCACCCTGTCGGATGACGTCACCGCCTGGCTGGATGCCAACAGGATTCCACGAAAGCGAGACTCAGATCAAGAATATTAGCCCCAACCGGAAGGAATCCACCAGTCTTTTGGTAGATTCCTTCTGACGTAAACGACGATTTTGCTGAAGCCTTCGAGACATTCCTTGCAAATGCCGAGGTGTAACAGCCTCGGCACAGGTCGGTTGTTTTGGGTACGGCAGGATTCGGGAATATGGATACCGGTTCAAGTGCAGATGAGCAATGATGCTGCACACTGATCCGTCAGGATAGAAAAGAATGGGTAGGTGATATGGTCTCTCTCACCGATAATATCACTTCCAAGCAGTTCTGAAAGATGGACTCTTTTTTGCTCTGCCCTTCCACCATCCAGACTTCTTCGGAGGTCTGGATTTTGTATGTTTTTGGTGGAAATCCCACAAATTCCCGCGTTTTCTCGGAAATATGCGAGTTTTATGCCGTTCTCATATCTCCCACCTTTCCACATCAGGTTTTTGATCGGTTTTCCCGAATGCTTTACCCTTGGAAGATAAATCCAGCGGGACTGTGCGAGACAAAACGAAAAGATTTTCTGGCACATGATGGAATCAGCGTTTTCCAAGCATTTTCCCCTGGTTTCCAAGCAAATTTTTTCCGCTTGTTGCTTTTTGGGCAAAAAATCTGTATAATACTTAAGTAGTAAAATGGATTGATCGATTTTGCGCAAGGATCTATTTCATTATGTTACTATAGATTGTTTTCGCAGGAGTTTCGTGTGATTTGACAAAGGAGCAAGGCAGAATGAAACTCAGCAAGGTGGGCGGCATCATTGCCGCAGCGAACAAGAAAGTAGCAAAGCCGCTTTTGCAGGTGGGAGAAATCTCTATCATTCGCCGGATCGTCATCACATATCAGCAGGCCGGCATTTTCCCCATTGTGGTTATCACCGGGGCGGAGGAAACAGAGGTCAAAAAGCTGCTGACCAAATACGGCGTGATTTTTTTGCGAATCGGTCAGGCGGAGCAGCCGGAGCTGATGGAATCTGTCCGCGTCGGACTGCGGTATCTTTCCGGCAAGTGCGAGCGGGTAGCCTTTACCCCGGTCAACGTGCCCATGTTCACCCCGATGACAGTTACCTCGCTGATGCAAACGGAGGGAGACCTGGTGGTGCCGTCCTGCGGCGGCAAAGGCGGACATCCAGTGCTGATTTCAGAGCGCGTAATTCCGCGTCTTCTGGATTACGACGGTCCCGACGGGCTGCGGGGGGCGATGAACGCCTGCGGCGCGAACCGCGTTTGGGTCAATGTGGCGGACCGGGGCGTTTTGACGAACGTTTACAACGAGGAGGAGCTGTCCGCCTGTCTCCGGGAGCACAATGACGCGATTCTGCACCCGGTGCTGCACATGCGGCTGGAGCGGGAGCTGCCGTTCTTCTCCGATCGGCTGAAGCTGCTGCTGTTCCTGCTGGCTGATACCCAGAACATGCACGTATCCTGCCTCCATTCCGGGATTGCCCGCAGCAAGGCCTGGGACATGATTAACAAGCTGGAGCAAACGCTGGGCTGTCAGATCGTGGAACGGGCACGGGGCGGCGCCAGCGGCGGAAGCACCCGCCTGACCCCCGCTGGCATGGATCTCTATCTGCGCTTTACGCGCTTCGAGGCCCGGGTCTACCAATTCGCCCAAGAGGAATTTCAGCGGGAGTTCTCCCGGTGATTCTTGCCTTTTTGTACAAAAAGCGAACAATGAAATTCTGCGAGTTCCCCTGAGGAGTACTTTGCTATTGCGCACGGCACACTTTATAATGTAAGTGTGCCGTTGTATTTTTATAATACTTTTTTGATGAAACAGGCAATGTTTTGGTTTAGCCGAAATAAAATTCTGCAAATCAATCAGATTGAAGGCGGGGTGTTGTCCATCGAAACCACAGGCGCATTGGTTCTGGCCGCGGGCATGTCCTCCAGGATGCGGGACTTTAAGCCGCTGCTGCCGCTGCGGGGCAGGACCCTGATCGAAAATACCGTGGACAGCGCCCTCTCCGGCGGCGCGGCCTTTGCTGTGGTCGTCACGGGCTTCCGGGCGGCCGAGGTGGAGCCCCTGCTGCAGCGTCAATACGGAGAAAGGGTGCTCTGTGTGAGAAACGAGGCATACCTGACTACAGATATGATGGAATCTATCCGCGTGGGCTGCCGGGCTCTGCCCGCCTGCGACGCCTTTTTCCTGCTGCCGGGGGATATGCCGGTGATCCGGGCGGAAACCTTTCGGGCTCTGCTGGAAAAACGGGACGGGGAAAAGCGCATCATCTTCCCCACGCTCTCCGGCTACCGCAAGCATCCGCCGCTGATCGACAGCCGCTTCATTCCGGATATCTTATCCTTCTCCGGGGAGGGAGGGCTGCGCGGCCTGTGGAGGCTCCATGAGGAAGCGGTCACGGAGCTTCCCGTGGACGACGCCGGGGTCTGGATCGACCTCGACACACGGGAGCAATATAACAACTGCAAAACAAAATACGAATCTGGTTAGGAGGTATTTGCTGATATGGATAAAATCAGTCAGTCTGTCGTCAAAAAGGACCATGCCCCGAAGATTGAGGGCAGAAGCGTCTACGTCGGTGACTACGTCACAGCCCGGGACGGCAGACCCATTCTGACAGGCAAGCTGCTGCATGCCAAGGTCGCCCGGGCCAGGGTGTTGTCCGTCCAGGTGCCGGAGCTCCCCGCGGGCTACTTCTACGTAGACGCGAAGGATGTGCCCGGCGACAACAACGTCAACATCGTGCTGGACGATACCCCGGTCTACTGCCGTGAAACCGTGGAGTATATCGGCGAGCCAATCGGCATGGTGGTCGGTCCCGACGAGAAGGAAGTCCAACGCATCCTTTCCGGGATCAAGGTCAACTATGAGGAGCTGGAGCCCATTCTGGATCTGCGTGCCGCGGAAGAAGCCTTCTTCGACTATGAGTTCGGTCACGGTGACGTGGAACAGGCCTTCCGGGAGGCGGACAAGGTCTACGAGGAGGAATTTGAGACCGGCTATCAGGATCAGACCTATCTGGAGACCCAGGGCATGATGGCGGAGCCTGAGGCGGACGGCAGAATGTTCGTCCACGGCTCGAGCCAGTGCGCCTACTACATTCACGGCGCGGTCATGCGTGTGCTGGGCTGCGGCCCCACCGGCGTCCATGTTTTGCAGGACGTGACCGGCGGCGGCTTCGGCGGCAAGGAGGCATTCCCGTCAATTCTCGGTGCCCAGGTGGCGGTGGCGGCCTGCAAGGCCAAAGCGCCCGTGCGCTGCGTGTTTGACCGGCGGGAAGACCTGGAATACACCTCCAAGCGCCATCCCTCTCTGTGCCGCTACAAAATGGCGGTCAAGGACGGCCGCGTCATCGCGGTGGATTGCGACGTCATCTTCAATGCCGGCGCGTATTCCACGCTTTCCGCCGTGGTCCTGCAGCGGGGCATTATCGCCGCGCCCGGCGTCTACAACATTCCCAACGTCCACGTACGCGGCAGAGCGGTCAAAACCAACACCACCCCCTGCGGCGCGTACCGCGGCTTTGGCGGCCCTCAGACCTTCTTTGCCATGGAGCGCATGATGGATCACGTGGCTCAGGACCTGGGCGTGGACGAGATCGCCTTCAAGGAAGCGCATCTGGTCAAACAGGGCGACATGACCTCCACCCAGGGCAGGTACCACTTCCCGGTGCCCCTGCAGGCGATGATCGACGAGGTGGACGCCAAGTGCCAGCTCAAGCGCAAACACGAGGAATACAAAAAGCGCCAGACCGGCCGCTTCCGCAGAGGCATCGGCATGTCCGCCTATTTCCACGGCGCGGGCTTTACCGGCTCCGGAGAGCGGGATCTCATTAAGGCCGTGGCGAAACTGCGCAAGTATGCCGACGGGACCGTGGAGATTCTGGCCTCCAACGGCGACATTGGCCAGGGCGTGCGTACCACCTTCCCCAAGATCGTGGCCAATGAGCTGAACCTGCCGCTGGACAAGGTCTATTACGACCATCCCGACACCGCCCGGGTGCCGGACTCCGGCCCGACGGTGGCCTCCCGCTCCCTGATGGTGGTGGGCGAGCTGCTGCGCCGGGCGGCGATCAAGCTGCGTACAGTCTGGGTGGAGGGCCAGGAGCAGGAGGTGGAGGAGCGCTTCCAAGAGCCGGACTTCATGATTCCCTTCTATCTGGACAAATTCCAGGGAGACGCCTACCCCACCTATGCCTGGGGCGTTGACGCCATCGAGGTGGAGGTGGACACCTTCACCGGCGTCACCAGGGTGCTCAACGCCGTGGGCAACTTTGATGTGGGCACGCCCATCGACTATAACATCGTCGTCGGCCAGATGGAGGGCGGCTTCCTCCAGGGCATCGGCTACGCCTCCATCGAGAAGATGGACTACGACGCCAAGGGCCGCATTCGCAACAATTCCTTCTCCGACTATCTGATCCCCACGACCAAGGACGTGCCGAACCTGACGGCCATGCTCCATGTGGAGAAGTACCCCTACGGGCCCTATGGCGCCAAGGGCGCGGGCGAGCTGCCTCTGGTGGGCGCGACTGCTGCCTACGTGGCGGCTGTCGAGCAGGCCCTGGGCGCGGGGAAGCATCCTCTGCGCCACGCCCCGTTCACCGCGGAGGACACCGTAAAAGAACTGACGAAGGAGGGCAACTAAGATGGATGCGATCAAGTTCATTCTCAACGGCGGGGAGGTTGCCTATGAGGGCGCCGCCACAGACCGACTGCTGGACGTTCTGCGGGACTGCTTTGGCTGCAAGAGCGTCAAGTGCGGCTGCAAGGAGGGCGAGTGCGGCGCCTGCTCCGTGCTGATCGACGGCAGGCTGATCAACTCCTGCTGCGTCGCCATGGGCGCGGTGGAGGGCGCGAGCGTCCTCACTTTGGAGGGCTACCGGGAGACCGAACGCTTCGCGGCCCTGAGCAAGGCCTTCAGCGAGCTCTCTGCAGTGCAGTGCGGCTTCTGCATTCCCGGCATGGTGCTGGCGGCGGAATCCGTTCTGGCGAAGAATCCCCACCCCAGCGAGGCGGAGATCCGTGAGGGTCTGTCCGGCAACCTGTGCCGCTGCACCGGCTATAACGCCATTGTGAACGCTGTGAACAACGCTGCAAAGGAGGCAAACGGACTATGGTAAACGGATTCGTACCCAAGACGCTGCAGGAGGCCCTGGAGCTCCGCGCGACCCGGGACCTGGTCCCCTATGCCGGCGGCACGGACCTTATGGTGGAAAACCGCGAAAACGTCAGCTACCTGTTCCTTGGCAAGCTGCCTGAGCTGCGGCAAATCACTGTGGACGGGGAATATGTCCGCATCGGCGCCGCCGTAACCTTCACCGAAGCATTGGCAAGCGACCTGGTGCCGCCCCTCATGAAGGAGGCGGTCTCCCGGATCGCCGCGCCTGCCATTCGCAACGCGGGCACCTTTGGCGGCAACCTGGGCAACGGCTCCGCCAAGGCCGACTCCGTGCTGATTGAGTTCGTTGCCGACGCCAAGCTGCGGCTGGTGTCCGTGCGGGGAGAACGCCTGGTGGACGTGGACAAATTCTATCTGGGCCGCAAGAAGCTGGACCTGGCTTCCGATGAGCTGATCGCGGAGGTCCTGCTGCCCAAGCGCGGCCTGGAGAACTATTACTACGAGAAGGTGGGCGGCAGAAACGCGCTGGCCATCTCCCGGGTATCCTTTGCCGGCGTCTTTGCTGAACAGGACGGCAAAATCACCAATATCGCCGCTGCCTTCGGCGCGGTGGCCGACACCGTCCTGCGCTGGAAGGAAGTCGAGCAAATGCTGATCGGCAAGACGCTTGCGGAGGCCAGGGCCCTTAAGGCCGACTATCTGAAGGCCTATGAAGCGCACATGACCCTCACCCGGGGCCGGGTCAGCGCGGAATACCGCAAGGCCGTCTGCATGAATCTGCTGGGCGAGTTCCTGGCGAAGTTCGGCATCTGATTTTCACAGCCGCGGGGCCCCCCACCCTGCGGCTGGTTTGTAAAAAGGAGAACGCTATGTACATTGTCAACGTGAACGGCAAGGACTATGAGTCCGCCCATGATAAAAAGCTGCTTCGCTTTCTGCGGGACGATCTGCGCCTGACCGCCGCCAAGGACGGCTGCTCCGAGGGCGCGTGCGGCACCTGCACCGTGTTGGTGGACGGACAGAAGGTCAAGGCCTGCGTCACCTCACTGAGCAAGCTGGCAGGCAAAAAGGTCCTCACCGTCGAGGGCATCGACCCGGAGGAAATCAAGGTCTACGAGCACTGCTTTGCCGAGGCCGGCGCGGTGCAGTGCGGCTTCTGTATTCCGGGCATGATTCTTTCTGCCAAGAGCCTGCTGGATGTGAATCTGAACCCCACCCGCGCCGACGTGAAGAAGGCGATCCGGGGCAACCTCTGCCGCTGCACCGGCTATAAGAAGATCGAGGACGCCATTTTGATGGCGGCGGATTTCTTCCGGGAAAAAACCGAAATCCCCCCGCAGCCCAAGAGCCTGCACATGAATGAGCACGCCCAGCGCATCGACGCGAAGGAGAAGGTCAACGGCACGGGCCTGTTTGCAGACGATCTCTACCCGGAGGGCATGATCTACGCCAAGGGGCTGTACTCCAGATATCCCCGGGCAAGGATCAACGCCATCGATGTGTCCAAGGCGCTGCAGCATCCGGACTGCGTGGAGATCCTCACCAAGGACGCCGTGCCCTGCAACAAAATCGGCCACATCAAGCAGGACTGGGACGTCATGATGGGGGTGGGTGACATCACGAAGTATGTGGGCAACGTGCTGGCCGTGGTTGCCGCCACGAAGCAGGAATCTCTGCAGGAGATTTGCGACCTGATCCAGGTGGATTATACCGAGCTGACGCCCCTTTCCAGCCCCTACGAGGCGCTGAAAGGCGATGCTCCGCTGATCCATCCCGACGGCAATGTCATGAGCCGGGCGAATCTGGTGCGGGGAAACGCCGACGAAGCCATCAAGAACTCGAAATACGTGGTGACCCGCAAGTACAAAACCTCCTGGCAGGAACACGGCTTTATGGAGCCGGAGTGCGCGGTTGCCATCCCGGAGGGAGAGGACGGGCTTCTGATCTACACCTCCAGCCAGTCCATCTACGATGTGCAGCGGGAGTGCGCCCAGATGCTGGGGCTTCCGCCGGAGAAGGTCCACGTCCGGGCCCCCCTGGTAGGCGGCGGCTTCGGCGGCAAGGAGGACATGAGCGTTCAGCCCTACGCCGCGCTGATGGCCTGGTATACCAAACGCCCGGTGAAGGTGAAATACAGCCGGCAGGAGTCCCTGGACTACCACGTCAAGCGCCACCCCATGGAGATGGAGTTCACCACCGCCTGCGACGAGAATGGCATCCTCACCGCCATGAAGGGCGTCATCATCGCCGACACCGGCGCCTATGCCAGTCTGGGCGGGCCGGTGCTGCACCGTGCCTGTACTCACGCGGCAGGTCCCTATAACTACCAGAACATCGATATCTTCGGCATGTCGGTCTATACGAACAACGTGGTCTCCGGCGCCTTCCGGGGCTTCGGCGTCACCCAGAGCTGCTTCGCCACCGAGATGAACATCAACCTGCTGGCGGAGATGGTTGGCATCGACCCCTGGGAGTTCCGCCGCCGCAACGCCATCAAGCCCGGTGACATTCTGCCCAACGGACAGACCGCCGACCCCAACACCAACATGGCCGCCTGCCTGGACGCGGTGAAGGAGGAGTACTACGCCCATCCCTACGCGGGCATCGCCTGCGGCTTCAAGAACTCCGGCACCGGCATGGGCAAAAAGGACATCGGCAGGGTGCTGCTCTCGGTGGAAGACGGCAGGATCCACATCCGTACCTCCGCCGCCTGTATGGGCCAGGGCATCGGTCAGATGGTCCTGACCGAAATCTGTCATGTGACGGAGCTGGACCCGGCGCTGTTCGTCTTCGAGCCCTCCGACACCGTTCGTACCCCGGACGCAGGCACCTCCACAGCCTCCCGCCAGACAGTCATGACCGGCGAGGCGGCCCGGCGCGTCGGCGAGAAGCTGAAAATGGCGCTGGATGGGGGCAAAACGATTGCCGATCTTGAGGGGCAGGAGTTCTTCGGCGAGTTTTCCGCCAAGACCGACCCCCTGGGCGCCATCAAGGAAAACCCGGTCAGTCACATTTCCTACTCCTACGGCACCCAGGTCATCATCCTGAACGACGAGGGCAGGATCACCAAGGCCATCTCCGCCTTCGACGTGGGTACCCCGGTGAACGTCCAGTCCGTGGAGGGCCAGATCGAGGGCGGCATGGTCATGGGCATCGGCTACGGCGTCACCGAGAAATTCGAATGCGTGGACGGCTACCCCAAGAGCAAAATCGGCACCATCGGATTTATGCGGGCCGACGCCGCCCCGGAGCTGGAGGTCATCCTCTGCCAGCCGGAGGAAAAGGACAAGCTGCCGGTCTCTCTCGGCGCCAAGGGCTGCGGCGAGCTGTGCATGATCCCAACTGCCCCCGCCTGCGCCCACGCCTACTACCGCTGGGACGGCCGTTTCCGCCAGCAGCTCCCGCTGGAGGACACCCCCTATCGGAAAGCAAAGAAATAAAAAAAAGAACCGTCGGGCGCTTTGAACAGCACCCCATTTGTTAGACAAGTATGATCAAGTATGATATACTACTAACAAGTGGGGTGATGTTTTATGCCAAAAGGGAAACCAAACAAGAGATACACGGGAGAGTTCAAGCAAAAAGTCGTAGAGACGATGATGCAAGAGAAACTTAGTTATAAAGAAGCTGCACGGCAATTTGAAGTTGGAGACGACAAGCGAGTAGCAACATGGGAACGCATCTACCTTGAGGAAGGGGCAGAAGGACTGTACATAGAGCGACGAGGCCGCGGCAGCAAAGGACGACCGCCGAAGCGGCTCAAGCCAGAGGTGGAGGAAGACCTGTTGGCAGAGGTACAGCGGCTGAGAGCGGAGAATGCCTACCTAAAAAAATTGAATGCCTTGGTTGCCGAGAGGGTACGGCAAGAGAAAAAGCGAAAGTAATATGGGAACTGAGGCATGATCACAAGCTGTCGCTGTTGCTGGATGTTGCCGGCCTCCCTCGCAGCATGTACTATTACTATACCAAGAAGCAGAAAGAACCGGACAAGTACGCCAATTTGAAAGAGAAAATTCAATCGATTGTGGCTGAGAACAAGGGAAGATACGGTTACAGGAGAGTCACGCAGGAGCTGAAAAACCGAGGCTTTTACTACAATCACAAACTTGTGATGAAACTGATGAAGCAAATGGGCGTCAGCAGTAAAGTGCGGATGAAGAAGTATCATTCTTACAAGGGTGAGGTTGGAGAGATCGCTCCTAATCTGTTGGAAAGAGACTTCAATGCAAAGAAGCCAAATCAGAAATGGGTAACCGATGTTACGGAGTTTAACGATCCGGGAAGCCGCTGAGTACAGCAACATCGGGATCAATCGGATTGACAACATGCTGCGCACCCCCGGATGTACGTTCGTCCTTTTTGTGGGAACCAAAAAGCTGATCAAGCGAAAGGAATTTGAGGCCTTTATCAGCAAGAAACCGGTAATTTAAAAACGCAGTCTTGAAAAAACGCCCCTGCTGTGCTACACTATCAGCGTTACAGCAGGGTCGTTTTCTCGTTCCGAGAAAGGGGCTCAAAATGGGCAAAAACCTGAAAGGTAAGGAATGCGGAAAGGGCATTTATCAACGAAAAGACGGTACATTCCACGCCAGATATCATGATCGGTCTGGCAAGTCATGTGGAAATACTTCAAGACGCTTCCGGAAGCGCGAAATTGGCTTGAAGAAGCCAAGTACAAAGACAAGCACGGCAACACCTTAGAAAGCGGAACGCAGCCCAAGGTGCTGCAAAAGCTTCTTGGCCACGCAAGCATTCAAACAACGATGGACAGGTGTGTTTATGTTACTGACGAATCTCTGGACAAGGCGATTCAGCAGTTCGAGATTTGTCAGATTTCGGTTTCCGTCCCCAAAGCGCAAAAGTGCGTAAAAAGTGCGTAAACGCAAACCAGGGGGTAGCCCGGAAACCCTTGAAAATACTGGATTTTTAAGGAGATGTAAGGAAAAATGAAATTAGGAATCGTGGGTCTGCCCGGCGTGGGCAAGACGACGCTGTATAACGCGCTGACCGGCTCCAAGGCGGAGACCGGCGGGTACGGAGCCTCCAACAAGGCGAACATCGGCCAGGCCAAGGTGCCGGACGAGCGGCTGGACTGGCTGGCAGAATACTACAAGCCCAAGAAGTACTCCCCCGCCAGCATCGACTTTGTGGACGTAGCCGGCGTCAGCAAGGGCCAGGGCCGGGGCAACTCCGTGCTGCAAAACATCCGGCAGACAGACGCGCTGGTTCACGTGGTCCGCTGCTTCAACAACGACAATCTCTTCCCCGAGCCCGCCGACGCCCGCTCTGACGCCGAGACCCTGGAGCTGGAGCTGATTCTGGCGGACATCGAGGTGGTGGAGCGCCGTCTGGACAAGGCCAAAAAGAACCTCAAGGGCGGCGACAAAAAGTACAAGCACGAGGCCGACACCTGCGAGGCCCTGCTGGCCCATCTCTCCGAGGGCCAGCCCGCCCGGACCTTCGCCTTTACGGACGAGGACGCGGAAATGCTCCAGGACGGCGGACTGCTCTCCACCAAGCCCGTGATTTACGCCGCCAACCTGGACGAGGACGGCATGGCCGACTACCGGAACAACGCCCAGTTCCAGGCCCTCTCCGCTCTGGCCGCCGAGCAGGGAGCCGCTGTGCTGCCCGTGGCCGCCAAGTTCGAGGAGGACATCATGGACATGGAGCCTGAGGACGCCCAGATGTTCATGGAGGAGCTGGGGCTCACAGAGCGGGGCCTGGACCGGCTCATCAAGACCTCCTACGAGCTGCTGGGCTATATCTCCTTCCTCACCGCCGGCCCCGACGACGTCCACGCCTGGACCATCACCCGGGGCACGAAGGCCCCCCGGGCCGCCGGCAAGATTCACTCCGACATCGAGCGAGGCTTCATCCGGGCCGAGGTGGTAGCCTTTGAGGATCTGAAGGCCTGCGGCACCATGGCCAACGCCAAGGCCAAGGGCCTGTTCCGGCTGGAGGGCAAGGAGTACGTTATGCAGGACGGAGACATTGTGAATTTCCTGTTTAACGTGTAATGTTTTTGAAAAAGCGCTGTGCCGCGGCACAGCGCTTTTCGTTATTCGAGCAGCTCCCGCAAATGGGCCAAGGCTTTCTTCTCGATCCGGCTCACCTGCACCTGGGAGACGCCGATGATTCTGGCGGTGCGCTCCTGGGTGAGGCCGTGAAAGTACCGCAGAGCGATGACCTTCGCGTCCCGCTCCGGGAGGCGGTCCAGGGCCTGGTGCAGGGCCAGACGCTCCACCAGCCGCTCCTCCATGGGGCTGTCGGAGAGAACGGCTTCCAGGGTCAGGCCCCCCTCCCCCGCCGGCTGCTGGATGGATGCCACGGGGTCGGCGGCAGTCTCCGCCTCGGCAATCTCCTCCGCCGTCAGATCCAGGGCCTCTGCCAGCTCCGACAGGACGGGCTCCCGGCCCAGGGTCTTGCCCAGCCGATCCCGGGCCTGGTGAATTGCGACGGCCCGCTCCTTCAGGGTGCGGCTCACCTTGACTGTACCGTCGTCCCGGAGAAAACGGCGAATCTCCCCGGCGATTTTCGGCACGGCATAGGTGGAAAACCGGGTGCCGAAGCCCAGATCGAAGCCCGCCACCGCCTTCAAAAAGCCCAGGCTCCCCAGTTGAAACAGATCCTCCGCCTCCACGCCCCGGCCCCAGTACCGCCGGGCCACCGCCCGGATCAGGCCGGTGTTTTCCGTCAAAAGCTGTTCCAGAGCGGCCTTGTCCCCGGCCTGGGCCCGGGCGATTAAGGCCATCGTTTGCGGGGCCCCGTCATCGACCCGCGCCTCTGCAGCGGCGCATCCTTCACCCTTCCCCTTGAGGAGAAGGCTTGGGGAAACGGGGGATACGGATTCTTCGCTTTGCTCAGAATGACAGGCAGGGGAAGTCTCTGCGGGCTGCGGGCGGCCGGTGGCCGCCCCTGCGGGGAACGCGGACGGCAGGGTGCCGTCCCTGCGCGCCCCTGCGGGCTCCGTAGCGGCGCACACCGGTGCGACACCCTGATCCTTGATCCTTGATCCCTGATCCCTGGTGAACTCTGCAGGCTGCGGACAAGCAATGTTTGTCCCTACAGACTCTGAACTCGCCTCATTTTGCATTTTGCATTTTGCATCCTGCACTCTGCATTTACTCCCCGTTCACGCGGCCGGTGAGCTTCTTCCGCATCCGGACGGTGGTGCCTTTGCCGGGGACGGAGCGGAGGGCAAAGCTGTTCATGAAGCTCTCCATGATGGTGAAGCCCATGCCGGAGCGCTCCGCGCCGCCGGTGGTGAACATGGGCTCCCGGGCCTTGGCCACGTCCGGGATGCCGCAGCCCCGGTCCTTGACGGTGATCTCCAGGACGTTTCCCGGCAGGCGGCGAAGCCGGAGGCTCACGGGGCCGATTCGGTCCGGGTAGGCGTGGACAATGGCGTTGGTGACCGCCTCGGAGACGGCGGTTTTTACGTCCCCCAGCTCGTCCAGAGTGGGGTCCATCTGGGCGGCAAAGGCCGCGGCAATCTGCCGGGCCAGGGCCTCGTTGGCGGACAGGGACGGGAACTGGATCAGGGCTTCGTTTTCCTGCTTCATGCGGGGCTCCTTTCCGCGCCAAGGCGCACCAGCTTTTCAATTCCGGCGGCCCGGAGGACCTTCATGGGCTGGGGCGGGATATTGGCCAGCCAGACCTCTCCCCCCAGCTCCTCCATGGCCCGGAGGGTGTGGATCACGATGGCGATGCCGCTGGAATCCATGAAGCTCACGGCGCCGAAGTCCAGCACGCAGCAGCGCGGCAGATAGACGTCGATCTTGGACGTAACAGCCTCCATGGTCTGCCGGGCGGAGTGGTGGTCGATCTCCCCCGACAGCAGAATGGTCAGCCGCTTGTCCTGCAAGAGACTTGTGTAGGTCATTTGGGATCACTCCTTTGTAAACAATAAACGCACATGGGACGAACCCATGTGCGCTTATTATAATGTATTCGATTCGCGCTTGCAGTCGAAATCAGGCTATCGGAAGCAGGCAAAAATATCCTCGGCGTCTTTGTCCACATAAAAGATAACATAGGGGGATTCGTAGGAATCCTCATCGAATTTACCTTTCTTCTTGAACCACAATTGCATTCTATCGGCTGAATCAACATCCCATACATTCCCGGTCAAATTGCTTCCCATCGCAACAAACGTATGGCCGGCGGCGGCATCCGCCAGAATCGCGCCGCGCAGGGCAGCGGGGTTCTTGCAGGTCAGGGACACACGCTTTTTGTACACCATTCGGCCTTCATTGATAGATTCCAGATACCAGCCGTCTTCTTCCCGCAGGCTCTCCGCCTCCTCCGAATCTATGTCCGGCACGTCCTTCACCTCATAGTATACCAAGCTGACCTCCTCGTACTCCGTGGGCAGAGCGTTGGCGTACCAGGCCTGGAGCACATCCGGGCGGCGGTACAGGGCCGTCAGCTTCCGGACCTCCTCATCGGGAACTTGCTGCCCGGAATAAGCACGGGTCAGGGTGCCGCCGCCGGCCAGATGGTAGCGGATATAGATGGTGTCTTTGCCGTAGTAGTAGGCCTCGAAGTCGTCCTCTTCGAACCTGACCAGATTCTCATCGCCGTTGCCCACACCGTTGTTCTCCAGAATGTTCTGATGAACGCCCCGGATCAGATCAATGTCGGCCGGGGCTGTGAGGGTGATCCGGTCAGATTCCGACGGAATATAGAAAACCTCTGTAACGTAATCGTGAGTCCAAATGTCCACAGACTCCACCTTTGCCGTCTCCGGAACCCGGCGCTGCGTACCAAGCAGATCGAGTTTCAGGCCGATGATGGGAAGCACCAGAACCGCCGCAAAGACAACGAATCCCAGCCAGGTCTTTTTATGCTTGAAAACCTTTATCACACGCTCCACCATCAGGGCGGCGCCAAACCAGCCCAGGAAGCAGCCAAACAGCACATAGAGCAGGGTAAATCTTTTATCGGAGAGCTCTGTCAATGCCCACCCCAAGCACAGCGCAACGGAAACCGTAAAAATCACCCGGAAGGCCGCCTGGGCCCAGCCGTAAGCCATCGCGTCTCCGGCCCGCTCCACATGGCGGTGCCGATAAAGAAGCCAGGACAGGGGCAGAAGAAGCAGGCCAATGGCCGCATAGATCCAGACCGAAACGGAAAATGCTTCGGCTCTGCTCGCAAGCATACCCAAAAGCGGAGACAAAGCTTTGACGCTGGAATTCACATGACAATAGAATCCCAGGAAGAAATTTCCCACCAGGGAAAGCGTCAGGAGCGGCAGAACAAAAAAGAGGAAATTCAGCGCAAAATAGCTCAGCACAGCAATGACCGTTCTGCCCGTCAAAAACATGACAAACACCGCAATTCCGTAGAAGCAGAGGTACTGCAAAGCCCATTCCAGCATCAAAGAGAGGATCAAGCCGGTATAGGCAAAGCTCTCCTCGGCTCCCGTAATCCCCACATAGCTGAGAAATGTCACAAAGACCGGCACCAGGTAAAACAGGAGACCGGAAATCAAATTGGTAACGAAGAGGCAGCTTCGGGTCATCGGGAAGGCGTGCATCGCATAGCCTGCGCCGGTATTGTGCAGATACCGGAAAAGCAGCGTGGCAAAGACGATCGCACAGACAAAGGCAGCGATGGCTCCAAAGCTCCTCATTCCACCCAGCGTAATGGGCGGTGTCTCAGTGAACTCAAAGACCAGAAACTGCGACACAGACAAAAACAGCACCACCAGCAGGAGCGCCCAGGCCGGGGCAAAGCGGCCTATGTTCTTTTTCAGCAGGGTCGGATTAAAGAATGACATTTTTGACTTCATAGTCCACACCTCCCAGCTCGTAGACGAAGACCTCCTCCAGCGTCAGCGGGACCAGGTCGAAGAAAATCGGGTTGATGGCGCTCAGGGCCGCGCTGACGCTCTCCTGGCTGCCCCGGATGATGGCGGTCTCCACCTTGCCCACGTGGGAGCGGTGGAGGACCTTGAGGCTCTCCGGCAGATCGCTGCCCTCGCGGAAGACGATCTGCGCCTTGACCACGTTGTCCTGCAGCTCGTCCAGGGTCCGCTCCAGAAGCATCTTGCCTTTGTGGAGGATACCCACGTGGTCGCAGACGTCCTCCAGCTCCCGCAGATTGTGGGAGCTGACCAGCACGGTGGTCCCCCGCTGGGCCACGTCCTGAAGCATCAGACCCCAGACCTGACGGCGCATCACCGGGTCCAGGCCGTCCACCGGCTCATCCAGCACCAGGACCTTTGGGCGGCAGGCAATGGCCAGCAGGAAGGCCGCCTGCTTCTGCATGCCCTTGGAGAAGCGCCGAAGCTGGGTTTTGGGGTCCAGGTTGAAGCTCTTGCGGAGTTCTTCGCAGAGATTCCAATCAAAGTTCTCGTAAATGCCCTTGTAGAATTTCGCCATATCCGTCAGATTGGCGGAGGGAAAATAGAAAATATCGTCGGGGATGTAGGCAATGCCGGATTTCACGGCAGGGTTCTCATAGACCGGCTGGCCGCCCACGGTGACGCTGCCGCTGTCCGGCCGGAAGATGCCGGTGATGTGGCGGATGACCGTGGATTTGCCCGCGCCGTTGGGTCCCACCAGGCCGTAGACCGCGCCGTCGGGAACCGTCAGACTCAGATCGTCCAGGGCCACGAAGCCGTCAAAGGTCTTCCGCAGATTTCGTACTTCAATCATTTCCTCTTTCCTCCTAAAAACGCTCGCAATTCTTCCGGGTCTTCCCCCAATTGCAGCAGCTCCGTCCAGATGGCCAGCAGCTTTTCCCGCAGCTCGGCCCGGCGGCTTTCATCCACCCCGGAGAGCTTCCCGGCAAAGGAGCCCTTGCCGGGAACCGAGTAGATGAAGCCGTTTTGCTCCAGCTCCCGATAGGCCCGCTGGATGGTGTTGGGGTTGATGGCAAGCTGGCTGGCCAGCTCCCGCACCGAGGGCAGCTTCTCCCCCTCGGCGATGGCCCCGGAAAGAATCAGCCGCCGGAGCTTTTCTTCCAGCTGCTCATAGATGGGCCGGGGGTCCCGATAGTTCAGGCTGATCAAGCAATCACGCTCCTTTCTGTACGAACTGTGCTATCTGTATTAACTGTTGTGATACAGTTATAACACACAGCGCACAGTTTGTCAAGAGGTTTTTTCATCAGAGTCCCCAGGGGGGCGCGGACGGCAGAGTGCCGTCCCTACCGACCCTGAACTCTGAACCCTGAACTCTGATCGTATCTGTTCAGGCGCACCGTAGTGCGGCCCGACCCCAGGCCGCCGCGCTGCCTCATTCTGCCGCGTTTTCGGCGGCCAGAGGTCTGGCCGCCCTACGCAGAAAAGGGGCGGCTGAACAGATACCCCTGAACAAAAAATACCCCTTTACAAACCAGCTTTCATCCCTTATAATGTATGGGAAATTTAACACGGAGAATGATTGCAATGATTGAATTTGAAGAATACAAGGTGAAGCTGAACGACCTGGAGCCCAAGCTGGGCGAGCTGCGCGCTTCCCTGAACATTGACGGGGCCACCGAGGAGCTGGAACGGCTCCACGCCATGGCCGAGGCCCCCGGCTTCTGGGATGACCCCGAGAAGTCCCAGAAGATCATGGTGAAGACCAAGCAGCTGGAGGGCAAGTGCGCCCGCTTCAAAAAAATGCAGACCCAGTGGGAGGACCTCTACACCATCTGTGAAATGGCCCTGGAGGAAAACGACGAGTCCATGCTGCCGGAGCTGACCCAGGGCTTCGACGAGCTGGAGGCCGAGATGGAGGACGCTCGGCTGGAAACCCTGCTGACCGGAGCCTACGACAGCAACAACGCCCTGATGAGCTTCCACGCGGGCGCCGGCGGCACCGAGGCCCAGGACTGGTGCCAGATGCTCTACCGGATGTACACCCGCTGGGCGGAGCGCCACGGCTTCACCTATAAGATTCTGGACTATATCGAAGGCGACGAGGCCGGGCTGAAATCCGCCGATATTCTGGTGGAGGGACCCAACGCCTACGGCTTCCTGAAATCGGAGCACGGGGTACACCGGCTGGTGCGCATCTCCCCCTTCGACGCCAACGCCCGGCGGCACACCTCCTTCTCCGCCGTGGAGGTGATTCCCGAGATCACCGACGACGTGGACGTGGAGATCCGGCCCGAGGACATTGAAATGCAGGTCTACCGCTCCTCCGGCGCCGGCGGTCAGCACATCAACAAGACCTCCTCCGCCGTCCGACTGATCCACAAGCCCACGGGCATCGTGGTAGCCTGTCAGCAGGAGCGGAGCCAGTTCCAGAACCGGGAGACCTGTATGCGGATGCTGAAATCCAAGCTGGTGGAGATCAAAGAACGGGAGCACTACGACAAAATCTCCGACATCAAGGGTGTGCAGCAGAAGATCGAATGGGGCTCCCAGATCCGGAACTACGTCTTCATGCCCTACACCCTGGCCAAGGACGCCAGAACAGGCTTTGAGAACACCAACATCAACGCCGTCATGGACGGCAATATCGACGGCTTTATCAACGCCTATCTGACCGCCGCCGCTACCGGCAACTGGGCGGGAAAGGGACAATAAGAAAAAAAGGGAAAACGCGGAACAAAAAACTGCGGTTTTTTTCAAATAATCATTTGAAAAATCAAAAAATGTCTTGCATTTTCCTCTGCGGCATGATAATATAATCAACGCTTTGTATGAAAAGTACGGCATTGGAGGTTTGAATATGAATACCCTGAAGAACATCGTTCTGGTGCTGGATCTGATCTGCGCCGTTCTGCTCACGCTGACCATTCTTTTCCAGTCCGGCAAGTCCGGCGGTCTGTCCGGCGCCATCGCCGGCTCCTCCGATTCCTTCATGGCGAAGGGCGGCAGCTCGACATTGGATGCCAAGCTGGCAAAGGTCACCAAGTGGATCGGCGTGTGCTTCGTGGTGCTGAGTCTGATGACCGTCATCCTGGTCAGCTCTGTTAAGGCCCCCGCCAAGAGCACCACCACCGATAACACCCCTGCCATCACCACCCAGGCTCCCGAGGACAAGTAAGGGAACCGTAAAACGACCCGCTTTCCAAACCGGAAAGCGGGTCGTTTTTCTGCCTTTCGTCATTGCGTCTCCGGGCACACGAACAGTTCCCTGCGGAAGTCGGAGCCTCGGTACAAAGCGTTGTACTCCAACTCGTAGTAGGTCCGGACTGCCTGCTCGTAGGGGCTGCCCTGGATGGACCCAATTTCTCCGGCGGCGTCCCGGTAATAGCCGTTGGGCGTGCGGAGCGGAACCAAGTCGTGGAGCTTCAGAATCTCATCCTGATAGGCGGAGGTGGGCAGGCTTGCTGCCCGGTACACCATAGCCATCAGATCCACAGCGCTGGCGAAGTCGGTCTGCTCCGGCAAGTTCAAGTCGAAGTTGGACCAGATCACATAGGGAACCATCCGCTGACGAATCTGCTTCTCCGTGTCGGAATAGTCGGAACGGGCAGTCAGACTCCCGATAAAGGAGGGCGCGTGGTCTCCCAGCATGCAGACCACCGTGGGGCGGTCGGAAGCGGCCAACTGCTCCGTCAGCCCCCGGAACGCTGTGCCGGACATCTGAATGCTGGTCAGAAATTCATTGAGGTCGTCGGTTAGATCGCCGTAATCCTCCCCCACATGAACGGTGTCGAAGCTCTCGTCGTTGGTCTCCCAGCCGCCGTGGTTCTGGAAGGTCAGCAGGTAGAGGAAACGGGGGCCTTCTCCCAGGCTCTCCCCCACCCGCAGCATATCCCGGTAGTTGTCCTCGTCCAGGTTCCGACGCTTGCCGTAGTTCCGGCAGAGGAAGTTTTCATTGCCCATCACCACGGTATCAAAGCCCATGGCAGGATAGGCCCGGTTGCGGGAGTAGTTGGAGGCGGGCTCACAGTGCAGAGCCGCGGAGCGATAGCCCAGGGCCTTGAGATAGCGGGGGGCGCAGGTCTCATCGCTGTTCAGACTCACATAATTGAAGGGGGCATATCGGGTCAGCAGCGCCATGGAATTTCCCGTCAGCACCTCGAACTCCGTGTTGTTGGTGCCACCCCCGACGCTGGGAATCACTGCCCGGCCGTAGACCGCGCCTTCGATCCCGTAATAATCCGCCATATAGTCCACGTCGGTGGTCAGGTCCATATAGTCCGCCGGATCGAAGAAAGTCTCGTTGATAATCAGAATAATGTCCGGGCAGCTCGCCGGGGCCTGGGCGGAGGCAGGCTGAATCCCATCCAGATGGTCCGGGCTGTAGTCCTGGGGCAGGCGCAGATAGTGGATAGATCGGTCCACGTCCTCCACGATGACAGCGGGGTAGCCGTAGCCCTCCACGCCCTCCCGCCAGGTCCAAGCGATGGTCTCCCGAGGCTTGGGCTTCTGCCAGACAAAGAGGCAGAGCCAGAGCAGGAGCGTCACGCCCCCGAAAGCGGCCAGAGAGAACAGAATCTCCCGCCAGTTCCAGAATCTGATTCCCCGCTTCCGGCACAGGGCCAGCAGTCCGGCAGCAGCCAGCTCTGCCAGTCCCAGCAGCACCATCCAGGTCAGCCGACGCTCCCAGGCAAGGGTGTAGCCGCCGATGACGTTCATGGCGGTCCCAAAATTGGCAAATTCGCTGAACAGCAGCGGGCTGCCGTGGAACTTCACCACATAGAAGTTGGCAATGCTCCAGGCCGTAACCAACACAGCGGTGACGGCCGTGGAAACGTGCCATTTCTGAAACAGCAGCTTTGCCCCCAGGTTCAGCCAAAGCAGGATGGCCGTGTTCAGCAGAAGCAGCGCCGGGCCAAGGCGGAAGAAGGCCCCGAAACCACTGGCCAGGCTGTAATGGAGCTGGAAGGCCTGCAAAAAGCTGACCGCCAGCACCGTCAGGACCTGGAGCGTCCGACGAAGCCAGGTTTTTTCGCCCACGGTATGAAAGAGTGAGAGTATTTTTTTCATTGTATGCTTTCCTTTACAAAAAGGATTATGGATGGATCGCCGCTCATGGCTTAGGGCTCAGGATTTTTGAATCGTCGATCCCCGATCCTTCAGTCCGTGAGCGCATCCCGCACCAGGGCCATGGCCTCCCGGAGCATATAGGTGGGGCGGCTGTACCAGTTGGACCGGGCTGCAAGGCCCCAGGCCGGCAGATCCATTTCCCCGGCTACCTGCAAGGCACGGTAAATGTGGAAGTCATTGCTGATGATCGCCGCCGGGCCCCGCAGGCCCTCCCGCTCCATCAGTGCCTTGGAATATTGCAGGTTCTCCCGGGTGTTCCGGGCTTCCTCCTCCAGGTAAAGACGGGCCGGGTCGATGCCCCTGGCAGTCAAAGCCTCGTACATACAGGAGGCCTCCGTGATGTCCTCCCCCGGGCCCATGCCGCCGGTCAGTATGGCGACAGCGTCAGGATTGGCTTCCAGATAGTCCACCGCCGCCTCAATCCGAAAGCTCAGCAGCAGAGAGGGGTTCCGGCCCTTTACCTGGCAGCCCAGGACGATCACCGTGGGGCAGGGCTCCTGGGGAGAGGCCCAAAGCTTGGTCGCCACCAGGCAGAAGAGCACAGCCAGGGTGAGAATCACCGCGGCGGAGCCCACGCCCACCACCAGCAGCAGGACCTTGCCCAGGGGCTTGGCCCAAATCCTGCCCAGAAGCCGGAGAAAGCCCGGCCACCAGCAGAAGGCTGCGGCCAGCAGCAGAAACCCGCTCATGGCGGCCACGTTGGCAATGTTCAGGATCCCGCCCGCCAGCGGGGTGCAAAATGCCAGAAAGCCCAGCAGACACAGCAGAATCAGAATCAGCCGCCAGCGGGGCAGGCGAAGCTTTTCCCCGGGCCGGGAAACGGCCCGGGGCGTTTTTTCATCAGTGGCGGGAACGCGGTTTTTGCTCATGCTCTGTTCTCCCGGCTCCGCAGGTAGTTCCCCAGCTGGATCGTCTTTACATAGTCCTCCACCACGGGGACCATGACGGCGGGCATTTCCGGATGGAAGCTCTGCCCCCGGAGGTTCGTCAGTGTCACCTGTTTTCCGGTCCGCTCCAAAGCGTAGATCTCCTCCAAGGGGAAGACCTGCAGAGACTGCTTGCTGTCCTTCCAGTAGATGGCCTTGGGTCCGACGGCCACGCCCTCCCGGATGGACCCCAGCAGGCCGGAGCTGGTAAACCAGACCAGCAGGGTGGTCTCCGGCAGGCCGAAGCCTGCCAGCAGGCGGGCACTGCGCTGCTCCCATTCCTCGCCGGGCCGGAAGAGGGTGCCCTCCCGAATCCGCTCGCCCTCATAGCGGCGGCGGAAGAGCTCCAGGGCCATGGCGGCATCCGGCAGACGGGCCTCCACGGGCTCGGTATAGTCCGAGGTCTCGAAGCGGCGGGTGCGGATGGGGTTGGACGAGCGGGCGCCCACCATTCCCGGCTCGTTCCAGCGGCGTACGCAGTCGTTGAGGAAGTCCAGGGTGCGTTCCGAACCGCTCCGACTGATTCTGGCGCTGGTGAGCAGATAGGTGTTGTTCTTTCGGACCACCTGCAGCAGCAGGCTCATGTGTTGCCGCATGGTTTGGAAGCGTTCAATGTCGCCGATGGGCAGGAAGGCCAGCTCCTTGCCCACCTTATAGTAGAAGCGTTCGCCAGTGAGGGCATAGTCGCTGCCGTTGTCAAAAAGAAATACGGGAATGTCCCGGGGCTGCTCCATGCCGCTGCCGCCCCAATAGGCGTTCAGCCGCTGCCAGTAGGCGTCGGTCCGGCCTGCGAAGACGAAATCCGCCATGCGGAGCTTGTGCTGGCCGATGAGCTGCCGGACCAGCTGCGCCCGGGCGTCGGTGCTCTCCACCACCAGGGCTTCTTCCCGCTCCCGCAGCCGACCCAGGTATTCCGCCCGGGCCCGGTCAGTAAAGTCACCTCGGCCCACCTGAGTGCGAAGCTTGTCCAGACCGTCGAAGTCCAGCAGGTCAAAATCGTTGTTCAGAGCCATCAGACGAAGCATGTCCATCCGGTACAGCCGCTCGTCGATCTGGGCCAGGGGGGCCGCGGTAAAACGGGAGGCCAGCTCCTTGCCGCCGATCCGCTCCCGGAGGGCCAGCACCTCCCGGCGCTCCATGTCGTTCAGTTCCTCCAGCTCCTGCTCAAGCTCCCGGAAAATCACGTTCTCCCGGCAGAGGTTCACCTTCTGGCGGTAGGCCGTCACAAACTTGGGGTTCCAGTTGCTGGCCTCCAGGGTGACGGCCACGGTCCGAAGCTCCTTCTCAGACATGGTCTCGACCCCGGCGGTAATCCGTTCCAGGTTCTCCAGGTCCAGCTGCTCCTGCCGCTCCTCGATCCGCCGATAGAAGTCCGTTTTCAGAACGTCGGCGCAGTCGGTGCGGTCCACGTTCTGGCGAATCTTCGCCAGGGTCTGGGCGTCCGCCTCCTCTACGCCGGTGCAGAGCTCAGCCAGGGTCTCGTTCATGAGCCCGTCGATCCGGCGGTTGACCCGCTGGGCGTAGGGCGTCCGGGCCTGGACGGTATAGGCCCCGGTGTTGATCCGCTCCGCCAAGGCCCGCAGGGCAGGGAGCTCCAGCTTGTCTACGTCTTGGGTAAGCGCGTCCAGCTCCTCCTTCTCCCTGGCCTGATAGGCGGCGTGGAGGGCGTCCAAAGCCTTTTCCCGGTAGGGTGCGGGGTCGCTGCCGTTTTGAATGTTCCGGGCCATTTCCACCAGGACGGCGCAGTCGGCCTTCTCAATGAGCGCCTCCAGCGGGGCCAGGTCCACCACGGGATCCTGCTTTTCCGCCTCGCCCTCGTCCAGCACGTCCAGAATGTTGTCAATGGCGTTTTCCAGGGAATCGGCTGGAGCCTTGTCCTGGGCAGGCGCGGGGGCTTCTTCGGAGGCATCCGCCGCAGGCGGGCAGCCCTCCTCCGCGCCGTTTCGCGGCGCGTCCTCTCCCCTTGACAGGGGAGATTCTGCCGCCCCTGCAATCTCCGCTCCCTGCTCCTTAATCTCTGATCCCTGCTCCCGGATTTCCGAGCCCCAATCCTCGAATTCCAAAACGCGGAGGGCCGCTTCCAGCGCGGGGACGCCGGTGTTAATCAGCGCCAGCCGGAGCTGCTCCCTGCTGACCTGACGGCCATCCAGGAGGCAAACATCCTCATCGTCGGTGACGGAAAGAGCGGAAAGGCTGTTCCTGCCCGGGGCAAAGCGCTGGAAAAATTCCGCCTGGGCGGCGATTTTTCTGGGAGGCAGGTCTCGGTCCTCGGGGGGCAGGGAAAAGAGGCGGGCCGCGGAAGCGCAGACGGGCCAAAGTCGGGGCTGGGCAAAGCCCCGCTCCCGCAAGAGGGCCAGGGCGCTGTTCACCGCGTTTTGGGTGGCGCTGGGCCGGTCAGCCTTGTTCAGGGCAAAGAAAATCTCTATACCGGGCTGGGCCGCCAGCTCATCCAGCAGGGCAATTTGGGCCGGGGCATCCATCCGGGAAGCGTCCAGGACGCAGAGCCGGAGATTTTCCGGGCAGCACAGATCCGCCGACAAGGCGGCCAGCAGGGTGCGCCGTCCGGCGCCGGGAATGCCAAGGGTCAATTTCTCAATGGGAGTGAACTCTTGCATGGAAGGTACCTCCTTTTTTGAACGGAGAATTGAGCGTTGTTGAAAATGGATGTGTTTCGCAAATTGCAATTTGCGAAACTCCAATACTTCTCAATTCTCGCTTCTCAATTCTTACTTTTCATTACAGCTTTGGCTCATGTGGCGTCACGTACACCGTCCGGTAATTCTCATAGACCACCATGCCGGGCTTGGCGCCGGCGGGCTTTTTCACCTGGCGCACCGGGCAGAGGTCCACGGGGACGTTGTGGCCTTGGCGGGCCTGGGAAAACCAGGCGGCCAGCTCCGCCGCCTCGGTGACGGTCTGATCCGGCACGGGGGCGCCGGCGCAGGCGATGATGACGTGGCTGCCGTGGGCCTTCTGCACGTGGAGCCAGAGGTCGGTCTTATAAGCCATTTTCGTGGTGAGCATATCGTTCTGCCGGTTGTTTCGGCCCACCAGAATCTGAATCCCGTCAGAGGATTGAAACTGCATGGGCTTGGAGGCGGGGGCCTTCATCTGCTTCTTCCGGTCAGTCTGCCGGAGGTAGCCCCCCTCGGTGAGCTCGGCGCGGATGTCGGAAACGTCCGCCTCGGTCTCCGCCCGGTCCAGGGCCTCCAGCACGGAGGCCAGGTAGGATTCTTCCGTCCTGCCCAGTCCGATCTGCTCCGTCAGGAATTTCTCCGCGTGCTTGGCCTTGGTGTAGTCCTTGTAGTATTTGGCGGCGTTCTGCTGGGGGGAGAGGGTCACGTTCAGCGGGATTTCGATTTCCCGCATCTCCGGATCGTAGAAATCCACGGCGCTGAGCCGGGCCTGCCCCCGCTGGATCAGATGGAGGTTGGCGGTGACAATGTCCCCCAGCTGCCGCAGCCGCTCCCGGTCGTAGGTGGCCTCCAGCTCCTTTTCCTGGTTGGCCAGCTTCCGGCGAATCCGGGAAAGCTGGTTGGTCAGAGTCTTATGGATGGCCTGGGTTCTGGCCCGCATCCGCTCGTTCATGGCTCTGCCGGTGTAAAAGTCGTCCAGCAGCTCCGAGAAGCCGGGGAAGCGCTCCTGACTCATATAGCCCGCGTATTGGCGGATGGGCCGGAAGGAGAAGTCCTTCCGCTCGCCGTTCAGATACAGGCAGGTGGGGACGAAGCCCCCGGTGAGCCCGCGAAATTCCCGGTCCAGCGCAGCCGCCAGGGCGGGCCGGTCCAGGCTCGTAACGTCCGGGTCCACCCGGCCCGCGGCAAGCAGGGCCAGCTCCCGGGCAATCAGCGGGGAAATCCCCGCGTACCGGTCCATCAGCCAGCGGTCCAGGGCAGTGGGATGATTCACCGCCTCCAGGGCTGCCCGGAGGCTTTCCCCGGTCTCGTCCCGGAAGTCCAGCTTCCCCTGGGCGGGAGGCTCCCGGTAGAAGAGGCCAGGCAGAACCTGGCGCTTCTCGGACATTTCAAAGTCCACCCGGCGCAGGCAGTCGATGATCCGGCCGTCCGGGCCGGTGAGAATCAGATTGGAATTGCGGCCCATGAGCTCCAGGCAGAGGTGCTTTTCGCTGAGCTCTCCCAGCTCGTCGGCGCTTTCCACGCAGAGGTCCACGGCCCGCTCCAGGGGGAGCTGCCGCAGGGAAATCACCCGGCCGCCGGCCAGGTGCTTCCGCAGGAGCATACAGAACATGGGAGGCTGGGCGGGATTCTCCCACCGGGCGTCGGTATAGTGGAGCCGGGGGTGGTTTGGGGATGCGGAAATCAGAAGCTTCCGGTTTCCCGCAGCGGGACTCCGAAGGTGCAGCAGCACCGTGTCCCGCTCCGGCTGCTGGATCTTGTCGATCCGGGCCCCCGGCAGGGTTTCATTGAGCTCCGCCGTCAGAGCGGAGAGAAAGATTGCGTCTAATGGCATGATTTGTAGTTTCTTCTCCTTATTCTCCCTGATCCTTGATCCTTGACCCTTGATCCCTTCCAATGGCGTACAGCTCGCTGACCCGAGCCTTCTGCCCCGTCAGCCACAGCCAGCCGAAGAGGGCTTCCAGACCGGTGGCCCGGGCGTACTGGCCGGGGGTGGCGGACTTGGGAGCCGGGTGTGAGTGGGCGTTGCGGCCCCGCTTGTAGACAGCCGTTTCCTCCTGGGTCAACAGGGGCAGAACCGCCTCCACAAAGGCCGCCTGAGCCGGGGCCGTGACCCGGGCTACGGTCTGGGCATGGAGCTCATGGACCTTCCGGCGGCTCCCGGCGCAGATCAGCTCCGTCCGGGTCAGCAGCTCGAATACGGCGTCTCCCACATGGGCCAGGGCCAGTTCCGAAACGGTGGAAAGCTGCTCCGCGTTCAGGGTGGCGTTCAGATAATCCGTCATTTATGCGGGCCCTCCTCCAGGTACTTGATCCGGTAGGTGGCCCAGGCCACCCCCAGCAGAGGAAGGCCCGAGGCGTACATCACAGGCAGCAGAGAGGTGAAATAGCCCGCCAGCAGGATGAGGGTGCCCAGCAACAGCAGAATCCGGCGCAGACTGTCCAGCCGGGCAATTTTGGCCTTGAAGAGGGTCTCCACCGTCTCCCGGTGGCCCGCCAGGGTATCGTCGGGGGCCGCCGCCTCGGCGGGCTTGCGGAAGAGGATCCAGCCTTTTTCCCGGACGGCAGGCTCCCAGCCCGCCCGCTCCTGGGCAGCCAGCCAGGTGATCTCGTCGGCGCTGCCGGGCCGGTGGGCGCAGTAGCCGAAGCGGTGGACGTATGCCCCCGGCTCCTGCCGGTAGGTCTGGATCAGGCGCCCCGGCTTCACCGGCTGCCACCCGGCGGCGGACATCTCATTCAGCGCGCGCTCCAGCCCGGACAAATCGCCGGGCCGGAAATTACGAAAGGTGCGTTTCGTGGGCATGGGTTCCTCCCCCGTCCTTTACGGTTTCATTCGTACTATTATACCACATTTTTGCAAAATTGCAATTCTTCTTCTAAATAATGTGAAAACCCCCCGCAATTATCTAAAATCACAAAAAGTGTTGGCCCAAATCACAAAAAACACGAACAAAAATCACAAAAATGCCCTTGTCAGAACCGGTTTCCTGTGGTACAATGCTCTACGGAATTTGATAAAGGAGGCGTTTTTTCTATGCAAATTCTGAAGCCTGCCACGGCGGGCACCCTGGAATCCAGCGATCTGATGGTCACACTGGAGCCGGGCAACGACGGTATTGAGCTGTCTCTCACCAGCAGCGTCATGAATCAGTATGGCCGTCAGATCAAAAAGACCGTTCTGGAAACCCTGGACCGGCTGGAGGTCAAGGACGCCAAGGTCACCATCGTAGACAAGGGCGCTCTGGACTGCACCATCAAGGCCCGCGTGGAGTGCGCTGTGCTCCGCAGCTGCGACAAGTCGCAGGCCAACATTCCCTGGGGAGGTGTAATCAGATGATTCCTCGTCCGAAGCCTGAACGGTTCCGCCTGCGCAGAACCATGATTTTCATGAGCTCCCAGAAGCCCGGCCTGATCAAGGACGCCTACATCTACGGTGTGGACTCTATCATGCTGGACCTGGAGGACGCCGTGGCGGAGAACCAGAAGGACGCCGCCCGCTTCTCCCTCTATCACGCCCTGAAGACCATTGACTACGGCGATACCGAAGTGATCGTCCGGATCAACGGTCTGGATACCCCCCACTGGCAGGAGGACATCCGGGTCTGTGTCGCCGGCGGCGCCGACGGCATCCGTATCGCCAAGTGCGAGAGCGCCCAGGACGTCAAGACTGTGGAGGAGCATGTACTGGCCGCCGAGCGCGAGTTCGGCGTGGAGGAAGGCCGGACCCTGCTCATGGCCGCGTTGGAGAGCCCCAAGGGCATCCTCAACGCCTATGAGATCTGCTCCGCCTCCGACCGGATGTTCGGCGTTGCCATTTCCGGCGGCGACTTCCGCAAGTGCATGCAGACCAAGTTCACCCCCGACGGCGTGGACATGATGGTGGCCAGAGGCCAGATGCTGATCGCGGCCCGTGCCGCCGGCATCCAGTGCTTCGACACCGTTTTCACCAACCTCAACGACGAAGAAGGCTACCGGGCCGAGGTCATGCAGAACAAGGCCATGGGCTTTGACGGCAAGAGCCTCATCAACCCCAAGCAGATCCGTCTGGTTCACGAGCTCTTCGCCCCCACCGAGAAGGAAATCACCCAGGCCGAGAAGATCGTGCGCGCTTACCCCGAGCAGAGCGC
>JAEEGH010003235.1_pt1 | contig 43092 bp, 33 predicted proteins | sample 9134181 | NCBI WGS metagenome assembly JAEEGH01 (sample SAMN16246544, study PRJNA631951) | gut metagenome | biome: gut microbiome; feature: rumen; material: DP-attached | host: Bos | place: Iran: Karaj | collected 2018-10 | reverse complement strand
CGGAACGCCGTCCTTCGTATCGACGGACACGATGCGCACCGACGACAGTCCCAGGCTGTTGGGCCGGAAGGGCGAGCGGGTGGCGAAGACCCCCATCCGCGTGTTGCCGCCCAGTCGTGGCGGGCGCACCGTCGGTGACCACCCCTCGCGCTCGGCGGCGGAAAAGCCCCAGATCAGCCACAGATGCGAAAAGTCGGAAAGCCCGCGCATCGCCTCGGGCACCGCGAACTCCGGCTCGAACACGATGTCGGCCAGCAGCTCCGGCACAAGGCCGCTCTGCCTCGGAATCCCGAACTTGGTCGGGAACCCGCTGCGGATGTGGGCGATGGGGACGATGGTTTTCTGCATCGGAAGTTATTTTCGTGTCATGATGTCCAGAACGAGGTTGTCGGTGGCGGCCATCCCCTTCAGCCCGATGTTGGCCATGTTGCGGATGCACTTCTCGATGTCCTCGTCGATGATGCCCTCGACGGAGCTGACGGTTTCGTTCTCCATCGCCAGCATGGCCGAAAGGACGGCGGTGGAGACGCCCGTCGCCACCTTGAGGGAGCAGCTGGGCTTCGCGCCGTCGCAGATCATGCCGGTGATGTTGGCGATCATGTTCTTGATGGCGAAGACGATTTGGTCGTAGTTGCCGCCGAGGAGGTAGGTGAGACCGCACGCCGAGCCGGTGGTCGCCGCCACGCAGCCGCACAGCGGGGAGAGGCGGCCGAAGCTCTGCTTGATGTAGATGACGGTGAGATGGCTCAGGGCGAGGGCGCGGATCAGTTCCTCTTCGGTTTTAAGGCGTTCCTTCGCATACACCCAGACGGGCAGCGTGGCGGCGATGCCCTGGTTGCCGCTGCCGGAATTGCTCATCACGGGCACTTTCAGTCCCGCCATACGGGCGTCGCAGGCGGCGGAAGTGTAGGCCAATATCTTGGAATAGATGCCGTTGCCGAAAAATTGTTCGTGCGGCTGAAGGAAGATCATCTTTCCAAGCTTGTGGCCGTAATCGCCGCGCAGGGAGACTTCGGCGGCTTTCTTGTTGAGCTCGGCGGCTTCAAGGATGAAATGCAGTTCGCCGGCGGGTGTGGTCGTGGCGAAGTCGTAAACCATCGGCATGGTGAGCTGGATGTCGCCGGAGGCGGTATCGCTGGCCGCGGTGCCGGTGTCGTCGGTGAGGACTTCACCGTTCCTGGCGATATAGCGGAAATGGGTGTGTTCGCCGCTGATGATGACGGTGGCGCGGTCGTCGCCGTTGTGGCTCGTCACCTCGATGTAGAGTTTCTCCTCGGTGTCTTTCTTCTGGACGATGCGGATGCGCTGCTGGCGGATGTACTCCTTGGCGGACTCCACGGTTTCGGAATCCACGTCCTTCAGCACTTCCAGACGGTATTCCGACTTGCCGGCGATGGCGCCCAGGGCGATGGCGATGGGGAGCCCCACCATCCCGGTGCCGGGTATGCCGACACCCATGGCGTTTTTGAGCATGTTGGCGCTCAAAGCCACTTCAATCTGCTTGGGCACGCCGCCCAAAACCTCTTTCGACTTGGCCACGGCCAGCGCCACGGCAATGGGTTCGGTGCAGCCGATGGCGGGCACCACTTCCCGCTTCATCAGCGCAATAATCTGGTCTTTCTCTTCGGTTTTCATCGGATGAAAAATTGAGCGGCAAAAATACATCAACTTTCCCCAAAATACTTCGTTTTTCTTATTTTTTCTTTACAAAAAATGTTTAAATTTGCCGCCGATTTTCAATTTCGGGAAATGTTGTTGTTTCAACAAGATACAAAAATTCCGGGAGCGAAAAGAAGAAAGAATATTTATCAATAAAAAACATAGAAGCACATGACAATGCAAGAAAAAATCAACGAGCTTTTGGAACTCCGTGAGAAAGCTCGTATGGCCGGCGGCGAGAAGCGCATCGAAAAGCAGCACGCCCAGGGCAAGTACACCGCAAGGGAACGTATCCTCAAATTTTTGGATGAAGGCAGTTTCGAAGAGTTCGACATGTTCTCCACCCACCGTTGCCACAACTTCGGCATGGAGAAGGACACTCCGCTCACCGACGGCGTGATCACCGGCTACGGTACCGTGGACGGCCGCCTCGTCTTCGTCTATTCGCAAGACTTCACCGTTTCCGGCGGTTCCCTGTCCGAGACCGTCGCCAACAAGATCTGCAAGGTGCTTGACCAGGCCATGAAGATGGGTGCGCCCGTCATCGGCTTCAACGATTCCGGTGGTGCCCGTATCCAGGAGGGTGTCAACAGCCTGGCCGGCTATGCCGAAATCTTCCAGCGCAACATCCTCGCCTCCGGTGTGGTTCCGCAAATCTCCGCCATCTTCGGCCCCTGCGCCGGCGGCGCCGTCTATTCTCCGGCCCTCACCGACTTCATCATGATGACCAAGAACACCAGCTATATGTTCGTCACGGGTCCCAAGGTGGTCAAGACCGTCACGGGTGAGACCGTCACCGTGGAAGACCTCGGCGGCGCCAGCGTCCACTCCACCAAGTCGGGCGTGGCCTCCTTCGCCGTGGAGAACGAGGACGACGGTATCGCCATGATCCGCCAGCTGCTCAGCTTCCTCCCCTCCAACAACATGGAGACGGCCCCGCGCTACAGCTGCGAAGACCCCATCAACCGCCTCGACGATGTGCTCAACCAGCTCATCCCCGAGAACCCGAACAAGCCCTACGACGTCAAGACCGTCATCAGCAGCATCGTGGATAACGGCGAGTTCCTCGAAGTCCAGCCCAACTACGCCAAGAACATCGTGGTCGGCTTCGCCCGCTTCAACGGAATGTCGGTCGGCATCGTGGCCAACCAGCCCAACTGGCTCGCCGGCGTGCTCGACATCAACGCCTCCCGCAAGGGTGCCCGCTTCGTCCGCTTCTGCGACGCCTTCAACATCCCGCTGGTCACGCTGGTTGACGTTCCCGGTTTCCTCCCCGGCACGGGTCAGGAGTACGGCGGCATCATCCTGCACGGCGCCAAGCTGCTCTATGCATACGGCGAGTGCACCGTCCCGAAAGTCACGGTCATCCTGCGCAAGAACTACGGCGGCGCTTACTGCGTGATGAGTTCCAAGCATCTGCGCGGTGACATCAACTACGCTTGGCCCACCGCCGAGATCGCCGTTATGGGTGGCAGCGGCGCAGCCGAAATCATCTACGGCTCCCAGATGAAGAAAATCGAGAACCCCGAAGAGAAGGCCCAGTTCCTCAACGACCGCGTGGAGGAGTACCGCAAGATGTTCTCCAACCCGTACGTGGCTGCCCAGTATGGCTACATCGACGACGTCATCGAGCCTCGCAACACGCGCTTCAGAGTTATCCGCGCCCTTGAGTCTCTCAAGAACAAGCGTCTGGAGAACCCGGCCAAGAAGCACGACAACCTCCCATTATAACCCATTACCACAAAAACAGAACACAATATGAGATATTTCAACAAAATCTTGTTCTTGTTGCTGGCAACGGTCGTAATGGGCAGCGCGCTCGCACAGTCCACCCACGACCTGCGCTTCAACGAGATGATGATCAAAAACGTGGATAACTACCAGGACGAGTATGGTCGCTGCGTGCCCTGGGTGGAGGTGTTCAACCCCGCCTACAATGTGGTCAACCTCGCCGGCTGCTACATCACCGACGACACCACGGGCCTCTCCGCGATGGGCAAAAGAGGCGCCCAGATACCGTCCCACTGGTACCGTATCTCCAAGTCTGACATCCACACGGCTATGCCGCAGCGCTCTTTCGTCATCTTCTTCCTGGATGGCGAGCCACTGTACGGCACCTTCCACGTCAACTTCGACGTCCGCACTTCCAAGACGAATTACTTGGCCCTCATCACCTCCGACGGCAAGGAGCTGATTGACATTATGCACTACCCTGCCTCCCTGCGTGACACCGCCCTGGTCTTCGGCTACGAAAGAGACGGTATCACCGAGAACGCCCACATCCTCGACCACTTCACGCCGGGTTCCTCTAACGAGGTCACCATCAAGGCCTCCAAAGAGGAGAAGCTGAAGAAAGAGGACCCGTACGGCATCGGTCTGGCCATCATCGCTATGTCGGTGGTGTTTTCCTGTCTCATCCTCATCTATCTGATGCTGAAGGTCTTCGGAGCAATGTCGCGCCGTGCCGCCAGAAAAGAGGCCGAGAAGAGCGGCAAAGCTGCTGCCGTCGCTGCCTCCACGGATGGCAAGAAGGACGATGACATCGTGCTGCAGACGGGCGAGGAGATTGCTGCCATCACGGCTGCCCTCCATCTCCACTTCAACAGTATGCACGACGAGGAGAGCGAAGTCATCACCATCCATATGCCTTCCGCCCACTATTCCCCGTGGGCCCAGAAGGAGTTGGTTATGAAAAAAGCCCCGCGTATCAACAAGTAATTCATCAAAAAAGACATCATCAATATGAAAAACTATAAATTTACAATCAACGGTAACAAATATTCCGTAGAAGTGGGAGACATTGAAGACAACACCGTGAACGTGGAAGTGAACGGCACTCCCTACAAAGTAGAACTGGAAACTGAAATCACGACGCGTGTCAAACCCGTGGTGAAAGTGGCTGCCCCTGCCGCCAAGAGCGCTCCTGCCGCCGCTCCCGCCAACGTGAAGAACGCCCCCGCCGCGGCCACCGCTGCCGGCGCCACCCTCAAGTCGCCGCTGCCCGGCACCATCCTCGACGTCTTCTGCAAACCCGGCGACGCCGTCAAGGCCGGCCAACGCCTCTTCCTCCTCGAAGCTATGAAGATGGAGAACAACATCGACGCTGAAAAGGACGGTGTCATCAAGGAGGTGCGCGTCCACCGCAGCGACTCCGTGATGGAAGGCGACATCCTCGTGGTGTTTGAATAATCCGATAATCAATTATTACCAACAAAATAAAAAAGCAACTATGTTTGAATTTTTCAAAGAGGGCCTTCTCCAGTTCTTCAGCTATTCCGGCTTCGGAAACTGTACGTGGGGCCACATCATAATGATTCTCATCGGCTTGTTCTTCATCACACTCGGTATCGTGAAAGAATTTGAGCCGATGTTGCTCGTGCCCATCGGATTCGGCATCATCCTCGGCAACATACCCTTCACCGACGGATTGCAGATCGGGGTTTACGAGAACGGAGCCGTGCTGAACTACCTCTATTTCGGCGTGGTCAAGGGCTTCTATCCGCCCTTGATATTCCTTGGCATCGGGGCAATGACCGACTTCTCGGCATTGATATCGAACCCCAAGCTTATCCTCATCGGTGCGGCCGCCCAGTTCGGCATCTTCGCCGCCTACGCCATCTCCCTGCTTCTGGGCTTCACGCCTATGGAAGCCGGTGCCATCGGCATCATCGGTGGCGCTGACGGCCCCACCGCCATCTTCATCTCCTCCAAGCTGGCTCCCAGCCTGATGGGTGCCATAGCCGTGTCGGCCTACTCTTATATGGCCCTCGTGCCGGTGATCCAACCGCCCATTATGCGCCTGCTCACCACCCCCAAGGAGCGCCTCATCCGTATGCGCCCGCCTCGTGCCGTCAGCCACCGCGAGAAAGTGCTCTTCCCGCTGCTCTGCATCCTGCTGACCGCCTTCCTCGTGCCTTCCGGCCTGCCCCTGTTGGGTATGCTCTTCTTCGGCAACCTGCTGAAAGAGTGCGGCGTCACCAAACGTCTCGCCAACACCGCCTCCGGTCCGCTCATCGACATCGTGACGATCCTCATCGGTCTCACCGTCGGCGCCTCCACCCAGGCCACCAACTTCCTGAGACCCGCCTCCATCCTCATCTTCTGCTTGGGCGCCTTCTCCTTCGTGATTGCCACCGCCACCGGTGTGCTCTTCGTGAAGTTCTTCAACCTCTTCCTCAAGGAGGGCAACAAGATCAACCCGCTCATCGGCAACGCCGGCGTCTCTGCCGTGCCCGACAGCGCACGCGTCTCCTATGTGGAAGGCATGAAGTACGACAAGACCAACTTCCTGCTGATGCACGCTATGGGTCCCAACGTGGCTGGCGTCATCGGCAGTGCAGTGGCCGCCGGTATCCTGTTGAGCTTCTTGTACTAAGCCATGCCCAATGCCGGTGTTTGCATCGGCATAACCCATACAAAAAATCCCCGCATGTCAATAGGCACGTGGGGATTTTCTTTTTTTATACCACAAGCATCAACGCCATTTCTCCAATTCTGATACTGCCTCAACGGCATCCTCCACATCGTCGGGAAGGGCGGGGAAGAAGTCAATGCCGGTGAGGTTCTCCACCTCATCAATGCTTCGGCAATAGTAGTGGAGCTGGCGGTGTCCGGGCTTGTTGTCGAACACAAAACCGAGGGCCTGCCACTGGCCGTTGATCTTGCACAAGAGCACCTTGTAGAAGGCGTCGGTCACGGCCACATTATTCCGGCCAATCACCTCAGGATTGTTGGACATTATGGGACCGCAGGCAATATAGACACTTCCGTAGCGGTTAGCCCAAAGACGGGCCTGCTCCTCCAGCACCTTCCAGTCGCCGTCGTTCAGGTTATGGTCCTGCGGGCAGACATTGGAGAGATAGAACGACTCACGCATCGCGGTGGTATCCCATTTCATATCGCCCGCCGGCGCCATGTGGCCACGGGTGTAGCTAGACCTCGAGTAGTCGCGATAGGTAGGGCAGACGCCTTTTACATCGGGGTCGGGCTCAAAGTGGATGGCGCGGGGCACGGTGCCTCGCACCTCCTCACGGGTCAGCTCATAGGCCACCCAGTTGGGCACACACCAGTCGGAGTTGTAACTGACCGTGTAGCCCTTGTGCGCGATAATCTGCTCGGGACGGTCCGCCTTCAGCACGGGAATCTCCATCAGATCGGGAACCGGATCGGCAGTGGTACGGGCGCTGGCAGTCGGCTGAGCACCTGCCAATTCACCCTTCTGGGAAAACAAATAAGTCAAGAGGCCGCATCCCACGAGGATGACCAGGAATACAATTGCCACTCGGGTCTTCTTATTCTGCGTCATATCGATAACGTTTTCTATGAATAATTTCGGCAAAAATACAAAAACTATCGGAAAAGTGTAATGCCGTGGCGTCAAAGTTCTCCTTTGAACAGATTGTCCATAAACAATCCCACCCGGCTCATCACGATGCAGGCGCGGCTCTTGTCAATGACAATGCGCACCTTTTTCGTGGTAACGGTCTCGGTTAGGACAAGGCGTTTGTACCCGATGGTGGTCTCCTCTGCGATGGTGCGCCAGTGGCCATTCTCATCCTCCACCTCAACGTGAAACTTCTCCACGCGCTGGCCGAGCGGGATGTATTCTTGCAGCATCACGCGGTTGAAGGTCTGCGGCTCACGAAATTCCAATGTAACCCACGCGGCAGTCACAGTGTCGTCGGTAACCCAATAATCATCGTAGCCATCGCTTATTACATTAAAACAACTCGGGACCTCATTTTGACATTCAAAAGCAAAAATTTTAGATTTTTTATTCTTCGAACGGCAATTAGACGCATTAATATGCGCCTTTTTCGCCAGATCGTGCACGAAAATGCTGTCCAGGGCGGCACGAAACTCCACCAAACGCAGCGAGTCCTCGGCGGGGATGAGGCCACGGTTGTCGGGCGGCACGTTGAGCAGCAACAGGGAGTTGCGACCCACGCTGTTGTAGTAGATTTTCAGCAGTTCCTGCACACTCTTCGGGTGCTCACTTGCGCGCCAGAACCAGCCCGGCCGGATGGAGACATCCGTCTCGGCGGGAATCCAGCAGGCACCGTTATAGTTGCCCGCATTGAGCGTATCCTGCGACGGGGCATTCTTGCCCGGCTCGCAGCCTTTCACATCGAGCCGCGACCAGCAGGTGCGCCCGCATTTCCCCTCTTCGTTGCCCACCCAGCGGCATCCCGGACCCACATCGCTGAAAATCACCGCATTGGGCTGCAACTTCTTCGTCTGCCCGTTAAACTTCTTCCAGTCATAAACCTGCTTCTTGCCGTTCGGGCCTTCGCCGTTGGCCCCGTCGAACCACTGCTCAAAAATAGGACCATAGCTCGTATGGGCGTGCCGCAACGTCTTGAGGAACACCTTGTTGTACGCCGGCGTGCCGTAAGTGGGCGCGTTGCGATCCCACGGGGAGATGTAGATTCCGAACTTCACGCCGCCCTTTTGGCAGGCATCTGACAACTCGCGCAGCACATCGCCTTTGCCGTTGCGCCACGCGCTCTCGCGCACGGTGTGTGTGCTCAGCGGATTGGGCCACAGGCAGAATCCGTCGTGGTGCTTGGCCGTGAGGATGATGCCGCCAAAGCCCGCCTGTTTCGCCACGGCAACCCACTGGTGGCAGTCGAGGGCGGTGGGATTGAATATATCCTCTGCCTCCGTGCCCTCGCCCCACTCGAGGCCGGTGAAGGTATTGGGGCCGAAGTGGCAGAACATATTCATCTCCATCCGTTGCCAGGCCACTTGCGCGGCGGTGGGCACAGGACCGTACGGCGCGGGAGGATTCTGCGCCAGGAGGCAAATTCCCCAAAAGAAAAGAGACAGGAGCAAGGATGTCCTTTTCATCCTTTGGTTAAGGCGCGCCACCTCGTCAAGGTTGGCGACACGCTTGGCGGTTCTTCTTTTTTGCGTCATAGTTCAGTAGAGATTATACCGATTCTATGCTGCAAAAATACAAAAATAAACATTCGAAACTATGATGCTTCGGCGATGACAACCGTTCCTTTGCCAGCATCCATTCTGATGCGGTCGCCGTTTTTCAGCAGTTTGGTAGCCCCTTTCACATTGACAATGGCGGGCAAGCCATACTCGCGCGCCACCACCGCCCCGTGCGACAAGGACGAGCCTATCTCCGTAATCAAACCGTTGACAACCGAATAGTAGGGAGTCCAGCCAATGTCGGTGAAGCGCGCCACCATAATCTCACCTTCCTGTAGCTTGTTGGCATCTTCAACCGAATAAACGACCCGCACACGCCCCTCGCACTCCCCGTTTGATACGGGAACACCATTCATCACACCATCGCTCTGCTTCACATCGAGCACATCCGCCGTAGGTTTGCCAATATAGATATCATCAAAAGAGAGGGTCTCCTGGATGGCGTATGCTTTCCGGCGCCTTTCAGCAACGTCAACGAGAGCGGTGTCCCCGTCAATCAACCTGCCGATGTCAGAATGGGTCAGAAAATAGATTAAATCCGTATCCGCAAGGAGATTGGCCTCCACCAACAAAGTGGCCAAGCGTGCGTACTGCGTTTTGAACAAATCTATGATTCGAATCAGCAAGGATTTCGTGTATTCACGGTCCACAACCGCCTGCCGAGCCTTTTTGGCAAATGATATGGAGGCTTTTTTAAGCAGCGGGTTCTTAATGAATGCGAATTCTTTCTGAAAATCAATCGCTTCTTCGCTTTGGGTAAGGTTCATCGGCGAGTTGATAATGCTCAGCAGATAATTCATCAGCGGCATCTCGTCATCCCTCCACGGTTTGTTTCGCATCTCCGCCTCCTTGATGCAGCGATGGCCGTGCCGGAACAGGAACTGCCGGTATTGGGTATTGGTTTCCGCATCGCTTTTAATGTACTCCAGCAATTCGCTGGCGGTGAAATGCACGGCCTGCGGCTCCCGCTTCTTGATCAATGACGCCATCTCCTGCAAGCGCAAAAGGATATCGGCACTTTCGATATTAGGGATATTGGTCAGCAGATGCGACAAAAAAGACTGATACTTCTTCTTGTCGGGAAAATACTTGTCCACCATCCTGTACAGGGTGCTGGAGGCGCTGCCGGAATACGACGACGAAGCATAGTGGTAGATGAGACTTTCGTCCAAATAAGCAAGATTGCGGTCAATACTCTGATAAAGTTCCCTGTATGAAGAGGTTTTGGCAAAATGGACTTTGGTCAACAACGCGTCAAAACGCTTCATCGCGCGATGGCCGGAAAAAACGTAACGTAAAAACCTCAAGGAATTGATGCCGCGGACAATCGGATTGGAGAACTTGGCGGTAACAGGAGGATAATCGTGATATTCGCCCATAATGGACAGATTCATCGACTGCGGATCAGCAATCCCGACTTTCGCATACATATTGTAGAGCAGGTTCATATCAAAGAACAGATGTCCCGATATGGAAGAAATCAGCCGCAGCGGCTTTTCCTCGTATGGCGAGCGGTACACGCCGGCCTTGTAGAGCATATAGCGCATACCGTAATCGATGGCATTTGCAGAGGTGGACAACGTCAGCGGCGTGACAGCCCCGGGCATCATCTCGCCCACATTCCTTTTGGTGAACAGATGCCCGCTCAGGTCATCGTCGCGGTCGAACTCCTCAATATCAATGATTTCCGTCGTGATGGGGCGCATTTGCAACAGGTAGAGTTTCCCTTCGTGGATGGCCCATTCCAGATCCTTCTCCTCTCCAAAAATCGTACGCACCTTTTTTCCGGTCTCATAGAGCAGTTTGATTTCATCCTCATTGAGCAGGTCGTCACCGCAAGGACGGTAACATTTGCGGGAAATCTCGTAACGGCGGGCAGAAACCTGACCGGAAACCAGATTCTCGCCCTGCCCTTCGACCGCCTCGATGAGGATGGCCGATCCGTTGTTCGGGCCGGCGGTGAAAATCACCCCAGCCTTGTCGCTGTCAATCATCTCCTGAACCACAATATTCATCGCGCCCCGGCCCAACTCAAAATGGCGGGCATAATCCTCCACACGGCGGGAGTTCAGGGAGTCCAGACATTTCCTGACGCTCTCCATCAGATGGGCACGGTCCACAAACAGGCAAGTCTCATACTGGCCCGCATTGGAAACGGCAGACTGGTCTTCGTTGGAGGCGGAAGAACGCACCGACACCTGCCGCGCATTCATAGCATCAAAAGCCTGATAAACAGACTCTTCATCTATCTGGTCCGTATCGGTGATGACAAAGCCTTGTGGGACGGAGAATCCCTGCCGGACCAACATATCCAGCCCTTTCGCCTTGCCTCCCACAAACGGATAGATCTCCTCAGGCAGTTGCCCTAACTGATATATCTTCATCTTATAATCTCTTTTAATTCTCTTTGATTGAAAAAGCGGTTGCGGTCGGCGTTAAAGCCGATTTCCAAAATGCCACGGGAAACTTTGCCGTCGATAGTGAATTCCGCAATGTTCTCGTGCAGAATATATTGGCCATCTTGGAAATGGTAGGTAACACCTGTCAGGAACTTCGCCTCTACGGGAATCGTCCTGGCATCGTCCAACTTCACACGGAAAGCCAGTTCTCGGGGAATCGTGCCCTGGTTGATCTGCTCAAAATCCAAATCCGCCTGCAGCATAAAATGCAAGCCCTTGCCGTCACGGTAATTGCCCACCTCCAGGACACTCATCACGGGATAAGAAACCAGGGAGTAGTTGAACTGCTGGTCGGGGGAGACAGCCATCAACCAGAGGTGGTTGTTCATATAGTTCCAGTCCCGTTTGCCGAAGGAATGGTCGCGCACACAGGGCAGACGGAAAGCGGTGGCGCTGCCGTTCAGGGTCAGTTGACCCTCCAGCACCCCCTCCTGCTCGTAATGGCACTGGCCGCTGACATTCTGCAGCTGGCCGAAAAACGACTTGCTCCATTTTTCGTTGGCAATTCCCGCCGCCATTCTCTCCGCCGGCATATCGCTCGTGAAATCAATGGGTTTCTGGTTGCCGGCAAAAGTGGCTTGAAGGCTGACCTCGTCATTTTCATTCAGCTTGCCTTGGAAAGAGAGAGTCCAATTGTCACCGTTTTTTTCCACCCTGAGGGGAGATTCACCGACGGGGAAAAACTCCTGTCGCAAGGAATAGATACTTCCGCCCAAAAAGACGGCAAACCATACCTCTTCAGAATGCACCCTCTTTCCCAAGCGGGCGAAGATGGACATTTTCTCGTCGTGGGCGGAAAAATAGTAGGAATTGTTCAGCCATTTGTTCTTTTCGCCATCAAGAGAAAAGTTCTCGGCATATTGGTAATCAAAAGGATTTTGCTGGTTCCTTTTGGCCAACGCCCGGCACATAATCCGTTTTTTCAAACTGTAAAACATAATCCAATATTAAGACGCTGCAAATCTACATAATATTCTGATTTATCATTAAGTTTTTTTAAGATTTATATATAACTAATACTCAATTTATTATCTTTATTAATTTACCTCAGGGCATAGAAATTCAACATCATTCCAGTCTCTTTTTTCGCATATTTAAAAAAAAGGTAGTGATATAGGTGCTGACCTATAAAAGCAAAAGACATTGTCTCTCACGTCGTTTATTTTGTTTGTGGCACGGCAGTGCCGCGAGGCACCAACTCCCCTTCTGATTCTCAGAAGGGGTGCCCGAAGGGCAGGGTAGTTAATATAAAGAATATGAATACTTTATTGAAAGAAATGAACTTCATCAACGGCATCAGAATCAAAGGGAGATTCGTCAAAGGTAAGACGTTTTTGGGGTCCCGCTTTTCAATTAAAGAGTCTTAAGTTCCTGTCCTACAATCTTCCACTCCCCTGGTTGGAGTCCGTCCAGACTGAGGTCTCCGATTTGGACACGGATGAGTCGCAGGGTGGGGAATCCGACCGCTGCAGTCATACGGCGCACCTGGCGGTTTTTGCCTTCGGTGAGGGTGAGGCGCACCCAGCTGGTGGGGATGTTGGCGCGATAGCGGATGGGCGGCACGCGCTCCCAGAGGTTCTCGGGCGGCAGCGCCCGCTCGGCCTTGCAAGGTCGGGTGCGGTACCCTTTGAAGACGACCCCTTTGGCCAGCTGCTGCAGTGCCTCGTCGGTGATTTCGCCATCCACTTGGGCAAGGTAAGTGCGCGGGTGGGCATTCTTGGGGTCCAATAGCCGCTTGATGAGCCGGCCGTCGTCAGTCAGCAGCAGTGCGCCCTCGCTGTCGTGGTCGAGTCGTCCCGCGGCATAGACGCCGGGCGGGAACCCGAACTCGTTGAGGGCGCGGTGCCCCGCCTCGGGAGTGAACTGGCTCAGCACGCCGTAGGGTTTGTTGAAGAGAATGACCATAATCTGACTTTCGTATTTGTTTTTCCTTTTCGTCCGACGGGCAAAAATACAAAAAATACGTGTGTCCACGAACCTATGTTTATGCGCCAACGCCTGTATGGGCATAAGCCAACGAGTATGAATTGCGGCTGTTTCAGGTTGTCGCTTTTTTTTTCGAGCCGTTACGAACCACATCGTTTCTTTGCCAATTGAAACTCCTTCGGGTAATGGCTTTTAAGATACGCCATTTGAAATGCTCGAAGGGTGTATTCCAACTGATACCCTTTGTTCGTAGTGTAATGACCATATCGGCACAATGAGTTGAAAACTGATTCCAGAACTTCGGATGAATACCCGTTTCCGCTACCTCCTTCAAGGAACAAAGGTCGATAATGCTCCTCCAAGGTTTGTTTGTCCTGATTCCGCAGCGACTGCAAAAAGCAGGCGGCATCTGTTCCTGATAGATTTGCGATCATCTTCGCCAATAAGATAATCTGCTCGTCAAAAATCAGAAGCCCTTTTGTCTCGTCCAAAACATCCGACATTTCAGGAATGGGGTAATCAATCATAGAGCCTGTTTTTGTTCGTGAAATATATTCCGAAATGTTCACTTCCAAAAATGGACGAAACAAAGTGTTGAAAGAGACCAATTTCTCAAGGCTGTTTAGCTTTATGTCTTGGATGTATTCCTTTTTTTTATCATACCAGCTGTTGAGTAAGGATATATCGATGAAATCGCCATCTTGAAGCATCTCCCAAGTGTTGGAGTCATTCAAAGGGATTGAGTGTAGATAATCAAACTTCGCTTCATTGGGAATGCCGATAAGGTCGAGCGTATGACCGACAATCGAAATGTAGGGCATTGACAGGATGTGAAGAAATGTGCCGCCATGCTCTTGAATGTCAGAGCAACTCGTGAAATCGGGGCAGAGAGTCTTTTCACCAGAGTTAGAATCTGAGATTTCCCGCATAGGCATCATGTTTGATAAGTCTTCACGGGACAGCACCCATCGGAAATCGCTGATGCATTCTTTGGATGTCCCATCTTTCCTTTTGACCGATTGGAACGTGGAAGCCATCCTGTTTCCGTATCGCTGCTTCAGCATATCCACAAAGTTGACATGCTTCAGTGAATCCGTTTCTATGGTCAAATCCGGAATTCGTTTGGTTTTTAAGTGAAAAAAGGCTTCGAAAGGCAAGTTGAACTGCAATGGGTTTGTGAAAGTGAGTCCTAATAAGTGACAAATCATGCTGCACGCGACATTGCCACGCGACATAGGCAGACATCCGTCAATTGTTGATCTGCCTTGCTTAATCGCGTCTCTGACCAAAATAAAATAATCTGCCCACCTCTCTTTGATGGTCAGAAGTTCCAGCTCCTGTTCTATCCGAGCCTTCACTTTTGGAGATGTCTTTTTGCCAAACTGTTTTTCCGCTGCTTGTTGAACCAAATCTCGAAGATATAATCTGGAATCTTTATATCCATCTGGTAGGTTCGGCGCAGGTACGGTTTGCCAATAGTGGACAGTTTTGAAAGTGCGCACTTTCCCGTCGTAAGGCTGAAGGTGCGCAAACATAAGTTTGGAGATGTTTTCGGATCTGTTCATTTTTTTATTTTTTTGCAAAAGAACAACTCACCTGTGTAAAATCAATTCACAACGAAGCTTATTGTCTTTTTTATTTTTTTAGGGTGTGTAATGATTTTTCATACGAATGTTTTATTTTTGCAGCTATAAAAAAATAGATATGCCGACCAATGTATATAATCGATGCCTGTGGCTGCTAAACACGTTCCTCGTCAACAAGAGATTGACATTCAAGGAGATTCAGAAAAAATGGGGAACTTCACATCTGTATGAGGGCAAGCCTCTTAATTTGCGCACTTTTCACATCCATCGAGCTATGGTGGAGACGATGTTTAACATTAAAATTGTTTGTGACGCCAAGGACGACTATCGATATAGCATTTCTGACGAAACCCCTATTCAAGAAGATTTGGCCCTCAGATGGCTGTACAACACGTTTAATGTGAGCAATTTGGTGAGTGAGGGGAAAATGATGACCGACCGTGTTCTGCTGGAAGATATCCCAGAGGGCACCGAATATCTGCAAACCATCGTGGAGGCGATGCGCCAGAACCGGGTTTTGGAAGTCGAATACCAACCGTTTTACGAAGAACATCCTAAGAACTATCATGTGCAGCCTTATTGCTTGAAGGTGTATCGGATGCGTTGGTACATTTTGGGCAAGTTTGAGGAGATTGGTGAACTGCGTCATATCTCACTCGACCGCACATTGAACTTGGAGATGACGGAGAGAAAGTTCAAACTCCCTCAAGATTTTTCCGCTGAGGATTACTACAGATACGCGGTCGGTCTTTGGGTGAACCGCGATTTGACACCGGAAACTGTCACACTCCGCGCTTACAGCGAACAGAGCAAGTATCTTCACACCCTCCCGCTGCATCCCTCGCAAATGGAGGTGAACAGGACTGCTGAGTTTGTCGATTATCGGTATGAGGTGCTCGTCACACCCGACCTTGTCAGTGAACTTTTGCGGATGGGTGACAAGGTGGAGGTGTTAGAGCCGAAAGAACTTCGAAGAAAGATGAAGGCTGCCGCCACAGACATTCTGAATCGATATAAGAAACAAGTCAAAAAGAGTATAAATTAAAGAAATGTATTATGAAAAAGTATTGTGAAAAAGGAAGCAAAAGAATGCTCCAATTATTATTAACAAATACTATTGACACACTTAAAACGGAATTGAAAGAATCAAAACTAGTGTGTCTTTCTCCTGAAGGGGATAATTTTAAAGAGCATCAGTTAAACAACAAAAAAGTTATGAAAATATTGGGGTTGGATGATGGTTTTTGGAAAGGGTTTTGGCCCACTCGTCAACCCCAGTGGGATGGGATTCTCATTAACGATGATAAAGAAAAGTTTGATACCGTATATTTAATTGAAGCCAAGTCTCATATACATGAATTTGTTAGTAGAAGAAAACTCAAGGACAATGCTAGTAAACAACAAACGACTAATAATAAATTGATTGAAAATGCTCTTAAAAGTGTGTCAGATAAACTCGGAATACAATGTTTTGACGAACAACAATGGATGTTTTCTTATTATCAAGTTGCAAACAGATTGGCATTTCATCAAAAGTTAAAGGAAGGGCTCAAGGGGAAAGAGGTCAAATTGATCTTTCTGAATTTTTTAAATGACCCTACATGGAAAAATGAAAACAAATCAGTTAACGACAAACAAATATGGGATGATAAATATGAAAAAATCTTCAAAAAAATGGGACTCAATAGAGATGTTCTTGAACGGCAACAAGGAGTAATAATCATAAACAACATAGATGCGTCTGGTTTTACATCAAAAAACTAAAAGTTAATCTGCACTTCAATGAGTTATTAAAATCGCATAGTATATGAACATTAGAATCCATCGCGGCACACACCAAATTGGGGGCTGTGTCACAGAGTACGAGTATGAGGGCTGGCGATTGTTCGTCGATTATGGCGAGCAGCTGCCGGACACTCCTAAAACTGAAAAACTACAGGTAGAGGGCCTGACATACGGGGATTTGTCGAAGAGCGCGTTGCTCATCACCCACTATCACGGCGACCATATAGGTTGCATCACGGAACTGCCCGAATCCCTCCCGATGTACATCGGCAAGGTGGCACGGGATGTTCAACTGGCCCTGTCAAATCACTTGAAATCAGTTGATGCCGGCCAAGAGAATATGATAGAGCGGCTGAACCACGCTCATCTTTTCGAGCCGGCCGGAAAGTTCTCTTTTGGACCATTCGACATTATGCCGGTAACGGTTGACCATTCCGCCTTCGACGCTTACGCGTTCAAGATAGAGGCTGGCGGTGTCAAGGTTTTCCACACGGGAGATTTCCGCACGCACGGATTCAGAAGCGGAAAACTCGACAAAATGCTCAACAAGTTCGTCGGTGATGTCGATTATCTGGTTTGCGAGGCCACGAATGCAAGGTGCTATGATAAAAAGACCCCAACAGAGTCTGATATCCAAAAAGATTTCGAAACACGCTTCAAGGAGAACAAGTTCAATGTCGTCTATCTCTCGTCCACCAATATCGACAGATTGTTTTCCCTGTATCACGCCGCTTTGGAAGCGGGCAGGCCATTTTATGTGGATGGTTACCAAAAGGGGATCATGGATATAATTGCCAAAAAAGATTCATTATGGAGCAAGTCGAAATTATACCGATATGGGCAATATGAACCTAAAGTACTTCTTTACGATCATTGCGATCACAATGAATTCAAGGTAAACGAAAAATTTGAAGATTTTATCGACCTCAAAGGTTATGTGCTAGTCGCCCGGTCCAATCCGAGATTTGACCGGTTTATTGAACGGCTGCCCGGCGAGAAGAAAAAATACCTGTCGATGTGGGAAGGTTATGTCAAGGAGGGCGATACTTATAATGAGAGTTTGGCCAGGTCGTTGGGCGACGATTACGAATATATCCATACCAGCGGGCATTGTGACATGACCAGTATGCGAGAAGTTTTCAGCCTGCTTCACCCTAAAGCCATAATACCCATTCACACCGACAGTCCGGACGCTTTTGCAGGACTCTTCTCTGACGAATGGCCGATTATCTTGATGAATGACGGGGAGACATTCTCTCCCGCCGATTCCTCGTTGGCTGATGCCGTTTTGGCAGACGTTCTTTGTGTAAAGGCTCTTGCCGAGGACATTAAGGTAGTCGACAATCCGACAGGAGAATCCGCATGGGGACTTGAAGAGAAATGTATTGGGAAATTCAAGAAGTTGGAAGATGCTACATTTGCTATCTCGCACACTTCTTATAAAACCAACGCCACACTTGGATACGAAGTGGATGAAGAGGAAGATATGAGCTCTTCTGTCGTTAACGTATATGATTCAGGGATGACTCTTTTGGCAACGTATAAGAGAGGTGGCCATAAACCAGGCGGGAATAAGTACCAGGAGGCGTGCCGTTTCGCTCCAGGTGAGAAAGTGCTTGCCGCTTTTCATGCAGATTATTATTCTGTAGTGCCTGCAACCGTAAAAGGTCCCGTCACGCCAGACCATTTCAGAGAAATTTATGAAAACGACGATCTCGTCCAGATTAATTACGACACTTTTGAAGATTTTCTAAACATTCTTTGGGATTGGGACTGGGATTCCGTTGCCGTGCATCCCCACATCAAACTGGAAGGATTGGGTGAAAAGATGGGTGATACAATGCTTATACCCAGAGTGTTCCTGTTTCCGTATCGTGAATTCAAGCTGGTCAAAAGTGATATTATAAAAGAGCAGGAGTGAATGCATTCACAAGCCGCTGTCCCAACTCGTAAGCGTTTTGCAGGTCGATGGGGAAATGCTCGTCGCGGAACTTGCGTTTGACTTCCTCGTTGAACATCGTCATAGCATAGCGGGAATAGTCGTTGAACTGGTACGTGTTGCAGACGTACAGGGTCTCGCAGTGGCCGAAGTTCGCGCGCAGCTGGTCGCCGCAGGTGCCGAGCAGCACGGGGTAATTCCACTCCGGCATCGCCTCCTCGGGGATGTTCATCGTGAAAATCATCGCCGTCTGTTTTGGGATAATGGGGCGTTTGCGGTTGCCTTGCTCGTCAATGTCGTACGTGAAGTTGGGGAAGACCAGCCGTTCCAGGAACGAGCGTGTCTCGCCAGTCGGGTAGCTGAGATAGACGGGCGAGCCGACCACAATCACATCGGCCTCGCGGGCTTTCTCGAGCAAAGGTCTCAGTCCGTCGCGGATGGCGCACACGCCGTCGGTCTTGGCGTTCTTCAACTGGCAGGCGAAACAGCTCTTGCATCCCGTGAATGTGAGGTCATAAAGGTGAACCATTTCGGCTTGCGCACCCGCCTCCACAGCACCACGCATAGCGCTTTCCAGCAGCAAAGCCGTATTCTTGTTTTTACGCGGACCGCCGTTGACAAACAGCGCTTTAACAGTCTTTTTCTCCATAAACAAAGAGGTTTTTATAATGTGACAAAAATACAAAAAATAAAATACAGAGCAACACAAGCAGTGCAGAGTTGGGTAGAGCTCCGAATTGGTGGAGAAGAAGAGCGGAGTGGCGAATTAAATGGTCAAATAAATGGTCAATTAAACGAGAGCCAAGAGGACACTTTAGCATTCATTAGAGATTATAAAGGTTACAACACAACCAAAATTGCAGAAGCACTGAACAAACCATTCAGAACGATAGACAAGCATACCAATGCGTTGTTGAAGGCCGGATTGATTGAACGGCGCGGAAGCAAGAAAACGGGCGGATATTATCCGGTCGGAGCGGAGGGGTGATTTTATGAACACTTTTTTCATTGCCGTACCATTGGTTATACAAACCCACTTGTTTTTTATGCAAACAAGAGCAAACCAAGCATGTGATTATCGCAAAACACACAAATGAAAAACACACGTGAAGAGAACAAAATAATCAAGGAAGACAGGGGCGGCGAGAAGCATTTCGGCTACAAGAACCATACCAAGGTGGACAAGGGGAGCAAGCTCATCAAGAAAGGGGTGACCACCGATGCGCCCGTCCATGATTCCAAGCCGGTGAAAGAGCTTGTGGATGAGAATGACAGGGGGGAGGATTTGTTCGCCGACAGTGCCTACATCGGCAAAGGGGTGAAGAGGGTGATGCGGAAGTTCGGGATGAAGGACAAGGTGATCAAGCGGAACACCAGAGGCAAGAAGATCAGCAAATGGCAGGAGACCATCAACAGGAAGAACTCGAAGCTGCGCGTGAGGGTGGAACATGTGTTCGGATACATGGAAGAGTGCCTTCACGGAATGTCCAGCCGAGTGGTCGGCTTTGCGCGGAACGCGGCCTACAACACCCTGACAAACCTGGTCTACAACCTGTGCCGGTACGAGCAAGTGATGCGACTTGGAATGAACTAAAAAAGATAACCAATTGATAATCATAAATATACCCCCTAAAAAGTAGAAAAATTCAAAAAACAGACCGAACTAAAAGAATATTTATGTAGATGTGCAGCGTCATATTTTCAGATTTTGTTCAACGGATCTCGCGAGGTCTGGAGATGTGGCGCGAAAATGGTAAAAATAGAGGTCCCCACACGTTTTTTCTGCAACAATTTCAGGAGAATTTCGTCATACAGACAAAACTTAGGACTTAGGACTTGAGACTTGAACGAAGGAACAAAAACTTACCGAATATGAAAAAAATATACCCTTTCATGATCATGATGCTGCTCTGCGGATGGGCGCAGGCGCAGATCGACAGTGTGCAGCTGATTCCGGCCACGGTGCCGTACGGCTGCGACTTCAACAACCCTGGCGAGAATGCCCATTGGATTCTCTCGCGGTATCCGGCTGCGCCCGCCACAATCTATTACAACCACTTCGTCATCGGCACGGGCACGTCGGTGACGGGGCTCCCGGATGACTATTCGCTGTATGTCAGCCGAGACACATCGGGGAATTATATGGCAATGGGAGAGAACAGTCACCTGTTCGCCGAACGTCTCATTGACTTCGGGGCAGGCGGAATCTTCGACTTGGAATTTGACTGGAAGGCGTCGGGCTGCACGCCCACCTACTATCAGACTGCCGGAATGAAAGTCTTTCTGCGCGACACCACAGACATGATGCCTGCAGGCGCCCCCTCTTATGCCGACGAGCATCTGGATTACGCCCTGTATGACAACACATGGCGACACGGGCATGTGAACTTAGGGTATGTGACCGGGGTGAAGACGCTGCAGTTCTACACCTGGGGCTACAACTCCGGCCAAGCAATGCAGGTGCCTGCGGCGGTAGATAATATCTCCGTCTATGAGACGGACTGTTGGTCGCCGTCATTCACCCTCATGCTGGATACTTCGGCGGTGACTTTCCAATGGCAAGGCTCGCCCTCAGACACTTTCTTGATCGTCTATCGGCCCGAGTCGGGGACCTATTCGGACAACGTCTATGACACCGTGACGGGCAGCTCCTACGCGGTGACGGGGATGATACCGAACACGGCCTACGTGGCTTGGATGGCCAAGATTTGTAACGGACACGCCTCCGCCTTGTCGGAATCGTTCCACTTTGTCACACCGTGCGGAACCTTCATCGCACCCTTCACGGAGACGTTCACCACCGACGCCAACTGCTGGTCGTGGGACAACAACTTCTTCTCCCTTCAAAACGGCTATATCTACACGACATCATACAGCCAGTACAATCCTATCTTAGCCGTATCGCCCGTGATTGATGCCTCGGGATTAGCGCATCCGTATTTGCGATTTTCCCACTATCAGCCTGAGATTCAGGGTTATCATAAGAGCGTGACTGTCTATTACAGGGATAATCCGCAGGATGCTTGGCACAAGTTGGGAACGTACGTGAAACCCACGATGAGTTGGGTGGCAGATTCGTTGGCACTGCCCTCCAACTCCCCCACGCTACAACTCGCATTCGAAGGGGTGGGCAGCGGCTACAACTCCCGAGCCCAATTCGACGACATCAGTGTGTATGACGGGCCTACCTGTCCGGTGGTCTCGGAGGTGGTGTATGCAGGGACGGACCCTAACGGCGACGTGATGGTCAGCTGGATTGGAGCGCCCAGCTACAGCTACGATGTGCGCTACAAGAAAGCCACCGACACGGCTTGGACCTATTTCGGCGGGGTGGTGACGGAGCAGGTGACCCTGCCCGGTCTGGAGTCGCTGACCTCCTATATCGTGGAGGTCGCCACCCTTTGTGACTCCACGGAAGAGTATCACATACAGGGAACGTTCACCACGCCACTCCTTCCGGTGAACCTTCCCTATACCACCGATTTCGCGCCAAGCTCCGACCGGAATTGGGCGTTGGACAACAGTAACTGCGCCAGCTACTGGACAATGGGCACGCCGGGGACAAGTACTTGGAACAACGCGCTGTTTGTCACCCAGGATGGGACGACGGCAGGCTACAACAGCAGCTCCTACTCCACGGTCTGCGCCTACAAGACCTTTAACCTGAACGAAGGTCCGACAGTCTTTTTAGAATTCGATGTGCAGGTCGGCGGGGAGTCCACCAACAACTACCTGAAAGTCTTCTGGGTGCCCGACAGCTTGGAGTTTCCAGCCTCCACGGGGGTGCCTCAATACGCCCAGTTGACGTACCTGAACGGTGCGTTGAGTTTCGCCGACTATGTAGGTCAGACGGGCAATACGACGCAATATAAGCTGAACCTCACCAACGGCAACATCCTCCATGTGAATGTGGAAGTTCCGAACGTGAACCCTTCGGGGGCGGCCAAGTTGGTGTTCTGTTGGAAAAACACGACCCATGCGGGAGTTCAACCTGGTGCCATTATCTCGAATGTACATGTTTGGCAACCAAGTTGTTATACGGTTTATGACCTCAATGTTGCCACTACATTTTTGGATACGGCGATGGTGGAATGGGAGTCGTATTCTTCCACTGCCTCGTATATCTTGCAATACAAGCCGCAGACCATGGCTTGGACAGCTCCCGGGGTCGTAAGTATGGATGTTGCGGGCACGGATACGGTGCTGACGGGGCTGCTCCCCCAAACGCTCTATGACCTCCGCGTGGCTATGAACTGCAGTACCGACACTGCAGAGTGGAAAACTATCAGTTTCAGGTCGGGTTGCGAAATCGTCACGGTGACTGATGCGGCGCCTTTCTTGGAGACTTTCTCGGTGGATCCGGAATGCTGGAAAAAGTCGATAAACCCGTGGCATGAGTGGCAATATGTGGTCAGCGGAAAGTTCACCCACAACCATGCATTCCCTGGCGCGGACTCCTGCGGGTTGGTGTCGCCGGTGTTCGACATTTCGGGGCTCACCCGTCCATACCTCTCCTTGGACCATTACCAGCACGGGACTGCCGATGCCGACAATTTAGGCATTTATTACCGTACCAGCGCATTGGACGGCTGGCATCCGTGGGCGTTGTTCACGCAGAATATCGCCACGGCACATAAGGATTCTCTGCCGTTGCCGCAGCCGTCAGGGCTTATCCAGCTTGCCTTTTTCAGTTTTAATGTCCCGCCTGGCGGGAGCAGCATCCTCATCGACAATGTTGCGCTGTTCAGCGGCCCGGAATGCCCGCCGGTCTATTATGTGGAGGCCGACGGCATCACGGCTGACTCCGCCACCATCACCTGGGTGGGCTTTTCGGAAAACGGCTATGTCATCCGCTACCGCCATTTGCCCGACACTACTTGGATTTTCTACGACACCACGTACGACACCTATTACATCTTTGACGACCTTGAGGACAGCAAAAACTATCAGGTGCAGGTCTCGTCCGTTTGCTCGGGATCGGCTTATAAGTCGGTGACATTCTCCACGCCGTTGGGCATCGAAGAGATACCCTATTACACGGATTTTTCGCCTACGGAAGACCGAGGGTGGAAACTCAACAACGGCAGCTGCAACAACTATTGGATGATCGGACAGGTGAATGCTGCCGCCGATGCCGAGTATGCTTTGTTTATCACGAACGATGGAGCCACACCTGGATATGGCTGGAACTGGAGTTGGTCCACGGTGAGCGCCGAAAAGCTGTTCCGTGTCGGCACCAACCCGGAAATCACCATCGACTTCGACATCAAGATCGGTGGAGAGGACCATCTTGACTACCTCAAACTCTTCTTTGCGCCAGAGTCGGTGGAGTATGAACCCATGTTCACCCATGGCTCCAATCCGGGCTACATGTGGTATTATTGGCCAAACGGTTATTCGTATGACTACAATTTTGTTGATTATAAGCCGTTTACCTCCTATCAAGAGTATCCCCACCTGTTCAACCTCACCAACGGGAATGTCGTGCATGTTTCCGCCACCATGGCGAACCCGAATCAGAATCCTGACTCCAATTCTACGGCCAAGGTAGTGTTTGTGTGGACGAACGATGAAGCAGAAGGTGCCCAGCCCGGAGCCGTCATCTACAACGTTTCCGTGCATGCCAACCATTGCGATCCAGTGAGTAATTTGGCGGTCACAGAGTTGCATCCCACGTCAGCGACTGTTGCATGGACAGCTGGTAATGTCGAGACCTCCTGGAATATAGACTATAAAGTGGCCAGTGATGCCACGTGGATTTCGAATGCGGTGAACAGCACCACCCACACACTGACGGGGCTGCTTCCCGAAACGGAATACACCGTGCGCGTGCAGGCTGACTGCGGTGACGAAGGAGGGTCCACCTACAAAATGTTGACATTCACCACACCCTCTTGCGATCCTATCGACCAATGCGAATATACCCTCATTCTGACCGACACGTGGGGTGACGATTGGAATGGCGGTCGGCTGTATGTGTTTCAGAATGGGGTGAAGATCATGGATACGGCGGCGATTGACCATGTGGGTCATCACAATGAGATGTCCTACGATACCGTTTCGCTGTCGCTCTGCCATGGCGCGGATGTCCAGTTGGTATGGAACAGCGGCAACATGTACAATGAATGCGGAGTTATCTTCCTGGGTCCGGAAGGGAACACTTTGTATCAGATTTCCAGTCTTTTCTCCACCTTGATAAGTGGTGACAGCACCCTTTATGCTTTCACGGCTGACTGTCCCGTGGTGCCGCCCGTGGTGGTCACGGACTCGGTTTCCCAGATCGGGCAGAACCAAGCCACAATGTACGGACACATCGCCGACCCTGGCAACCAAACAATTGTCAATCAAGGGTTTGAGTGGAAAATGCTTTCCGGCGGGAACTACAATTACTCCGCGAATGTGAACGGCAACCCGATGTCATATACCGTCACGGATTTGCAGCACTCCACCGCGTATGTTTTCCGGGCGTTCGCGGCCACGGACACCGCCGTCTATTATGGACAGGAAATCACTTTCACGACGGAGGAGGGACCTTGCCCGGCGCCCACCAACCTGCATGTCACCGACTCCTCGGACAACACGCTCTCCATCGCGTGGACGGAGACTGGCGACGCGGAGGAGTGGAATATCCAGTACCGTGCCGGCAGTGGCGAGATGAACTCCGACGTCTCTTACCAGCCCTCCTATCTCATCACCGATTTGCAACCCAACACCGAATACCAGATCCAGGTGCAGTCCGTCTGCGGCACCCAGACCAGCGAATGGACACCCGTTGTGACAGCCTCCACGACCACAGGGCTGCACGACTTTGACCAGTCATTCGTCGTATATCCTAATCCCGCCAAAAATGTGGTCTGTGTAGAATACCTAGTGAATAATAATCTTTTTAGTGGCGAGATTCAGGTGTGCGATGTGTACGGGAAAACCGTTGTAGGGGCGAATCATTATTCGTCCCTACAGGTCGCCCGTATCGATGTCTCGGGTTTGGCCGCCGGTGTCTATTTCGTGCGGGTGACGACGGAAGAGGGGGTGGTGACGAAGGCGTTCGTGAAGAATTAAGAATTATGAATTATGAATTAAGAATGATGATAATACGATAAAATCCACCGAATCCCTGCCAACTACCGAGCTTTTGTCCCTGCCGGGACTGCCAACTGCTAACTACTAACTGCTAACTACTAACTACTAACTGCTAACTAACTTGGCCCTATTCCCTAAACTCTAAACCGAAATCCCCATCGTTCTTGCGATAATCGGCTTCAGAATCTTCACCCCGGCGAAGCGGTGGCCTTGCTGGTCGAAGTAGTTGAAATCCTGACATTTTGGGAATTTCTCTTCGAGGTAGTGGTGGTCGCCGAGAAGTTCGTCGTCGGTGGAGAGGGCGAAGTGGAGGAGGGTGTCGTCGCAGGGCAGCTTGTCGAAGACCTTGCGCTCGAAGTCGGCGAACTTGGCGAGGTCGGCGGCGGTGAACTGGTACTCCTCCTTGGTGACGAAGTTCTTCTGTTTGCCGAGGTGCTTGGCTAATGTCTCCGAAGGCCGGAAAGCCGGGTTGATGATCATGGCGGGGAGTTTGTGTTTCTTAGCGCAGTAGATGGCAAAGAAGCCGCCGAGGGAGGTGCCCATGACGGCGTTCACGCGTTGCGTGCGCACGAGCGAGTCGAGCTTCTTCTGCACACCGGCGGGGTCTTTGTAGTCGAACGTCGGTGACAACACCTGCCAGTCGGGGAACATCTTCTGCAACTCTTGGGCCTTGTGCCCGCCGCCCGCGGAGTTAAAACCGTGGATATAGAGGATTTTTTTGGTCATAGCGATTGTTTTTTTCAGGGCGCGAAAATACTAAATTATGAATGATAAATGCTGAATTATGAATGATTTTTGTTCAACATTCATAATTCATAATTCTTAATTCTTAATTCTTAATTAAACCACGTATCCCACCTCCTTGAACCCGAACACCTCCCGGCTTCCGTCCGGCAGTTCCAGCACTAACCGTCCGAAGCGGTCGATGTCGCGGATGATGGCGGTAATCTGTTGTCCGCCAATATTATACAAATGCGGCTCGTTACGGCGGTAGAGGTGCGACAGGTACTCCTCACGGAGGGCGGACTCGTGTTCCGTGGACAGCAGCGGACGGCGTTCTTGCAGCACCGCGAGGTACTCGTCCATCAGCGCGTCCACATCGTAATGTTGGCCGGTTTCGAGGAACAGCGAGGTGGGGTTGGGGATCCAATCGGGGAATTCCGCCTCGTTGACATCGATGCCGATGCCCGCCACGGTGAAGTCGAGGCGGCTGCCGGAGAGACTGTGCTCGGTGAGGTCGCCGGCAAGCTTGTGGTCGCGCACGTACATGTCGTTGGGCCACTTGATGAGGACTTCGGGCACGTACTTGGCGAGGAACCGGCGCGTGGCGGTCGCGAACCAGAGGTTGAAGACGAACTGGTCGGCGGCGGCGAGCCCTGTCTCGAAATAGATGCTGGTGAGGATGTTGAGTCCGCGCGAGCTGTGCCATTTGTTCGTGCCCGCACCGCGTCCCGCCGTCTGGAAGTCGGTATAGACGGCGTAGAGGTCCGGGAGCGGGTTGCCGTCGCGGCGTCGCTCTCTCGCCAGTTGCATCAAGAGGCTGTTGGTTGAGGGGGTGGATTGGAGATGGTTCATTTTAGGGTTAAGGGCCAAGGGTCAAGTTTTTAGGGTCAAGGGTCAAGTTTTTAGGGTCAAGGGCAAAGGGTCAAGTTTTTAGGGTCAAGGGTCAAGGGTTAAGGGTTAAGGGTTAAGGGGGCAAGTTATTAGGGTTTGGGAGATAGTTTTAAGGTTAGGGGATGGGGATAGATGATTATTAGGAATTTATGGATAAGATTTTGTGAATTAGAGATGATAGCATTTTTGTCAGTTCCGAGATAATAGCCAAGTGAGGTTGAATGTCTGATGCTGAGAGATAATGAATCTGCTCACAAGCAAGAAGTTGAGTTTCTAATTCAAAAGCGGAACCCCTTGCGATGGAGAGGAAACGGACATACTCTTTCGGGGTATGACGCCCATATCCTTCTGCAATGTTGGAAGGGATGGAGACTGCGGCTCTCCGCATTTGATCAGATAGCGAATATCTTTCCTCTTTAGGCAATTTTTTGACTATCTGGTACACTTTTGTGGTTAAATTCATGGCTTTCTGCCAAACTAATAAATCTTTGAACGTTTCAATTTTTTTCGTTGTTTCCATTGTTTTACTTTTTAATGATTTAAATTTGTAATTTTGGTTTATGGTGCGATACTCACTCCCCACTCCCTATCCTTTTAAAACTATTCCCTAATTCCTATTCCCTAATTACTAGGCCCTAGTTATTAGGCCCTAACCCCTGCTCTCTGCTCTCTACTCTCTACTCTCTACTCCCTATTTCCTATTCCCTAAACCCTAAAAAAATCCCAACCGAACTAACGCGCAAAAATACTATTTTTGCAGCTTGAAATTTAAAGTCGAAAAAAGAGATATGAAAAAACTCAGCATCATAGTGATATTGGCCGTCATGGCGGCGGTGACGTTGTTTTCCTGCAAGGACGAGAGCGGTGAGTTCGTGGAACAGCTGTACACGAACGCGCAGAAAGAGAAAGCCATCAAGGAGTGTCTGAAAACGTCCGCCGACTCGGCCGTCAACCATTTGTGCACCGAAGGCGGCTTCTTCAGCTACAACGACGGCGATTATCGGATTGACTTCAGTCCCCTGCAAAACAACATGTTCGACAGCCTGTCGCATTACGGATGGGGTGCGTTGGCCACCGATTCGCTCATCCGTCTCACCAACAAGATGGCGGAAAGTTGCGGCGCCCAGATCCGCCCGGCATTCGTCTCGGCCATCGATTCGTTGGAAATCGTCGATTATGACGCCCTGATCAACGGCAAAGTGGGCGCCATCACCCATTATCTCGAACTCTACAAGTACAACGAACTCAAGTCTGCCATCAAAACGCCCGTGTCCATCCGCATGGATGTCTATGGCGTGACGGACCTTTGGAATTCAATGTGGCAGTTGTATGTCTCCCATTGCCCCGTGCCCGTCAACTTCGACATCCAGAACTACGTGGTGGAGAAGATGTTGGACGGCCTGTTGCAGGAGATGTGTGCGGAAGAGGAACTCATCCGCATCGATTCCAACCACCGCAGCGATGCAACGGATTTGTTGGGTTGGTAGCCACCGGAAACATTTCTAAAACGACATAATCATCTTTGTTATGGAAAACCAGCCGGAAAAATCCACAAAAAAAGGAGTCGTCCTCCTGCTCGGCATCCTGATCGGGCTGTTGGCGGGTGCGTTGGTGGCACTGCTGGTGTCCGGCAGGGTGAACCCGAAGTCCCCGTCCGAAGTGAAGGTGATTGTGCCGGAAACGCAGGGCAGCAAGGACACGGTGGTCAAGTACGTCATCCATCAGTATCAGCCTGGAGAAGGAACTGAGTCCGTCAACGGGGAATCCGATTCCCTGCAGACCGATTCTCTTTATCTGGAGGAGGGTTTCATGGATTATATGTTAGAAGACGAGGAAGACGAACGGCTCGCGGAGGTGGAGAACACCAATGTCAGCTCCGAGAAGCTGGTTTCCCGCTACGACGCTCCCGTACTCTATTTCGATGCGAACAAAAACGCCATGGAAGCCCCCGACCGTGCGCACAAGACGGTTGAGGTGCAGTTCTGGAGCACGCCCATCCGCAACAAAATAGTCTATTCTTTTGAAGGGAATGTGTTGAAAATCAAAGGTGTGCAGTTTAATGAACCGAACCTTATCCACTACAAGGACCGCTATTATCTGCAAAGCGACAACCGCATCTACCTGATCCAACCCACGTCAGAATATAAACGCCTGACGGAGATTCACGATGTGACGTTTTAGGGAGTAGTGAGCAGTGAGCAGTGAGCAGTGAGCAGTGAGCAGTGAGCAGTGAGCAGTGAGTAGGGAGTAGGGAGTAGTGAGTAGGGAGTAGGGAATAGGGAATAGTCATTAGTCATAGTCATTGGTCATAGTCATTGGTCATAGTCATTGGTCATAGTCATAGTCATCAGTTCCTCGCCAGTAGAAAAGCCAATAGCTAACAGCCAATAGCTAACAGCCAATAGCTAACAGCCAATAGCTAACAGCCAATAGCTAACAGCCAACAGCCAACAGCCAACATCACCATTTCACGATTTTCCGGGTAAGAACCGCATCTTCTGTTTGGGCGGTAATAATGTAAATGCCTGAAGACCAATTGTTTGTTTGAACTTCGAAAGTTTCCGAGTTGGGAGATTCGGCGTAGATGGTTCTGCCTTCCGCGTTCCGGATTTCCACGTGTTGTATCGGGGTGGAATGCGAGACAGTCACTTTGTCGGTGGCGGGGTTCGGGTACACCAGCAGGCTGCCGGCAGCGTGCTCGTCAATGCCGACGAATCCGCCTGCGTAGTCGATGCTGAATCCGGCATCTGTGCCGCTTTCGTCCGTCTCAAAGACCAGGAACACCCGGCGTGAGTTCACCACGAATATAGAGTCGCTGATGTGGCCGGTGAGTGTTGTGTGGAGGTTCGCCTCGTTAATGTTTCCGTCGTAAACGTGAAGGAAATCGTGTCCGGTCTCCAGATCCAAGCTGTTGATGTGGAATTGGGTGGCGGTGACGCCCGTCAGGAGCACGCGGAACTTGCAGTTGGTGAGGTTGTTGTAGGTATCATCGCCGCTACCGTCGGTGATGGTGCCGGTAATGCTGGTGTGGTTCTTCGTGCCGCTGCAGAACACCGTCCGGTGTGCCGTGTAGTGCGCCCGGAACCCGTCGCTGGATGCGGAATGGGTGATGAGGTGCACGGTCAGGTCGGGCGTGCCCCAGTCGATGTTCAGCGTGCCGGTGTCCGCCGTCCGCATCTCGAAGGTGTTCACGAAGGGGTTGGTGACGTAGAGCGTGTCGCCGTCGGCGAGGCTGTAGTCGATGTCAAGGGTCACGTTCTCGAGGTTGAGCGGGTCGGGTTGGATGTTCCAGAGGTAGTCCATCCCGGCAGGACAATGCCCGTAGTCCGTGCCGCCGTCGGTGAAGGTGCCTTCGTCGGCGGTCAGCGTCAGGATGCCGGTCAGCGGCTGCGGGGTGGGGTAGGCGTATTGCGTGGTGTCGGGGTAGGCGTTGATGATGAGCTCCTGCGCGAGGTTGAAGTTGCTGGATCCCACGTACAACGAGTTGGTATAGTAGTAGTTGTCCATGTAACCGCTCCATCCGAAGTTGAAGTGGAAGTAATAGCTGCTGTCCATTGTCTTGTAGCCGTCGCAGATGAACCCGTGACCGTTGATGTCAGGCACGCTCCAGCCGGCGTAGTAAAGCGGCATCCTGCGGTTCAAGTGGCTGACAATCACGCTGTCCCAGTTGAGGTCGGTGGAGTCGCGGAAGAGATATTCGGTCTCGGGGGAGAATTTGAAGTAGGTGCGCAGGACCCGCGCCGCGCTGTGGTTGGTCATGCCGGAACCGTCCGGACCGTAGTGCATATCGACCCCTACGCCGCAGTGGTAGATCAGTTTGGAAATCTCGGTGTTGATGCAACTCGGCACGTCGCACATAGCGTTGTAGTCGTAGGTGGTGTTGCCGTAGTCCGCCGACTGCACGCCGTAATGCTCGTCGGTGTAGCTGTAGCTGCCGACGCCGCTTTCCGGGAAACGGTAGTAATAAAGGAGTTGCGCCATGGCCGTGGCCACGCAGCCCGTGACCACGCGGCCGTTGTCGCCGGCAAGGTCACGCGGGCAGTAGTAGTTGAAATACTCGCCCTGGTCCCACTTGGAGTGAAGCAGCGGTTCCACTTCGTCGCCCGAACGGAACACGGGGGCGCCGGAAAGGGCTTTCTCCCACTGGCTGACGAACACGTCTTGTACGACGCCGTCCCTGCGGATCTGCTCTATCTGGCTGGCGTAGTGGTTGATCCACATCTCGAAGGGCGGCACCACGTCGGCGTCGCTGTAGAGCTGTTGGTCAGAAAAGGAGAGCACCGGCGGCACGTTCTTGTCGCCGGAAACGACCACGAAGCCGTTCTCCGCGTTGAAAATGTAAAGCGCGGGATTCTGCGCGTTGCCGATGACTTTGGCGCAGCGCACCAGCGTCTTGCCTTGGCTTTCGAGGAAACGTTGCGCAACAACGGCGGCCTCCTGCTGGGTGACCGACTGCGCGAAAGTGAGCCCGCAAAGGGCGATACAAACGAGGGTAAGGTGTATTTTTCTCATATCGAAAGGATTATCTGTCAAGCCGCAAAGATACATTTTTTTTGAAAAGATGTTGGCTGTTGGCTGTTCGCTGGCGAGGAATGAATGTCGTGAGGCGACTTAGACGATAGACTTTAGACGATAGACGATAGACTTTAGGCTTTAGACTTTAGACTTAGACAATTGACTTAGACATAGACTATAGACTTAAACGATTGACTTAGACTTAGACTTGGGTTTTATGAATCGGGGTCATTTTTGAAAGACGCCGACAACCAAAAAAAGTGTATCTTTGCCGTTTTGATTAAAACTGCATAAATATGTTAGGAAATTTCACATACGAGAACCCCACTCGCTTGCATTTCGGCGAGAACAGTTTGGACAAGTTGAAGGAAGAATTGGCCCGTTATGGCCAAACCGTCATGATTTCTTACGGCGGTGGATCCATCAAGCGCACAGGACTTTACGACCAGGTGATGGCCATCTTAAAGGAGGCTGGCAAGACGGTTGTCGAGGATGGCGGCGTGATGCCGAACCCGACGGTGGAAAAACTCTATGAGGGTTGCAAACTCGCCCGCGAGAACAACGTCGATCTCATCCTCGCGGTGGGCGGCGGCTCTGTGTGCGACTATGCCAAGGGCGTGGCCGCTTCCGCGTGGCTCGACGGCGATCCTTGGGAAACCTATTACCTCGGAGGCAAGAACCCTGCTCCCGGTCTGCGCATCCTGCCCGTCGGCTGCGTGTTGACGATGGTGGGCACCGGCTCCGAGATGAACGGCGGCTCCGTCATCACCAACCACACCCAGAACCTCAAGCTCGGCAAGGTCTTCGACAGCCGGTTGATGCCCAAGTTCACGATCCTGAACCCGAAACTGACGTTCACGGTGCCGCAGTACCAGATGGTGGCCGGCATCTTCGACATCATGTCGCACCTCTTGGAACAGTACTGCAGCAACGAGGACGACAACACCAGCGACTACCTCAACGAAGGGCTTATGCGCTCGCTCATCCACAGCTCGCGCATCGCCGTGAAGAACCCGCAGGACTACGAGGCGCGCAGCAACATCATGTGGACGGCCACGTGGGCGCTCAACACGCTGCTGAAGCAGGGCAAGACGCAGGACTGGATGGTGCACATGATAGGACATGCCATCGGCGTGGTGACGAACGCCACCCACGGCATGACCCTCGCGTCAGTCTCTATTCCGTACTACAAGTATATCATGCACAGCGGCTTGCATAAGTTCGTGCGCTTCGCGAAGAATGTCTGGGATGTCCGTCCCGAAGGCAAAACCGACGAGGAGGTTGCTTTGGGGGGAATCGCCGCGATGGAGTCTTGGATGCGCGAGATCGGCGTGACGATGAAAGCCTCCGAGTTAGGTGTCACCCCCGACAACATCGGGAAAATCGCCGATGCGACGGTCCTCGGAGGCGGCTTCATGAAGCTGACACGGGACGATGTGGTGGAGATTCTCAAACGGGCGCTGTAATTTGGAATTATGAATTAAGAATTAAGAATGACGAATTAAGAATGACGAATGGTTGATTGAATGTTTATTCAGGTCACAGTACGCCAATCACCAATCACTAATCACAAATCACTGTTCACTAATCACTATTCACTGATCACTTAAAAAATGGAAAAACGTTTTTGGAACGAATATCAAAAGGAAATCGCGGATGATCACTTCTTTTACGAGAGAAGTTGCATTCGGCAGACCTTCTTCCCCGGGTCGGAAGCTGCTTTCTTGAATATCATGCGCAATGACCTCGGGAAGGATGTTTATGATTCTTCGCATCAGCACACCTGCACGGGCATCGGCTATCACGCAGATGTGGTGCCCTTCGAGACGACCATGACCATCGTGGCGCGCCTCTTCTCGCTGATGACCGAGCGCGGCTACAAGAACTACGTCCCTTCGTGCGTCACATCCTTTGGCGTGATGACCGAAATCATGGAGAAATGGAAAGAGGAACCGAAGCTTTTGGAAATGGCTCGTGAGTATTTGCATAAGGCCACGGGCCGCACGTTCGAGATTCCCGAGAACATTGCCCACCCGTCGGATCTGATTTACAAGTTCCGTTTCGATCTGAAGGAGAAGATGAAGTATCAATTGGTTAACCGTTTCACGGGCAAGCCGTTGCGCGGGGTGGAGCATATCGGTTGCCACTACGCCAAGATCTTCCCGAAGCATGGCGTCGGCAATGCGGAGTTCCCCTACGTGCTGGCCGGCATGATCGAGGCATGGGGCGGTGAGGTGGTCGATTACCCCGAGCGCCGTCACTGCTGCGGCTTCGGCTTCCGCCAGTATCTCGTGCAGGAGAACCGCGGCTATTCCCTTGCCAATTCCAAGAAGAAGTTCGAGTCGATGGAACCCTACGAACCCGACTTCATCGTGGCCAACTGTCCCGGATGCACCATGTTCCTCGACAAGTGGCAATATACCATTGCCGAGATGGAGCACAAAACCTACGACAAGGAAGGTTACGGCATCCCGGTGTTGAGTTATGAGGAGTTGGCCGGTCTGCTCCTCGGTTACGACCCCTGGGTGCTCGGCCTGCAGATGCACCAGGTGCAGTGCGAACGCCTCCTCGACAAAATCGGTGTCGCCTACAACCCCGACGACAAGTTCCGCGGCGCCTCCGGCAAAATCCTCCGCGCCCCCGAGAAACCCGAAGTGCTGAAAGTGTGAGGAATTAGTAGTTAGTAGTTAGCAGTTAGCAGTTGAAACGTAACCGCCTCCATGTTATGAACTATTTCCTTGAGCAGCCCCGGAGGGGCAAGAGCTCGGTAGCAAATAACCCCACATAAGGCAAAACCGTAGTGTGGAACCATCAAGAAAAAACGAACGAATATGAAAAATATCGCAATCATAGGCGCCGGTCCCGCCGGCATAGAGGCCGCCTCCGTGCTGGCCAGACAACATCAGGTGACCCTCTTCGAAAAAGAGGAGAAACCGCTGTGCAACATCCGCGACAAGGCTTTCCTCTTCCCGGACTTCAGCTCCGCCGACGAGCTGGCCGACAAGCTGGAAGCCAAGTTGCAGCACGAGAACATCACGCTTAAGACCAATTGTGCCGTGACGGCCATGAACCGCGCCGGCGAGCAGTGGACGCTGACCACCGCCGATGGTGAGACAGCCGCTTTCGACAAGGTGCTGTTGGCCACGGGCTACAGAGTCTTCGATGCGCACCAGAAAGAGGAACTCGGCTACGGTATCTACAAAGGTGTGATCACCTCCATTGAGTTGGAGAAGATGATCAAGGAGAACCAGATCCGCAACATCATGAACGAGATCCCGAAGCAGATCGTCTTCCTGCAGTGCGTCGGTTCCCGCGACGAGAAGTCGGGCAACCACTATTGCTCGAAAGTCTGCTGTGTGACCGCCGTGAAGCAGGCCATCGAGGTCAAGAAGCAGCATCCCGAGACGGATGTCTATGTTTTCTACATGGACCTGCGCATGTGGGGACAGGGCTTCGAGGAGATGTACCGCGAGGCGCAGGAGAAGTACGGCGTGACCTTCGTTCGCGGGCGTATCTCCGAGGCGGCCTCCACCTTCGACAACCGCGTGCAGATCAAGGCTGAGGACACCCTCATGGGCAACCCGATGACGATGACGGCGGACCTGCTCGTGCTGATGGTCGGCATGTGTGCCTCCGAGGGCACCGCCACGCTGTCCAAGTGTGCCGGCATCGACGGTCTCTACCGTTTCGCGCAGAGCCTGTCGCCCCACACCGAGGACAACCTTACCGCCCAGCCGAACCTCTACCTCGCCGGCTCCTGCAAACGCCCGATGTGCATCGAGGACACCATCCAGGATGCCCGCGCCGCCGCGCTGGAGATTATAGGAATATAGGAATTCCAAGAGCCCTGCAAGGGCGACACGTGTCAACCCAGGGTGAGCGTCAGCGAGCCCTGGGATGTAGAACAGGGTGAGCGTCTGCGAGCCCTGGGGAAAAACAAGAAAATATGAAAAGAATAGCAATAATAATAACCATCCTCACGCTCTGGTGCACTCTTACTGCCCAGACCAACTACACCTTCATCACGCATCACAACGTGGTCAAGGACAGCTACAACTTCTGGGTCTCCGTGCCCGACACTTACGACGAAAAAGCCGGCGACATGCCGGTGGTGCTCTTCCTGCATGGCGCGAGCCTGTGCGGCAATGACCTCAACCGTGTGCGCAAATACGGCTGTCTGGACGCCATCAGCATGGGTCGCGACATCAACGCCATCATCATCGCCCCGCAGAATCCCGGCGGCGCTTGGAACTCTGTCAAGGTGCTCAATATCTTGAATTGGGTGACGAGGCAATATGCCGTGGATACAAACCGTATCTACTTGATAGGCATGAGTTTGGGCGGTTTTGGGACGATTGAGTTTTTAGCCAACCATGGCGAGAAGATCGCCGCTTCGATGGAGTTGTGCGGCGGCACTATCCGCAAGGACCTCTGCAAGCTGAACCAGGTGCCGCTGTGGATAATCCATGGCACCGCCGACAGAGCCGTGCCGGTCTCCCGCGCACAGGAAATCTATGAATCCATGAAGAAGTGCGGCAGCACCGACCTGCTGCGCCTTGACAAGTGGGCGGGCGTCAACCACGGCGACTTGGCCCGTCTGTTCTACTTGAAAGAGACCTATCAGTGGTTGTTCTCGCACTCCAAGGCCGACAATCCGCGCCAGGTCAACAAGGATATTCAGTTGAAGAGCAGCGACATGAAAGACGCGTACAAGGACATCAACCGCGGTTCCAACGTCATTACGGTGAAAAACTACAGCCGTAAGAAGCAGGACCCCGATGACATGCGTCGCACCGACGACGATGACGACGATGTGGCGGTTAGCAAACCGTCTGAGACATCCCAGACAAAACCAGAAGCCCCGTCCAACAGCCAGACCGTCCAGAAACCGGTCCAGAAGTCTCAACTCGCGACCAAACCGACCTCCACCGCCAAGTACCACACTGTCAAACAGGGCGATACCTTGTACGCCATTGCCAGGAAATACCACACCACGGTTGACAAAATCTGCAAGCTCAACAAGATCAGGGAAACCACGATACTGCAGATCGGACGTAAACTCCGCGTGAAATAATCGACTAATCGAAAAACATGAGCGAAAGTATCAATAATATCAAGCGCCGTTTCGGCATCATCGGGTTCGATTCCGCGTTGGATCGCGCCATTGAAGTGGCCATGCAGGTGGCCGTGACCGACCTTTCCGTGTTAGTGACTGGCGAGAGCGGTTCAGGAAAGGAGTCTATACCGAAAATTATCCATGCCTGTTCGTCGCGAAAAACGAAAACATACATTGCGGTGAACTGCGGTGCCATCCCGGAGGGCACCATTGACTCGGAGCTCTTCGGTCACGAGAAGGGTGCGTTCACGGGAGCCGTTGACTCTCGCAAAGGCTACTTTGAGGAGGCTGACGGCGGTACCTTGTTCCTCGACGAGGTCGCCGACCTGCCGCTTGCCACGCAGGTGCGTCTGCTGCGCGTGCTGGAGACCGGCGAGTACATCCGTGTGGGCTCCTCCAAGGTGCTGAAGACCAATGTGCGGGTGGTGGCCGCCACCAATGTCAACATCGCCGACCGCATCGCCAAGGGCAAGTTCCGCGAGGACCTCTACTACCGTCTCAACTCGGTACCGATCCGCATGCCCGCACTGCGCGAGCGTCCCGGCGACATCTACCCCCTGTTCGTCAAGTTCGCCACCGATTTTTCCGACAAATACCACGTCCCGACCGTTTCGCTCACGGAAGAGGCGCAATCGGTGTTGCGAGCCTATCACTGGCCCGGCAACGTGCGTCAGCTCAAGAATGTCACCGAACAGATTTCTCTCCTCGAGAAAGAACGCGTGATAGATGCGGAGTCGTTGAAACTCTACCTGACGGGCCCCGTCGGCTCCAACCTGCCGGCGCTGCTCCCATCGGACGCGGAACGTCAAGACGTCATGCATCGGGAAATCTTGTTTAATTTCATCAGAGAACTGCAGCGTGAGGTGCAGGAATTGAAGAATGCCATGGCGCAAATAACGCAGCTGACGCAGAATCCGCAGATGTATGGCCAGGTGCATCCTCGCCGCGAACTCTCCGACAATGCCGTCCCTGCCGACGGTCAGTGCCCGTTGGTGACGGCTCATGAGCACCATGGCCCGGAACCCGAACATTTCGACGACTCTGAAGTCATCGAGGCCCCACCCGACTACTCCATGGAAGGTTTGGAGAAGCAGGCCATCATCGCCGCCCTCAAACGTCATAACAGCCGTAAGGTTGCGGCCAAAGAACTGGGCATTTCGGAACGGACGCTGTATCGGAAGATCAAGGAATACGGGATCAATTAAGAATTAAGAATTAAGAATGAAGAATGAAGAATGATGTGTCGAATTCCTTCCGTATATGAAAAAATCTTCCTTGAGCAGTCCAATCCCCTTTTTTTAGCAGGGGTGACAGGGGGTAGTTTCAGGGGCAAGAGTTCGGCAGATGATACGATGAATGACAATGTGTGACGATGATACGATGAATATGAAAAACCGCATCATATATTGTGTTGTGATTGCCGTAACGGTCTTGCTTGCCGGCTGCCGCATGTCCATATCCCTCACGGGCGGCACGGTGGACGCGCGGGCGAAGACCGTGGCTATTAGCACGTTCCCGAACAACGCCGCGCTGGTGAACCCGACTCTGAGCCAGACGTTCACGACTGCGCTGAAGGACAAGATCCAGGGGCAGACTCCGCTGACCATTGTGGGGAACGATGGCGACTACTCCATCGACGGCGAGATCACGGCGTACACGGTGGCGCCGGTGGCCATTCAGGGCAACGACACACCAGCCATGAACCGTCTCACCATCACGGTGCGCGTGCGCTTCAACAACAGTTTCGACGAGAAACAAAACTTCGACCAGAGCTTCTCCCGCTATGCCGATTACTACAGCACGCAGAACCTCAGCAGCGTGGAGGCCGGACTGGTCTCTGATATCTGTGACGCCCTCACCGACGACATATTCAACAAGGCGTTTGTGAATTGGTGACGCGTTTCGCATAACCGAAAAAATCGTATCTTCGCGACTTAAAACCAAAAACCTATGGCATTAGAATTGCTTCTCGAAAGGATTAATAACCAGAAAGTTATAATCCTTGGATTCGGAAAAGAAGGCATCTCGACCTACCGTTTCATCCGCAGGCATTTCCCGAAAATGAAGTTGGTGGTGGCGGACGGCAACGAGAACCTCAAGACCGATGGATTTGAGGATGACAAGCACCTGAAGATCATCAAGGGTGAAGGCTACGACCGGAACCTCAACCAATACGACCTCATTTTCAAAAGTCCGGGCATAAGTTTCAACAGACTTGACTATTATGTGGAAAATGAGAAAATCACGTCGCAAACCAATCTGTTTTTGGAGTTTTTTCACGAGCAGGTGGTGGGTGTTACCGGCACGAAAGGCAAGAGCACGACGGCTTCGTTGATTTACCACATCCTGAGCCATTCTCGGGAGAATGTCTTCTTGGCGGGCAACATTGGCACGCCGTTTTTCGACATCGTGGAGCAGCTCACGCCGGAATCGCTTGTTGTAGCGGAACTTTCGGCGCACCAGCTGGAGTTCGTGCATCATTCGCCCGACTACGCCGTGCTGCTTAACATTTACCAGGAACATCTCGACCATTTCAACTCGTTCAACAACTATCAGAATGCCAAGACCAATGTCTTCAAATTCCAGCACGCGGGCAATTTCTTGGTTTACAATGGTGACGACGAGCATATTCCCGGTTGGGTGAAGGGCAACCAGCCGGAGAGCGACACCTGTATTTTCGGCACGCAGATTCATCCCGGACTGCATGCGCGTTGCCGCAACCATCTTGTCCGTTTCATGAACGACGGCGAAATCGTCGATGAATACGACCTCATTGACTATAAGAACCTGCCCGGCACGCACAATTACTTCAACATTATGGCCGCCATCGCCATTTGTCGCCGCCTGCAGGTCAAGCACAAAGATATCATGGACGCTCTGCTGACGTTCAAGGGGCTTCCGCACCGCATCGAGTTCGTGGGCGAATTCAAGGGTGTTGAGTTTTACAACGACAGCATCTCCACTATTCCTGAGTCGGCCATTGCGGCGGTGAAAGCCCTTCGCGGTGTGGAGACGTTGATCCTCGGCGGTCACGACCGCGGCATCGACTATCAGGTGCTCATCGAATTCCTCAAGGAGAACCCGATTCAGAACATCGCCTTCACGGGTCCCGCCGGTCACCGCATGTTGGAAATGTTGCGCGAGCAAAACGCTGTGCCTCAGAACTTTGTCGAAACTGACGATTACGAGAAGATCGTGCGTTTCTGCTACGAGAAAACGCCCGTGGGCGGTACCGTGCTGCTCTCTCCCGCCGCCGCCAGCTACGACCAGTTTAAGAACTTCGAGGAGCGCGGCGAAACCTTCAAACAGCTGGTTACTAATGCATTATAATAACACTTTCCAAGAGGGCTGCAGGCCCGACACGTGTCAACCCAGGGCGAACGCAGTGAGCCCTGGGACATTATGCGAACGCAGTGAGCCCTGGGACATCACGCGAGCGCAGCGAGTCCTGCAGCACCGCGAGCGCCGCGAGCGGTGTGCACCGGGCGCAACGCACTCTGGAGTATAAACAAAACCATTCCTAATATGAAAAAACAGTTCTTACTAACTCTTCTCGCGGCAGTCATGCTCACTGCCTGCGGACAAAAAAGCACGCCGGAGCAGTCGGTGCAAGCCGAAACGCAAACGGCTGCTGTCGAAAACGATTACGGTCACATGGATCCGGTGCAGGCTGAAAGCAATCAGAGACCGGCTGAGGATCTCTCTGGCAAGATCATCTCGCTCACAGCCAGCGAGTTTCTGGATAGAATCACCGACATAGATCCGGCGAAGGGATTCCGTTACAAGGGTGCTACCCCGTGCATGGTCGATTTCTACGCTGATTGGTGCGGTCCGTGCCGTCAGCTTTCGCCCGTCGTGGAACGTCTCGCCGCGAAGTACAAAGGTCAGCTTATTATCTACAAAGTCAACGTTGATAAGGCGCAGGATGTTTGCAGTGCATTGGGCATCCAGAGCATTCCCACCTTGTTCTTCTTCAAGCCCAACGCCCAGCCAGGCAAAATCGTCGGCGCCCCGTCGGAGTCGGAATTGGACCAGTTGATTCAGGAATTCCTGAAATAGCTGTTGGCTGTTGGCGGTTAGCTTTTGGCTGCTTACTGGCGAGAAACTGGTGACATTGAACATGACTATTGACCTTGACCTTGACTTTCGTGAAATAACCCCTAACCCCTAAACCCTAAACTATCAACCTTCTAACCTCCTAACCTTCTAACCTCTAACCATTAACCGTTACAAAGTGCGTAAAGGACTTCTTTTCACCGTTCTGTTCGTATGTTCCTTCGCCAGTGCGCAGGTACCGGCGGATTCGTTGCCGTCGGTGTTCCAGCGTTGGCAGGCACGCTTGGGCGAACTCGACTACGAGGATCCGGAAATCGTGTCGCTGCATTACCTTTTCCTGCAGGACGTCATCAAGGAGATGGACAGGGTGGGGGAGGGACTCGACCGGACGCTGGCGCGCAGTCCTCGCATGGATTTCTATGCCACGAAACAGGCTTATCGGCATATATATGGAAAGGCGCAACGGCTGAATGAGATTTTTGTGGCTCATAAGTCCGTGGTTGACAATGAGTTCTTCCTTCGTGCCATGGAGGAGATGGCTTATCGCGACACCACGCGGGCGATGTACAACTTGGAACGCGCCCTGCAGTACAACCCGCTCAACGCCGACGCCATGCTCCTGAAATGCAAGATACTGCTCGCGCAGGGACAATACCAGCCGTGCGTCGATCTTATCCACAAGGTTTACACGGAGACTACTCTTTCCGAGGAACAGGAGATGGCCGTGTCGGATTTCACGCTGGAACTCTATGACCGGCTTTACACACACGGCAGCACTTTGGTGAAATCCGGACGGTCGGCGGAGGCGTTGGAGGTGTTCCTCGCCTTGGAGCAGTTCTGCAACAACATGCCCAGCGGCTACTGTAACGACGACTACTACAAAGGCATCGTGCTCTCGCGCGAGGGCGTGTACGAGTCGTACCTCAGCATCGCCCGCGAGGCCGAGAAACGCGGCAACCACGAGATGTCGCGGAAATTCTACCAGTATGCCGAGGAGTACCTGCGGAAGAACGAGTGATGTTGGCTGTTTACTTGCGAGAAACTGTTGACATTGAACTTTGACTATCGTCTTATACTCATAAACTCTACCCCTTAAACCCTAAACCATAAACTTATCAACACCCGCCAGTTATAACGAAAAAAAGTGTACCTTTGCAAACTTGATTTTCAAGTCTGGAATCAACAAAAATTCAAAACAATAACTACCTAAAATATTAAAATTATGGCATTTAAAGGAGCTTTAGTAATCGACACTGAAAAGTGTAAAGGTTGTGCCGTGTGCATAACCGGTTGCCCTCAAGACCCTAAGTGCATTGCCTTGTCGAAAAAGGTGAACGCCAAGGGTTACAACTATCTGGAAATGGTCAACGAAGAGGCCTGCATCGGCTGCGCGAGCTGCGCGGTGATCTGCCCCGACGGGGTCATTGAAGTGTATCGTGCGAAATGCTAATCCGCACGGAGAGTCAAGAAATCAAACAACAATTAATCAAAACATCTACAAAATGGCAAAACAATTAGTATTGATGAAGGGAAACCAAGCCATTGCAGAAGCCGCCATCCGTTGTGGCTGTGACGGCTACTTTGGCTATCCCATTACCCCGCAGTCAGAAGTGCTGGAGCACCTGATGGCGGAGAGACCATATCTGACCACCGGCATGGTTGTACTGCAAGCCGAAAGCGAGTTGGCGTCCATCAACATGGTTTACGCGGGCGCTGCTGCCGGCAAGCGTGTCATGACCTCTTCCTCTTCCCCGGGATTCTCCCTGATGCAGGAAGGCCTTTCCTATATCGCTGGCGCTGAGCTGCCCGCACTGTGCGTGAACGTCGTTCGCGGCGGCCCCGGCCTTGGCACCATCCAACCCTCCCAGTCCGACTACTTCCAGACCACCAAGGGCGGCGGTCACGGCGACTATCGTCTGATCACTCTCGCCCCCGCATCCGTGCAGGAAATGTACGACTTCGTGGAACTCGGCTTCGACCTCGCCTTCAAATACCGCAACCCCGTCGCCATCCTTTCCGACGGCGTCATCGGCCAGGTGATGGAGAAAGTCATGGTTGACGACTACAAACCGCGCTGGACCAACGAATACATCGAGGAAAATTGTCCTTGGGCTGCCACCGGACACCGTTCCACCGGCAAGCACAGAATCGTGACCTCCCTCGAATTGGAAGCCCTCAAACAAGAGGCCATCAACGACCGCATCCAAGCCAAATACCGCAAGTGCGAAGAGGAAGACGCCCGTTACGAGGCCATCCAATGCGACGACGCTGAGTACGTCTTCGTGGCTTACGGCTCCGCAGCCCGTATCTGCATGAAGTCCGTCGAACTCGCCCGCGCCGAAGGCATCAAGGTCGGCTTGATCCGCCCGATCACCCTGTGGCCCTTCCCGACGAAAGCCGTCAAGGAAATCGGTG
>JAEEGH010003234.1_pt1 | contig 43109 bp, 51 predicted proteins | sample 9134181 | NCBI WGS metagenome assembly JAEEGH01 (sample SAMN16246544, study PRJNA631951) | gut metagenome | biome: gut microbiome; feature: rumen; material: DP-attached | host: Bos | place: Iran: Karaj | collected 2018-10 | reverse complement strand
AAATGCTTAAAGGAGCAGAGAAATGAAAAAGAAAACATTTATGTTTTTATACGTTTTGTTTTGCCTTTTGCTGGTAGGTTTTCTCGTTGCCAGTTTGGTGGTAAAGTATGCCAAAGCGGAAGAGATTGACCCGTCAGAAGAAACATACATAGAAGAAACCATAACGGAAGAACCGCAGGCAGAAGAACCCGTTGCGGAAGAACCGAAAGAAGATGTAGAGTGGCTTAACAAAATAGAAAAGTGGGGCATTGATGCCCTTGTGTCCTTGCTTGGCAGCGGTATTGTTTGTGTGATATTCAGAAAAATACTGCTTAATCTTATTTCCGATATTAAAACCCGTAAGAAAGAAGTAAAAGACGAATCGGATAAATCCCGTGATAAGATAGACGAAGCCCTGCAACTGCTTGAAAAGGAAAAAGAAGAATTTGAAAAAGAGAAAAAAGCCTTTATCCAGGCAGGTTTAGCCTTTTACCGAAATTCAAAAGATGCGATTGCTTTAATGGCGTGTGGAATAAGCGAACTTGTAGAGAACGGCACGGCGGAAAAGGTCAAGGAGATGCTAAATGGCGAAGATAAAGAGATATAAAGCAAGTCATTTGCTTTTATTAAGATTATTGTGCGTTTTAGTAAACATCGCTCCGCTGGTGGTTTTGTTAATAATAAATTGGGACGTTTACACTAAAACAAGAAGCGAGTCGATTGCACTTTCCGTTACGGGAATAGTGTGGCTTGTTTTCTTGATAATGAGTGCTTTCAGTTCTTTTTCTCCGAAACTTGCAAGACCCGTAAAACTCTTATGTTTTTTCATTATATTAGAACTTATCAATCCGTTGATATTAAGCCTTAAATGGTTTGTATTGTGTTCTTTTATCGGCGCGCTTGCGGATTATATCATAATCCAGCCGCTTATTAGACAAATGATTGAGTTAAGAGTTGCGACAAAAACAACCGATATGACCAAAGAAGCGGTCAGGGAAATCATAAAAGAAGAAATGGGTGGTAGAGTATGAGTTTTGAAAGTAAAGGCGAGAAGATAAAATCGGTTTTAAGACAAGGCGTGGGATATTTTATTGTAGCACTTACGTCCGCTATATATATCCTTACGGCGATATTCGTTTTAGACCCTACGGGCAAGACCTTGTGGCAGATTTTGGGAGACGGCGCATTATCCTTCTTCTTGGGTATCTTTATAAACCGATTTTTTGACTTGCAAGGTATGATAAACGGCGATAGAGACGATAAAGTTATAAAGACTAACGATTTGCACGGACAGGTTGTTGAAAGGATTGTTCCTTACATAAACGAACTTGATGCCTGGTGCGAAACCGAAAACGTCAAGAATTACATTATACAAAGAACGAAAATTTTATCAAGGGCAGGCTTGAAATACCAGGATTATTTTACCGATAATGGAATATCAAAGCCGTATAAACCCTTGTTTGCAAAAGAAGTTTATATAAAGCCGAAGACCACAAACAAGAGTGAAAAAATACTTGCAAAGATTAAAGCACAGGAAGTCAAAAATAGAAATAAGCAGGGCTTAAAGGAAGAAAAATACAGGGTTAAGTGTTATTGGCTTGCGGTTCGGCTTAAACTTACGCCTTTAACAAGCGGCGCATTGACAAGCGAAGGCGGTAAGGCTGACGACCCTGGCAATCTCGGCGAAACGAAGAAAGAATACGAGAAAAAGTCAACGATAAAAGACGTTGTGTTTAAGTTTTGTATTGCGATTTTTATCGGCATTTATGGCGTTAAGTTGATTAACGATTTTAGTTTTCTCAATCTTTTATGGACGGCGTTGCAAGTCGGGCTATTCTTGTGTATGGGCTTGATAAAGATGTTAAGCGCATATTCCTTTGTAGTCAATGATTTTAGGGGCAGAGTTATTAAAAAGATAGACAACCTTGAAAAATTTGAAGGATATATCAGTTCAAAGAATAAAGAAACTAAAACCATCACGGAATCCGAAAAGGTAAACGATAGCAAAACTGTTGACAAAGATATAACCGATAAGGCAGGTGAAAACAATGGCTAATACCGTAGATGAAGAATTGAAGAAAAAAGCGGAAGAGCAGGAAAATCAAACGGAAACGACCATAACAGAAGGTCAAAGCCCTACTAATAATAGTAGCGGATATTCCTTTGACGATGTTGTAAGCGTTGCGGATACAGGTTCTTTGCCTTCCGTAAATACGACCAAAAAAGACCCATACACGAAATATATGGAAGATTTTAGGTCGATATATGATAAGCAGGTTGAAGCAAATAAAAAAGCCGCCGCAAATAAAGCGGCTGCCGCTAACGCCGAATACAACGAACTCAATCGCAACGTAAACGAAATCAATAAGGCAAACGGTAGGGCGAATACGGGCTATGCTGGCGACACTTCGATTGATGCTTATAATGCGTATCGAAACGCCGTGAACGAAGCCTACGCACAGTCAGAACAGTCAAATAATGACCTTTATGCCTACTATATGCAACAGATGATTAACTTGCAGCAGGCAAAGGACAGCAAAGAAGCAACGGATAGGCAACTTGAATTACAGGAAAAAGAGTATAACGACAGCAAAACAGAAACTATTCTCGGCACTATCTCGGAAAAACTTGAAGACGAAGGCGCGCTTAATGCAAACGGGACTATAAAGGCTGAAAAAGCGCAAGAAATTTACGACTACTTAAAAGATTATTACAACGGCGTTGAACATATTCCGAAAGAAGTTATGGCAACGCTTAACAGCACTTCTGGCTTTAAGGACTGGTTAAACGCATATAACAACAATACCGTTGACGAATATAATAATCAAAATGTTACGAAATTGTCTATAATTCAAAATTCAACAGACAGCAAGGGCGAAGATGGAAGTTTAGGGGACGATGTGGGTGATGATTTTATTTGCAAATTTAATGGCGTAAAATATAAGGTCGAAGTAGGTAGCCCAGCAAGCGCATCAATCGCGGCACAAGTTAAAGAGAAACTTGAAAAAGAACTTGGTAGCGCAATGGAAGGCGCGGTTGTTCTCGTTGGAGATAAACTCTATGCGGTAACGGAGACGGGAAATGTTGTCTTGGTAGTTGGTAGGAATAATGATACAGAAAATGGGGCAAGAGACTTGAAAAACGCAATTAAAGGCATCGCGCACCCACAAGGTAGCAACGGCGTGCAGCACTATCAACCAGTTGCAGGGATAGACACAAAGTAAAAGGGAGAATTTATGATTAACCCGTATGAATACAGAAAGAAAGCGCAATTAGCAATAAGGGGCGTGGACTATAACGTCCAGCCCCTTGTTAGTAATAATCAAAACACAGTCCAGGAGCAAAGCGGCGAAGAACAAAGTTGGTTTGTTCGTGGTCTTTCCACGCTTGGAAACGTTGTAAAAAATGTTGTTCAAGGTTGTGTAAAATCGCTGGAAGGCATAGTCGATGCAGGGGCTATGCTTGTTGGCTTATTCGGTGCTGACGTTGACAGTTTTGTCAATTATGACTTTACCGCCGATGTTTTTGGCACGGACGAAGAAGGAGAAGGACTTTTATCGTGGTCTTGGGGTAGGGCTTTATCTAACGCATCATATCTTGATGACGATAACTTTGTCAATCAGGTTGCAAACGGTGTCGGTGGTATGCTGCCTACAATAGCCCTTGCCGCGCTTTCTGGCGGTAGTTCTCTGGCTGGCACTGCCGCAGCAAAAGCGTTAAGCATAGGTTCAAAGGTTGCTTTTGTCGCTGGTGCTGCCGGCAACGCATCGGAAGAAGCATTTAAACAAGGTGCATCATACGGACAAGCACTCGGATACGGCGCGTTAAGCGGTGCAATCGAAGCAGGAACAGAATATATCGGCGGTCGTGTTATGGGCGAAACCACAGACCTTTCAAAAACGTTGCTTGGTAAACTCGCCCTTAAAACGGGAACGGATAAAGCAATATCTACGGGCATAGGAAAGGCGGCATACACCTTTGTTTCAGAAGGTATGGAAGAAGTCTTGTCCGACCTGTTAAACCCTGTTGCAAAGCGAATTACGGGCGTGGATAAAGATGCAACGGTGGACTGGGGACAGTTGCCGAAAACCTTCCTGGTCGGCGGTGCAACCGCATCGGTTCTCAATGGTATTCAAAACGGCGCATCTGCCCTTAAAAACTCTGAAAGGGGCGGTAAGCACTATGTAAGAGTTGCCGAACAAATGCAGACCATTGAAAACACGATAGGCGCACAAGCGACTTTACAAAGCAAACAAGGTATCACGCAGGAACAATACGATGCAATAGGCACAAGGGCAAACGAAAGGACTTTAAGAAGCCTTGAAAATATGTCTTCCGAATTTAAGAAGATGACAAGCGAAGAAAGGGCAAACGCATTAAAGACTATTGCCGAAAACTCGCCTACAATCGCCAGCGTTTTTGACGAGAACGGTGATATTAAGACATCAATAAAAGAAAGTATTCAAGAGTCTATAACGAATAGAGTTGTGGGCAACTCTTCCGCTGACCTTGTTTTACGTGGCGAAGAAATTCAGACAACCATTGATGAAGTCAATAAAGAAAACGGATACAGTCTTGAAATTGACAATGATGCGCTTACGGAAGTTGAGCGTGGCAATTACGCAAAAGAAATTAAGGCGATTCAAAATATCGGAAACATCTCAAATAGTAATTTAAGCCTTGTTTTAGTTAAGAATAATGACAACGTGAACTCTTTTATTGAAAAGCGTGGCAACATTATATACGCAACGCGAGAGACTTTATCTAATGGCACTTGGGCAAACAAACTTGCACACGAAATCACTCACTTTGCAGAAGATAGTAAAGAATTTAAGAGATTTGTTGATTATGTATTAGAAGACCAAAAGGCAGTCCAGGACGCCATAAATGACATAATAAAGGCTGGTTATAAATTATCGGAGAACGACTTAACCAGAACTATAAGCAAACTTGCAAGCGACAAAAAACTTACTAAAAAAGAAAACCTTGCTTATAGCGAACTTATAGCACACATCTCGGAAAAACTATTTACCGATGAAAAGAGCATCAACAGGCTTGCAAGAAGCGACAAAGGATTGTTCAATAAAATCAAAAACAGAATATCCGATATGATTGATGCCTTAAAAGACACCAACGCAAAAGAGACCGTCCAAAAATTAAGAAAGGCTGAAAAATTATTTAACAACGCCTTACAAAGCATCGCAAAAGAAAAGGAAGAGTTTGCCAGGAAGTTAAGAAAAACCACAAATGAGTATAAAAGAGATAAAAAAATCTACAATATGCTTGAAGAAGACGAAAAAGCATCTTGGCTTGAAGAACACGGATACGTTGCAGAAGATTTTAACGATGACGTTTTAGACAACGGAGAACAGCAAGAACAAGTTGACTTTTCGCCCGAAATGGCGTATAGTAAAAAGGGTTATGAAGCGAGAAACCCTTCGTCTATAACCGAAAAGGATTTTAACCATCATTACTGGGCGATTGCTAACGAAATCATCTCGAAAGAAGAAATCGGTGTATTAAACTCGTCAATCGGTAAACTTAACAATGGAGAATTCTTTAACCAAAATGCTGACGGGTTCTATATGATACCTGTCGGCAAAAATGGTGTTCTCAATAAAATAGTTTTAACGGACGGCAAGAACAACAGGTATTCGATTGATACCGTTATTGAAATAAATTTAGATAATGAAACAAGTTTATCAATAGAAAGGGGTATTATTTATGCAAGTGAGCGAAAGGGAATTCACGCAGAAACTAACGACCTTCTCAAAATCTACTATGCAAAAGATTTCAAATATAGCGAATTCAGAAGAAATTCTGCCGAAAATCTATCAAATAGTGATGGAAAGCAAGACGGAAGAAGAAGTAATAGAGAAGTTAAATTCGATTTAAAAATCGGCGATGAAAACATAACTGTAAAAGGCGAAGAGACAAAAAATCTTGTTGCCTTACATAATCTATCCGAAGAAAAACTTATGAAAGTTCTGAATTTGGGTGGATTTCCTATGCCTTCGATAGCCATAACAAAAGCCGACTTGCCGCACGAACACTATGGCAATATAACGGTTGTTTTTGGCAAAGAAACGATAGACCCCGAAGGCGATTATAGGAATAGAGTTTATGACCGTGATGCGTGGACACCAACAACGCCGACCGTTGATATAAAACTTAATACCGATAAGGTTGACAACTTAATAGAAACGTTGCAATTAAAAGTCAAAAACTATTCTGGTTATAGCCACGAAATTGATAGATTCTTTGATGGCAAATATAAAAACAATTCTGGCGAATATGTGCTGCCTGAATATGACTACTCAAAAGAATCTATTACAAAAAGGGCGTTTAGCAATACTGGGATAGTTGCTGCTTACTTGCAAGAAAAAGGTAAAGATATAGCACCAGTTTATAGTGAACGTGGGTTTACTATGGGCTGGTCTTCGTTTACAAGAGAAGAAGCAAAGAATTTACTTGATTATCTTGGCGTTTCCAAAAATATTACCAGAGAAAACATAACGGCGGAACAAAGAAAGAATATTCTTGACAAGTTTATCGAGTATAAAGCAAAGGAAAAATATAGATTTCTCCGCAAAAGAAAGCCCGATATAAGTTTTGATGCTATTCTTGAAACTGTCAAAAACGAATTAGACGATGGACACGTTAGCCAAATTATGTTTATGGCAGAAGACTTCTATAATGAAAATCGTCCAAAAGATGTATATAATGACAGTTTAACTGCCGAAAAGTTGGAACAACAAGTTGCGGATAAAGAAGATTTTAATAACTGGTTTTGGAGCAAGTTTGAAGAGACGTTTGACAAAAAAGGCATTGATAACGATAGCGATGTTTTTGACAGGTATGGCAATAGAAAATCTTTTGAGCAAAGGCACTATGCTTATACTTTAAATAATATCGTTAAAATGATGTCAAAAGGCGAACAGGAAGGAAAAGCCACTTGGGGCATTTCCGCTGGTTCTCTTGCCGCAAAACTTTCTACGCAATTTGAAACTATCCAGGACATAAAAGATGCGGAAGATTACCTTGCGCTTGTATCGGAAGAAGAAATAAAGGCTTTTAACGATAAGACTTATGAGTTATATGATGAGATTGTATCGAGTATTGTTGGGGATAGCGGCGATTTTATGTCAAATCAAAGCAGAAGGGACGATGCTGGCGATATTCTTGCAAGATGTGCAAGCAAAAAACTTTTATCGGTTGAAGAAATAAAAAGAGAGTTTAACTATGATATAAAAAAATATAACTTAACATATAAAATCAATAATGAAATTGCAAATAAAGCGATTACATTGTTTGAATTATTGAGCCACGTCCCCACAACATATTTTGAAGCGAAACCGCGCAGAGCAGTTGGGCTTGACGAAATAAAAATGGTTCTCTTGCCCGAAAGTTCATCACAAGACTTTGTGTCTAAACTCGAAGAAAAAGATATTCCTTATCAAAAATACAATGGGCAGCAAGGCGAGAGAACAAAAATAATCCAGGAACTTGGCGGAATAAGGTTTTCTTTGAAACAAGACTCTAATGGTAGAGCCTTAACCGAAGAACAAGAAAAGTATTTTAGAGATAGTAAAATCAGAGACGATAAAGGCAATCTTCTCGTTGTTTATCACGGAAGCCCCAAAGCAGGCTTTACCGTGTTTAACACTTCGCTTGAAGGTTCTTATTTTACGGCTAACAAAGATTACGCCGCCGATTACGCACGCTTTAATAAAGACAATGTGTATGCTGTATATTTAAACATCAAAAAGCCGTTTGACACGAGAGACCCAAAAGCAAAAAAGATATTTGAAGAAGAGTTTTTTGGCAAATGGGGAAATGGTGCGCCGCTTACCGAAAGGGGTATGCTTGACTGGACTGACGGCGCAGATATGTTTGATTTCATACAAGAAAAAGGGCTTGACTATGACGGTTTAATAATTGACGAAGGCGGCGTTCCGACTTTTGACGATTCTATATATGACAGGGGAATAAGTTTTGTCGCCTTCTATCCAAACCAAATTAAGAATATTGACAATCTAAATCCTACGGAAGATGAAGATATAAGATTTTCCTTAAAGCAGGATTCCGAAGGCAAAGAACTCTCCGAAGGGCAAAAGCGGTTTTTCAAAGATAGTAAAGTGGTTGACCAAAATGGCAATTTACTTGTATTATATCACGGCACAAATAGTGAAAACTTTTATGTGTTCGATAAACACAAAATCGGTTCGGCAAGTGGCGATAGGGGTTTCTTTGGAGAAGGTTTTTATTTTGTAATCAATAAAGGCGAAGCAAAATATTATGGAGACAGAATTGTTGAATCCTATGTTAATATTAAAAATCCGTATTATTTTAGCGAAGAACTTTTTGAATATAAAAACCAAAAAGCACAATATGATAAAAATAGTGATTTGATTTTTATTACGAATTTTGTAGATAAATTTAGCGATATTCTGCCGCAAGGTTTATCCGCATATTCGTTTGCTAATCATAAAGATTTTTCACTAAAAGAAATTGCTAAAATATATAAACAGGCTTTTAGTAGTAAAAAGTTTAACATCATAAGGACAGAAGAAGGAGATTACGGAAAAGAATATATCTATGCAACTGATAAAAAAATAGTAAAATTTACTGACAAGGACGGAGAAGAACACTCTTTTGAAGAATATGGTTTTACTATTAACTCGTTAGATAAAAAGTTAAGTCAAGCAGAATTAGCATCAATGTATGTTATAAAACAATATGATTTAACTAATATTCCGAACTTTAAGCAAATAATTTTAGAAACGGATTTTAGTGAAAAACTAAAATCTCTTGGGTATGACGGAACTATGCAAAGCAAGGAAGGTGATGAGATTGTTGCTTTCTATTCTAACCAAATAAAACGAACCGATAATCTCAATCCGACAGAGAACGAAGATATTAGATTTTCTCGTAAGCCTGCAAACGATATTAAAGCAAAAGCAAACCTTGTTTATGATAGTATTTATACAAAGAAAGAAACAAGGCAAATCATCGAAGATATTCTCTCGCAAGCCGAAGGTCAGATTGACGAGATGACCGAAGGTGATTATACTGCATCAATTAAAGGCAAGACGAGCATCATAGAAACGCTTTTTGAAAAATTAAACTCTGCCGAAAGTCAATCAAAAACCAAAATTGCAAGGGAAATGGCTGACCATATTGTCAATGCAATATCCGTTGAAGAAGTTGCTAAAACTGAAACAGCAGAAGAAAGTTTTAGAGAATTAAAAGCGTTTAGACCATATCTGCACAGTATTGACACTTCGGCATATAGTAAAGAAATTCGGACGGTAAAAGGAAATAACGCTTTAATCTTGCAATGGGGCAAGAAGGGCGGTATGGAAATTTATGATGTGGTTCGCAACTTGCAGGAAGAAGGCTTTTTGCCGCAAATAAATTTGCAAGATGCTTTTAACGATTTTGACCTGTTTGAACAGTTTACCGACTATTATAAGTCGTTGCTTGATGATGTAAACAACGCATCGAAGACGGCTTTGTCGCTGGTTTTATCGGAAAACAAGTTGAACGCATTAAAAGAGAGTATAGCGAAAGACTTGCTTGAAATGGTAAAAGAAGGCGGCGAATTAAGCACACTCGGAAAACTTAAAGAAACCTTTACAACGTCTATCAAGGAATTAAAGCAGCAGTTTGCAAAAAATGCAAATTACTGGAAAGCAAAAGCAACTTATCAAGGCGATATTTGGAGAACGGTTGCAGACCTTCGTGGATATACCGAAAAAGGAAAAATCGAAAAACTTGGAAGCGCAACGGTATTGAAAGACCCATACTTTAAGAAAATGCTTGAAGATATGGGTAAGATTACTTGGGGCGGCAAAATTGACCCCGTAAAAGCACGGGCTTGTATGCAAGGGCTAAAACAGTTTTTCAATAAAGATAACAAACTTTTACAAGACTACTTTGAAGCGACTTACGGTGAAACTTTAAGCATAGGCGATATTTCGCAGGCAACCACCGAAATAGAAGGCACAAGCAATTCGATGTTTAATCACCTTTTAGACCAGTTTGCGGAACTCGAACTTGCTAAAAGAGAAGACGGCACTTATAAAACGACTTACCTGACAACAGAAGAGTTAAAAGCGACCGCGACTATTCTCAAAATGTGTAAGCACTTCTTATTACACTATGATGCGATATACGAAGACGGAAAGAGAATAGAACAAAAACAGGCAGCAACAAAGTATTACGAACTCGCCGAAAAGTCTTACGATACCCACACCGTCCATAAAACACAATTTATGGGTTGGCTATCGAGTAAAGTGTTTGATTACAATGCGATGATTATGTCGCCGAAATTCGTCTGCGAAATGCTTGACGGATATTATAAAGACGGCTTTAACACGCATTATCAGCAACGTTTTTGGCGCGATAGTTTGCAAATGGAATACGACCGTATGACTTTGCTTGAAAATTCAGATAAATTCTTTAAGGAAAACAAAGATTACAAGAAGAGATTATTTGATAAAGAAATTCAAGTAAAAATCGGCAATTATTCCTTAACGATAGCGGAAGCGGTTGACCTTTATTTGATGTCAACGCAAGACAATGGCTTATTAACCTTGACCGAAGGTGCCGGCTTTGTTTTTGATAACGAGCGTGGCGGCGTTACGCAATGCGGAACTGTCTCGAAAGAACAAATTGATGCGATGTATGAGCAGTTTACAGAAAAGGACAAAGAGTATATTAAAATCTTAAAAGATATATACAAAAAAGGCGGTATAGAGTATAAAAAGCCTACCGATATTGCCCGTATGGGATTTTCAAATATCATAGACGGAGAGTATTATACTTTAACACGCTGGAAAGAAGCGATAGCCCGTTCTACTTCGGATATTCGGTCTGCAATAAAAGATATTCAGATTGCAAATAATCTATCTATCAATAAAGCGCGCAGAACCCGTGCAAAGAATATTCCTTTAATGGTTGGTAATTCTTACCAAAAGATGATTAGATATGTAAATCAAATTACATTGTATAAAAACTTTTCGGAAGACCTTGCTAACTTCGATAAATTATTTACTAAAAATATCTCGGATACCACTTCGCCGAAAACAATAAAAATGATTATGGACGGCAAAGTTTGGGATAAAACAAGTAAATATTGGGGAGACTTGCTTGCGGACGTGCAGGGCGTTGGTATGGCACAAGACAATGTTTCAAGTTCCATAACAAAAGTCCTGGAAGCGTTAAGAACGAATTACGCAAAAGCACAACTCGGTTTTAACTTGAAAGTATGCTTGTCTCAATTCGCTTCGTATCCTACCGCATTTATAAAACTTGATGCTGGCGTTTTAATGAGAGCGTTGGGGCATAAGGTAAACTACGAAGATATGGATAAATACTCTCAATCTGCATTAACCAGACATTACAATAAAGCGATAGTTAAAGCGGAAGGCGTGCTTGATAAAGTTTCATCTTTAAGCGATGCGCTAACAAAGGGTATTCAATGGTCAGACAGAAAGACAATCGGAAGATTGTGGGTGGCATCACAATTACAAATCGAAAAGACAGAAGGCTTAAAGTTCGGTTCTCCCGAAAATATGAAAAAGGCTGGATTATTGCTTGACGAAGTAATTACAGAAACGCAACCTACTTATATGGCAATAGATAGGTCGGCACTGCAAAGAAGTAAAAACACTCTTGCAAAGACGATTTCAATGTTTACTTCCGTTCCGATGAAACAGGTTTCAAACTTAATCGGCAGTATTGCTAAATTAAGGGCATATAAGACGAGAATAAGGCTTGGCGAACATATTAGCGACCGTGAACTTAATCAAGCGAAAAAAGGGGTTGCAAGAGCCGTAGGCGCAAATGTGGCGGCAAACTTAATGTATGCGATGGTTTGTCAACTCGTTAAACACCTATACAATAAAGATGACGAAGATGAAAATGACGGAAAGTCCATACCCGAACAGATTTTGTCTCAATTTATGGATACGTCTATTTCGATGTTCCCGATAATAAGCGATATTTATGAAGGTATTGCAAAGGGATACGAGATAGATATATACGAGACTTCCGCTATAAACGACCTTATTGCATCGACAAAGAGTATTGTTGACTTGGCTGGTAAAGTTATAAGTGGCGATGCGGATACGCAAGACTTAATGAATTCTTTGAAAAAGAGTTTATTCGCAAGCGGTTTAATTGTCGGTATTCCCATAAGGAATATGTATAACACGGTTTACGGCTTTACAAAGAGAATATCGCCGTCAACGGCATATAAGATAAATTCTCTCTTTACAGACCCGAAACCGAAAGACTTGAAGGCTGCCCTAAAAAAGAACGATACGGAACTTGCAAGCACCATTGTGTCGTCCTTAATGGGCAAAAAAGGGTTTAGCATCTCGAAAGAACAGGCGAGAACACTTGCCGAACTTTATGGCGAAGGGTATTCGTTGCCGTCTTCGATACCAGATAAAATAACAATCAACGGTGAAGAAGTAGCACTTACCACGAAACAGCAGGGTGAATTTGGCGCAATCTATTCAAAGGCATCGTCTGTTGCGGACAGAGTTTTAAGCGATGGTAGTCTGAACGGCAAAACAAGCGAAGTTCAGGCAAGAACTATTTCGTATATCTATAAGTATTACTATTATGAAGCGCAGGCAAAAGCACTTAATATGGACGTTGACAGTAAACTTTATATGTTTGGTCAACTTATAGATATTCAGAAACTTGCAAGCATAATCGCAGAAGTTCCGTTGCTTTCGGAAGGTGCAAAAAATAAAAAGGCATACATACAAAAATACTTGCAAAAACAAAAACTTTCCGCAGCGCAAAAATATATCTTGATGGGATACTTCGGGTATAAGAATAAGAACGGGAAAGGGCTTGTAAAAGCCTTGATAAATAAGACGAATTTGTCAAAGGCGCAAAAGGAAGAACTTTTAGAAAAGTGCGGTTATTAAAGTTAAGGGTGGTAAAATGATTTGCCACCTTTTACTTTTTTTGTTATAATATGTTTTAGAAAATCTAAAATTTAAGTAAAATGTTATAAAAATGTTATAAAATATTTTTAACAAACAACATATTGTAATAAAAAAGTCCTTTTAACCACCATATATTGTGGATAAAGGACTTTGGCAGGGGAGACGCGAAAAGCGAAAGTTTAATATTTAAGGGCAAAACATAGCGTTTTTGCCCCTTTTTTATGTGTTTTTAATATATTTTAGTATTGAATTTCGATTTATTGTTATAAAAAGTGTTATAAAATTATATGTCGATATTTAATGCCCCGATTATCTCTTTTTGTTTGTTCGGCATCAGATGGGAATAGGTGTTAAGCGTTTGTGTTATATCGCTATGACCAAGCCTTTGAGACACGATTAAAATGTTCTGACCTTTATTTATAAGCAAAGATGCGTGAGAGTGCCGCAGGTCGTGGACTCTTATTTGCTTGATACCAGCAATATCCGCATACTCGTTCATACGTCTTCTTATGGTTTGTTCGACCAGCGGTGTAGAACCGAAAAACACAAACATTGATTCGTTAAAGCCGTCCAACTTTTTGCAAAAGGTTTTATACTCTTTTAGTATATCAATGAGTTTATCGGGTAAAAGAATTGTCCTGTATGATGCCCTGTTTTTCGGTGTGGTGATTTCAAAAGATGCGCCTTCAAGACCTTTCCTGTTTATAGATTTATTTATGGATACGAGTTTATTTGTAAAATCAATGTCTTTCCAGTTTAGTGCAAGTGCTTCGCCTTTTCTGCAACCTGTAAAATACAAAAAAGAAAAAAACGCTTTCCATAAAATATCATCGACTACTTTATAGAATTTAATAAACTCTTCTTCCGTCCAGAATAGCATTTCTTTTTTAGGTTCATTGTTCTTAAAATTGCCGACACGATTGACAACGTTTGATTCCAAGTAGTTATGTTTTATTGCGTAATTCATCATAGCGCAGAAACCACAATATATTTTGGACTTATACTTAAACTTGAAACCTTTATTGATTATATCTTCTTGCCATTTTTCAATATCCGAAGTCGTAATTGATTTTATAGGCTTATCGGCAAAAGTAGGTAAGACGTATAGCCTTATAACATCGCAAGCACTTTTGACCGATGCTGGTTTAAGATTTACCGTAATGTAGTGCTTATATTTTTCAAATAATAATTGAGTTGTAATAACTTCTTGTTTGATGTCCGCTTTCGTGTGAAGATAATTATAATATCCTTCTTCTGCATCTCGTTTGGTTTTAAAACCATTTAATTTAATTTGTTTGCCATTTAACCAAAAAACTGTAAACCAAGTTGTCTTAATAGTTCTTTTACCACAAGAAGGGCAAATATCGGCTGCAACAACTTTTTTGCAATTCGGACAATATTTTCTCTGCTTAAAACTTGCCATTTTAATTCCTTCGCGCGCGTGCGTTGTATGTTAGTTATTTTTATATATACTTACTTTCTTACTTACTTAATATCTTTATCTTTCTCTTTATCTCTATATCTTTATATCTATTTCTTTATCTCTATATCTCCTGGACATTTGTCCACTAAAAGGGAGACAAAAGGGGGACATTTGTCCACCTATGATTTTATCAAGGATTTAGAACATTTACATATTTATCAATAAACCTATTTAATGCCGTATTAAACATTTTATCTTTATCTATATTTATTTTTTTATCAAGTTCAATATCATCGTCAGAAGTATTGTTTACATAATCTTGTGCACTTTCGGCAAAACCTTCAATATAAGCATCATCAAGATAATCAAAAAAATCTTGTTTTAATACCTTAATATCGACTTTATCGGAAGAAAACGGAAAAGTCTGCGACAGGTTATCTTTTAATGAAACATATTCATCATCAATCAATGTCATATAGTAATTATAAGCGATGGTGTGAATTCCAAAAGTCAAATTCCTAAAATCTTCAAAAGATATTCCATTTAGTTCATCTGCGTGCCTTCTAAAAAATATTTCCGCAACCGTTCTGACACTAATATTTGTATTATTAAGTTCGTTTGCCTTTGATATTGAGTTAGAAATAAACTCGAACAGAGACATTTGACAATTTATATTCTTAATATTGTATTTTACTAATAAAGAATTTACAAAGTTTTCGTCTGAAATACGGTTAGGATTTGGCTTTAAGTTTATTCTTATATCAGATGCAGCACTTTGCCGCTGTGCGGTATGATATGTTTTCTGTTGGCTTGTTGATGGGGTGTGATTCCTTTTACTTTTTTCAAATTTATAATCGTTATATCCTTTTATTGTTCCAGGCAAACCAAATATGAGAATTATAAATAGACCAAAAAATATGGCGTAAGCAATACCAGTGGCTACCCCGACTATAAAAATTGCAACACCTAAAATATCAAAAAAAATACCAAGCGTTAGTAAAAAGAGTGGGACATAATCCCATTTGTATTGTGTCATAAATATACCCCTTTATTTTTCGGTGGGTTCGTAGGCTTTTGCCAGTAACTCATTTTTTTGTTTTAAATTCATCATTTTTAATAGTTTTATAATTTCTTCTTCAATTTCTCCGAGTTTTGGGGCGGTGCTGTTGTGGTTGCCGTTTATGGCGACACTTCCGTTTTCTGCGTTTGCGATATTTATGTCGCCATAAAAGTAAGCGACTTCTACATTAAAAAAATCAGCCATAGCCTTAATAGTTTTTGGCGAAGGGATTGCGCCTTTTTTCCAGCCAGATGCGGAAGCGTTGCTTACGCCTACTTGATTGGCAAGATAGGATATAGTTATCCCCTTTTCTTGACAGAGTTTCAAAATTTTTTCATACATAAATATTTCTCCAAAAAATTTTAAATAAATCTGCATAAAACGCTTGACAACCGTTTTTCTGTATGGTAAAATTAAGTAAAATTAAGTTAAGCAAAGCAAGATTAAGCATTGATAACTTAAAATTGTGAAGTGGGGTTGTGTTTTATACGCAAATACATAATACAACTTAACTAAACAAAAATCAAGTAAAATAAACCAAAAGGAGAGAAAAAAATGGAAAAACTTTTAACTTGTAGCGAAGTTGCTGAAAAATTCAATGTAAAAGTTTCTACTGTTTGGTCTTGGGTTAGATTAAAAAAAATCAAAACCGTGAAGATTAACAGACAGTATCGGTTTAGGCAGTCCGACATTGACGAGTTTGAGAAAATCAATCAGGAGAATTAAGATGTCAAGCAGAGAAACATTAGAAATCCTATTGCAGCCATTTATTACAACCGAACAGTTGGCAAGGGTAATAGGTAAGACAAAAAGCACAGCATCGAAGAAAATGGCAGAGATGCACAGACAAGCGATGAAAGAAGGAAAGAGAACCGAAAGGGGTGTTGTTCCTTCTAAAAGGGTTATCGACTATTTGCAGATAGATATAAACGAATTAGTCGAGAACGCAAAATTAGAAAATCTTATAAAGGGGGTGAAACAATGAAACTGAAAGAAGTTCGGCAAAGCAAAAATCTTAAAGCGGATAGCCTTGCGAAACAACTTGGCGTTGATACGCCGATGATGAGCAGGTTTGAAAACTATAAATGCCTTCCGATTCCTTGTATGCTTGAAAAATTATGCAAGATATTAAATTGTTCGGTATCAGATATATACAAAGACAATGAAATATATGTCAAGCGCGATAATCAAGCAAAAAGAAAAGCGGAAGACTTAACGAGTTATAGGCTAACCGTAAATCTTCCGAAAGATGCAAAAGAGTTTTTGCATAAGGCACTTAAAAAGTGTGGCTACAAAGATATTACATACTGGATATATCGTTGCTATGACAGATTGAAATCGCAGTATGAAATCATCTTAAAGGCAGAAAAAAAGACTTCTCAAACGCCTGGCAGCAATTAAAAGAAGTCAAAAAGGTTTGGTATATCCTTTTTTTCAAATATACCATATTAAAAATCATTTGTCAAGGAGAAAAACGAAAAATGAAAGAATTTTATTTAGAACGGATTAAAGAACAAGAACAACTTATTGATATGGTAAAACTCGGTTTCAAAGCCAAAATGAAAGAACTCGGCGAAAAATTAGAAAAAGAACCGACCATTGAAGATGCGGAAAAGACGGTTGAAATTGTTAGACTTTGTAAGGAAGCAATTAAGGACGAAGAAAAACAATTAACTTACTACAAGGAAGAATACGAAAAAGAATCGGGTGAGCCTTACAGTAAAACGCAGTCAAGGGAAATACTTTTCGGAGATGCGAAATGAAGTTTACTTACACGGTTATTACGGGTAGTTATTACCTTGCAGAAACAGACGAGAACGAAGACGAAGGATATGACTTCGACTATGAAGTTGATTCGGGACAAGTCAGAGATGCGTTAGAAGACATTTTCTTTGATACATACTTCGATAAGGCTACCGAAGACAAAGAAACGCAAAAAAGAATACGCAAAGGCATCGGCGAGTTATTATCTGCTTTGAACGATGTGGACTGTCAAGATGCGATTGCAGAGTATTTTTATGACGACTTAAAAAATTATTTTGAAGACGAAGCAAGAGATTACGAAAAAGAAAGATATTAAGGAGAAATTATGATTAAAAGTTTTAATGAATTATCAAAAGCAGAAGTTGAAATAACCAAAAAACCTATTTTTAAGTATAACAAGGCTAAACAGCAATTAGAACAGGACGGTGAATTAGATACATTGTCTTGGGTAGATTGCTTAAAGGCACTTTACGAAAACGGTGCTGAAAAAGTTTTGTTTGAACACATTCCAAACGAAAACGGCAATTTATTATACATAGACGAGAACGGTTGTGCGACAATAAAAGTTTTTGTCGAAATAGACGGAGACAGGAGAGAGATATATTATCCGCTAATTGACGGCACTAAAAACGTGGCAATCGACAAAGCAACACAGTCGGATATTTATAACGCAAAACAAAGGGCTTTTGTAAAATGCGTTGCGGTAAACTGGGGACTTGGCATCTCTCTTTGGAAAAAAGAACAAGACCCCGATACCGTTGTGAAAGAGCAGGAAATAAGTCTTGCAGAACAGTTTAGAGCGTTAGTAAACGATGCGACAAAGGCTTGCGGCAGCGTTCCGAAGATGCTTGAACATCTTGAAGGTATTACCGAAAAGAAAATTAAAGACTTAATCGCGGAAGCAAAAATTATAGACGGCATCACGAAGACTTTAACGAAGGTGATAAGCGATGATAAAAAACCAGAACAGAAGTAAGTGGTTTGGCGCATCTGACACGTCAACCATAATGGGAAACTGGGATACCGAAACTTTCAAAAACTGGTGGGCGATAAAGTTAGGGTTTAAGGACAAGGGTGCAAGTTCTTGGATTATGGATTGCGGCAACATAATGGAAATTCCTATTATTCGATTTATCGAAAAACAGGAAGGCAAGAAGATTAAAATCGGCAGACACCCGTATTACAAATTTAGTTTAAGGCTGCGCGTAAATTATGATGGGTTGCGGAAAAACGAAGTTGTTGAAATAAAAACAACGTCAAGGATTTGGAAAAGCGTTCCTAAAAACTACTGGCAACAATGTCAAGTTTTAATGTGGAAGAAACACAAGGCAAGAACGGGCTTATATGTTTATCTTATGGAAGAAACCGATTATCTTCGTCCTTACTTTCCAGATATAGACCCTAAAAGGCTTACGAGACGGGAAATAGAGTTTGACGAGTCTTTCATAAACAACGAATATTTGCCCCGATTAAAATACCTTGCAAGTTGTTTAAGGGCAAAGAAATTTCCAAAGGTAGAAGAGTATGAGCAAGTTTTTGGTAAAGCAAGTTAGAAAACTCATTGATGATGAAGGACAGATGACAATAAGCCTTTCCGTTGCGTGCGATAGCAAGTATGCTGCTAACTTAACTTGCGAAGAAGTAAAGCAAGTTTTGTTAAACAACAAAGATGCGAAATTTCAAGTCGAGTTAAAGCCTTACAAGTCAAAAAGAAGTCTCGAACAAAATAATCTCTTGTGGGCTTTACTCGGCAAACTTGCGGAAGCGACAAGTGGCAAAAATACGAAGACAAGCACGGAAGAGTGCTATATGGCAATGATAGAAGAAGCAAATATTACTTGCGAATACCTTGCCGCATTGCCTTCGTCAGAGCCTTTTTTAAGAGAGAGTTTTAGGGTTGTAAAAAAAGTTGGCGAAAGAGAAGTCGGCGGTAAAACGCTTAATATGTATCAATGCTATATCGGCAGTTCTCGTTTTGACACAAAAGAAATGACACTTTTAATTGAAACGGTGCTTGACAGGTTGGCAGAACTTGGCATAACGGATTCGGAAATTGAAATTGCAAGGAGCGAATACAGATGAAATCAATAATCCAAAAAGAAAAAAGATGCTACCTATGTGGGACAACCTACAATTTACACGAACATCATTGCATACACGGCAGCGGCAACAGAAAGAACAGCGAAAAATACGGGCTTAAAATTTGGCTATGTGCCGCGCATCACAATATGTCGAACTACGGTGTGCATAACGATGCGAAACTTGACTTGGAAATCAAGCAAATGGCACAAAAAGAGTTTGAAAAAACTCATACACGAGAAGAGTTTATGAAAATCTTCGGTAAAAACTATTTAGATTAGGAGAAAGAATATGAACAAGGTAATTTTAACAGGCAACTTAACAAAAAATCCCGAACTAACGGAAACGCAGAGCGGTATTGCTGTTTGTAAATTCTCTATCGCTGTCGGACGGGATTATACAAACGCCGATGGCGAAAGAGAAACGGATTTTTTCAATATAACCGTATGGCGCGGCAGGGCAGAGAATTGTGGCAAGTATCTTAAAAAGGGCAGCAAGGTGGCGGTTGTTGGAAGTTTGCAAAACAGAACTTACGAAGATAGGGAAGGCATCAAGAGAACCGTTACGGACGTTATAGCAAACGAAGTTGAGTTTTTAACGCCGAAACAGCAGGAAGAAGAAGCCGTAAGTGCAAAAAGAGAAAGACCCGAATTGACACCCGTTGACGATAATCAACTTCCGTTTTAAGGTGGGTTATGGCGAAATATGACGACCGAAAGTTATACTGGATAAAACTTACAGATAACTTTATCACAAGCGACACGGTTGACTTCCTTATGGAACAAAAAGACGGTTCTAACTATGTCGTCCTGTATCAGATGTTGTGCTTAAAAACGATAAACAATAACGGCGAATTGTCAAGGCAACTCGGAGAAGTGATAATCCCTTACGATGAAGAGAAAATACAGAGAGACTGCAAGTGGTTTTCCATCGACACGGTAAGATGCGCTTTGGAACTCTATAAGAAACTCGGTTTAATCTTTTATAACGCAAACGGATATTTACAGATAACAAACTTTGACAGACTTATCGGTAGCCAAACAGTAGGCGCGGAGAAAAAGCAAATTGCAAGAAGACAAAACGCGCTGCTGGAAGGGAAAAAGATGGAATCATACGACCAGATACTTGATGTATTTGAGTGTAAGGGCGCATACAGGGAAGCGGTTTTAGACTTTATAAAGCATTGTTTGATGAACGGGGTCAAGATAACAAATGAAAGACTTAATCACATTATGGTTAGACTTGATTTATCGTTTCAAGACGATGATACAGAAAAAATAAAATACATACGAAATGCGATTAGCAAGGGCTATAAGTATTTAGAGTGTGAAATTGATTATTAGAAGGTGAAATTATGAATAAACAGGAATTAGAAAACAAAAAGAAACAACTTTTAGAAGAATTAAAGGCGGTAGAACAGCAGATTGAAGAACAGGATACCGTTGAAGTGTCTGAACTTGAAAACGGCGAAAGATTTATTTGGTGCGGACGTTCTTGGGTAAAACTCGGCGCAGAGCAAGGCGGCATCTTGTGTGTTGCGGCGGCAATCGTAAAGAAGATGGCATTTAGCGATGATAACGATGCGGACTATAAAAAGTCCGATGCGAAAAACTATCTCGAAAAAACTTTCATAAAATCACTTGATAAAGATTGCTTGCTTGATTATACGATGGACTTGACGAGTGATAACGGCGATAAAGTTCTTGGCGAATATACCAGCAAGATAGGCTTATTGACGTGCGATTTGAAAAGAAAGTATTTTTACCAGATACCGCAATATGACGACTGGTGGTGGACTTGCACGGCTTGGGGTTATTCGTCTGGCGCGCACTATGTTCATCATGTCTGTACTTCGGGTGTTATGGACATCTACGGTGCTTACAGCACTCGCGGCGTTGTCCCTGCTTGCATACTTGACCTTAAAACAAAAATTCGCCACGATAGGGGCGACAAATGACGGTAATAGACGAGTATTTTCAAAAAGTAGAGAAAGAGCCTTTGGAAATATTTGAGAGTAGTAAAAAACTTATTTATAAGTGGCTAAAACAACAATTTACGTTTTTGCTATATATGAAAGATGATATTGTTTCAGAGTGCGCAGTTGTGTTCTGGTCGAAATGTATAAAAGAGTATGACTGTAATCGTGGCGTTATAATCTGGAAATATCTTCAAAATCAATATTACTACATAATTTTAGATATTTGCAAAAAAGAAAGGCAAAATTTAATGTCTCCGCTTGATGAAAATACTCTGTCGAAAGATTTATGCACCAACGTGGATTTGCCCGTCTGCATAAAACTTACAGAAGAACAAAAAAAGATATTGACTTTGATTATTGCTGGATATTCCTATAAAGAAATATTTAACATCATAGGACTTCCAAACAATACCAAAGAGCAAAAGAGACCTATTTATCGGAGAGTAGTAGAAATTAAAACAAAAATTGCAAAGTGGTATGGGATAGACTATAAACCGCCACGTTGTTAAAGGAGAGAATATGAAAAAAGGAATTTTAATTGTTTTATGTGTCGGAATCGCGCTTATAACGGCGGTAATAAACTTTGTTGTCGCCATCGAACAAGGCAATATACATAGTTGCATCGGCTGGCTTAATGCCGTTGTTATATATCTGGCAGCGCTTATTTTTTTGCTGGTAGCATTGATAGCACCTGTAAGCCTTGACGAAGACCTTAAACCTACGAAAAAGACAATGAAATTTAAGGGCAAGAAAAAGGATTAAGCAATGCAAATACAACTAAACAAAGTTTACAATATGGACTGCCTTGAACTTATGAAAGAAATGTGTAGGGGGGGGTAATAGCGGACTGGCTTATTACTGACTCACCTTACGGCATAGGAATTGAAAAAATGTCTTTTACACAAAGCGGCGGTAAAAAGACAGGGGTAGCAATTAACAACGATTTTGGCAAGGTCGGCAAATGGGACAATCAACGCCTTATAAAAGAATATTTTGACTTGATGTTTAAGTGTAGTAAAAATCAAATAATTTTTGGTGGGAATTATTATACCGATTATTTGCCGCCTACGGCAAGTTGGATAGTTTGGGATAAGCGTTGCGATGATAAAATGCGAAACGATTTTAGCGATTGCGAATTGGCTTGGTGTAGCAAGGGCGTAGCAAGAGTGTTCCATTATCTTTATCAAGGTATGCTACAAGGTGATATGAAAAATAAAGATGCAAGATTCCACCCCACGCAAAAGCCTACGCAACTAATATCTAAACTTATTGCTTACTACACGAAGGAAAACGATTTAATACTTGACCCATTTATGGGAAGTTTTACCACCGCCGTATGCTGCCATAGGTTTCAAAGAAGATTTATCGGCGCAGAACTTGACAAAGAATATTTCGACAAGGGACAAGCCCGATTAAATGCTGAAATGGCACAATTAAGTATTTTTGATTTATAAGGAGAATAAATGAAAGCAATTTTAATGAGCATACAACCGAAATGGGTTGAAAAGATAGCAAATGGCGAAAAGACGATAGAAGTTAGAAAAACCGCGCCGAAGATAGAAACGCCGTTTAAGTGTTTTATTTATATGACGAAAAGCAATAGCAAGATTGCAATATCGAAAGACAATTATGCGCAGGAAATGAAAATTGCAAAATCGCTTGTAGGCGGTTGCGGTAAGATTGTCGGTGAGTTTGTTTGCGATGAAATTATCGTTGATGAAAAAGGCGAAAATCAAGATATTATTTGCGAAAATGCTTGCCTTACGCGACAAGAGTTATACGAGTATGAGCCAAGAAAAGCCGTTTACGGCTGGCATATATCCGACCTTAAAATATACGACAAGCCGAAAGAATTAAGCGAGTTTAAGCGTTGGAATAGAACCGAAGAAAATGCCCCTTGCGCTCATACAAAATGGCTTTATCCACCCTGTAATGAGTGTAATAGTTGTAATTTAACCCGTCCACCACAGTCGTGGTGTTATGTAGAAGAATTATCAATAGGAGAATAAAAATGCAAATAATTATAACCGAAGATTTTTTATATGAGTTAATAAAAATTCATTTATTTTTTAACTTTGTATTTATTCACGGACTTACATATTACTATTTTCATAAAATTTGCAATACTTATAAAATTGCCGAGACATTTAATCAAAGTTTGTTTTTTGCGCCGTTTTTAGCGTGGGTTGTTATCTACTGCGTTCTAAACGACAAACTAACACGAACAGGCACAATTATTGCAACATTTTTTATTGCATTATGGTCGATAGATACAGTAATTATTTTATTAGCCCTAAGCATAATTATATATTTTTTAACTTTACCGATAAGAATTTTTTTAAGAGTTTTTAAGAAATAGGAGAAATAAAATGAAAAAACCAAAACAAATTTTGGAAACCATTTTTATCTGGTTGTTCATAGTTTTCTGTATTTTAGTATTAGTTGCCTTTCTCGGTTTAGAAATATATCTTTGGGTTAAATATGGCGGTAAACCGTTAGGGGAAATACCTACTTGGGCATTGTATCTTATGTGGGGCAAAAAATAGAATATAATGGATAAATTGCAACTTTCTATTTTCGATGAACCAAAAACAAACAAGACGGAGATTGCCAAAATAAAGACGGCGCATTGTTTATTTGAACAGTCGGGGACTTTTAAGAACGAGTTTAAAAAACTCGGCATCAATTCTTACGATTACGATATTCTTAACGACTTCGGCGAGACGGACTTTCAGATTGACTTGTTTTCAGAGATTGAAAAGGCTTACGGGGGGGGGCGGTCTTTGTTTGATAATTTTACGAGAGACGATATTGTGTTTGCCTTTTTCCCTTGCACGAGATTTGAAAATCAAGCCGAGTTGCTTTTTAGGGGAACGATGAGTTCGGTAAAAAAGTGGACGGACGAAAAGAAACTTGAATATGACTTGAAATTACATAATGAATTATCCAGGCTTTATGACCTTATAACAAAAATGGCGATAGTTTGTTTAAGGAAGGAATTACGAGTAATTATAGAAAATCCTTACTCGACAACGCATTATCTTGTTAAGTATTGGGCAATTCCGTCAACGGTGGTTGACCGCGACAGAACGAAACGGGGAGATAGGTTTGTTAAGCCAACTCAATACTGGTTTATAAACTGTAAGCCGTCAAATAATTTGATTTTAGAACAAACAGCAAACAACAAATATCACAAAGATATAAACCATTGCAATTCGGCGGTTGAAAGAAGTTTAATACACCCCGATTATGCAAGAAGATTTATTAAAGAATTTATTTTATAGGAGATAGAAAGATGCCGATAGACAATATTTTAGAAGACATCAAAAGTGCTTTTGAAATGGCACTTGAAGAAATGAAATGCAGGAGAGACAGAAGTATATTAAAAGAATTTTACCAAAGGGTTATAAACGATGTTCAGATAGTGGTTAAGGAGAACAAAAATGAAAAAGACAAAGATTGATTGGTGCGATTGCACGGTAAACCCCGTTGTAGGCTGTAAGAACGGCTGTAAATATTGCTATGCGGACAAGTTAAACGATAGATTTCATTTTGTCAAAAATTTCCGTTGTCCCGAATATAAACCCGAAAGATTAAAACAATTACAATGCAAGAAACCAAAGTCCGTATTTATGGATAGTATGAGCGATTTCGGGTGGTGGAAAACAGACTGGTGTAGCGACATCTATTATAATGGCATATTAAAAAATCCGCAGCACAAATACATATTTTTAACAAAAGGGTATGATAAATTTCCAGAAACTTCGGTTGGGCAAATGTTTTTTTATAGACATACCGATAGCCCATACGGAGAACAAAGAATATTTTTAGGTAAAACGGTTACGACACAAGATAGATTCAACCTTTCAGAACAATACGATTTTTTAAGCATAGAGCCGATTTTAGAGCCGTTAGACCTTTCTGGGATAAAATACAGTATGTATATAAAACTTGTTATCATCGGCGCAGAAACTGGCAATCGCCCCGACAAAGTAATACCCCAAAAAGAGTGGATTGACAGTATTGTAAAGGCTTGCGATGAAGGGAACGTTAGAGTTTTTATGAAAGAGAGTTTGCGCAAGATTATGGGCGCAGATTTCAGACAAGATAAATTGTTGTGGGAGATAGAAAAATGAAAGTTAAATACCGTGTATCTCGCAGAACAAGAAAGATAAATAAGTGGATTAGAAAAATCAGCAAACATAATGATAAATATCGCCATAAATTAAAGAAAATAGGTGTTGCCTATTCTTTTTATGGATATATTAACGAAAATGGGATAACCTGTTGCCCCATCTGCGGAAGAGAAATGGGCGATACAGAGCAAGGGCGGCACTACTGCGAAGATTGCAAAGAAAAATTAGGAGACGAGATATGAAAAAACTTATATGTGTATGGATTCTAACTTTTACAATTTGTTTTATGTTGATTTATTCTTTTTCAAGTGCAATTATTTCACAAAAGAGTAAAGAACAAGAAGAACAGCGGCGTAGTATTTGTTTAGAAGAAGTGTTAAAGCACGATTTATATGCAGATGAAAACGCTTGGGGATATGAGATAACGGAAGTGTTTGGCATCGACCACGATGAGAAAGAATATCTTATTAAAATTTATCGTGAAATACACAATGATAGCGAGTATTGGGGCGCGATAGATTATTGGATTGGTGGATATTTCAATGGTTATGTTGATATGGACTGGTTCTACACAGAGTATTTTACCGAGACCGATTATGATTAAATATTACATAGTGGCGACCACTTAAATGTAAAAATCACTACTATATAACAGGAGCGAAAATGAGATTAACAGACAATTCAAATAAAGCGGTGAGATGGACGAAAGTTAGTCCAGACGAAGTGTATGAAAGGCTGAAACTATACGAAGATGCGGAAGCAAAGGGCGAATTGTTTAACAAGTCGCAAGTCAATATACTTCTGAAAAAGTCAATCGAAGTGCTGGGGCAAAAATTACAGCAGGACTTTACATATCCGCTACAAGTTATGGAAGTGTTTATCCAAACGTTAAAAGACTTTGAACCAGGAGACAGCATTACTTTTGAGAAGATAAACCAGGTCTATCAAAAATTTGTCAAAGAGCAAGGTGCGAAGAAATGACGAGACACGAAGTCAAAGAAACTCTTGGCGGTTATTATCGGGCTTGCAGAGATTTACAAGATATTAAGACAAGGATAGATAAGGCAAAAAACGACACGGAGAGCCTTGTAAACGATGTTCTTGAAGAACTTACCGAAGAGTTGCATAAAGCCGTGTATAAGGCAGATAAACAACTTGCAAGAGTGCAGAATTACATAAACCTGTTAAGTGATGGCGATGGCAACGCGACAGTCTTAAAAATGTATCACATAGAAGGATTATCCGACAAAGAGATAGCAAAGAAAATGTATTTATCGGCAGAGTATATAAGGACGAAAAGGTGGAGAGCCTATCAGAAGATTGCTGACATTTTAAGGGAGAGTGCATAACTCTCTTCTTGCGTTAAAATCAAATGATACGGATTGATACGAGAAGATACGGAAATATAGTTTATAATTTGCTATGTTAAAAATAAGTAGCAGAGAGCCGAAGAAACGGCATCGGATAAATGGATAGTTATAGAATAATCAATCGTGAAAAGAATTTAGTTATATACACGGATAGCAATCACGGATTTTATGCTTACGAGCCTGGAACAGAGAAAGACGGTATGACAGAACTAAAATTACGAGAAGAGTTTGCAAGGCTTGTATTAGGAACGATAAACAAAACAATCTGTACTGAATTTGATATAGAGAAGATTGAAGAATAAGAGTTAAGGAGAATAAAGCAATGGGCGAAAATATCGTCAAAGACGAAGCAAAAGAAAGGGTAGAAGTGGAACTTCTTGCGCTTAAAGAGAAAATCGTAAAGTTATCGGACTTTCTCTTTGGCACGAAAATCACAAGCGTAAAGATTTCTTACAGGATGAGAAGTCTTATGCGGAGACAGTTGGATTCTATGCAGACTTATGCCGAAATACTTCAAGAACGCCTTGCTATTTGGGGCAAGACTGATGAAGAGTTAAGGCAGGGCGAGAAACTCTGTTATTAAGGGGACGAAATGGCAAAAGGACAAAAGTATAACGAAGACTTAAAGGAAAAGGCAATCGCCCTTCTTACGGTAAATAATAGCGTGTCCTTTGTAGCAAGAGAATTAAAACTGCCGCGCACTACAATAAATAGTTGGAAAGCGGACTTTGACAAGAAGGCAAGGGAAAATGGCGAAGATGAAATTGTCAAACTTCGTCAGAAAAAGAAAGAGCAGTTTGTAGAAGATGCTTGGAGACTTGTTGATAAGGTTAAGACAATACTTGAAAGGCGGCTTGACCGTGCAATACAAAGCGAAGACAAAATGGACGAACTTTTGGAAGAGATATTGCAACTTGACTATAAGCAACTCACGGTTCAACAGCGTAAAGCCTTATATACGAGAATATCCGCATTAAAGATAGAAGATATAAAAGCACTTTCAACCGTTCTCGGAACGCTTTACGACAAACAAGCCCTTGCTAATAAGGAAGCAACGCAAATTGTTGATTTTTCTTATGACAACGTGATGAAAATGATAAACTCTGGTGAAGACTATTGACAACCAAAGAATACATCGAAAAGTTATTAAAAATCAGAACGAAAGACGGCGCGATTATTCCTTTTAAGTTAAACGCACCGCAGATGAAATTGTATGATGCTATAAAACAACAGGCATCGGAGAAAAAGCCTATAAGAATTATCGTGTTAAAAGCACGCCAAATGGGTTTTTCAACGCTTACGGAAGCAATAATCTTTAAGAAATGCGTTACGTCAAAGCACACTGCTGCCGCCATCGTAGCGCACGAGAATATAGCGACAAATAACCTTTTCGAGATGTTTAAGAGATATTACAACTATCTCCCAAAAGAGTTTAAGCCAGACACGGAGAAAAGCAACGCCAAAGAACTTGTTTTCAACAACAAGGAGAAAAACGGTCTCGATAGTAAGATACAACTATTTACCGCAGGCGCAAGAGAAGGTTTAGGGCGGTCGGGGACGTATAACTTTATACATATATCGGAATACGCCTTTTGGAAAGAACAAAAGACAACTTTAACCGCTTTACTTCAAACCGTTCCAGATGACCCGAACTCGATAATCATTATGGAAAGCACCGCAAACGGTTTTGACGAGTTCCAGGAAAGGTGGCAAAAAGCGGTAAGCGGTGAAAGCGAATATATCCCAGTATTTTGCGCCTGGTGGGAAATGCAAGAGTATAGAAAGGAAATCCCTTCTGACTTTAAGATAACCGCCGCCGAACAGGCGATAAAAGATAGGTTTAATCTCGATGACGAACAAATCTTTTGGCGCAGATGCAAGATAGAGACGACCTTTAACGGCGATGAAAATCAATTTAAGCAAGAATATCCAGCATCGCCCGAAGAAGCGTTTATAGCGACTGGCTCTTGTGTATTTAATAAAGACTTGGTAATCAATAGGCTTGCAGAGTTAAGAAACAATGTGCCGATAAGAGTAGGACGGTTTGAATACAGCAAAGAGATTATATCACGAGAGAAGTCCGTTATATCGAATATCAAGTGGATAGATGATGAATACGGCGAAATCGCTATATATAAAGAACCAGAGATTATAAGCGGTAAGAAAAAGCCGTATGCGATAGGCGGCGATACCGCTGGCGAAGGTAGCGACTACTACACGGCGAAGGTTATTGATAACATAACGCAAGAAAGCGTTGCAACATATCGGAAACAGCGAATAGATGACGACTTATACGCAGACCAGATGTATTGTCTCGGAAAGTATTATCACAATGCGATTATAGGCATCGAAGTCAACTTCTCCGTTGCGCCGACAGACGAACTTGAAAAGTTAGGCTATGAAAACCTGTATATAAGAGAACAGGTGGACACCATAAGCAAACAACTCGTAAGGAAATACGGATTTTTAACTTCTACTATCACAAGACCCGTGATTATCGCAAATTATAGGGCAATGTTTAGAGAAGACCCGACAATCGAAACCGACAAAGAGACTTTAAGGGAAATGCTTACCTTTGTCAATCGAGATGATGGGAAAATGGGTGCGATGGATACGAAACACGATGACTTGGTTATGGCTGACTGTATAGCGCATTTTATAGGCAAACAGGGCGAGATGACCTTGATAGACGTGCCAGTAGAAGAAGAGAAGAGTTTTTTTGACTCGTTCTCACACAATAAATCAGATAAAGTAGCCGATGGGGGTTTTATAGAGTGGTAAGTAAAAAACAACTTCAAGCAAGGATTGAGACCCTTGAAAAAGAAAAAACGCTTTTATGGAACACGGTTATATCCCTTAATAAAAGGGTGGTTAAACTTGAAAAAGAAGTTTTTAACAAAGAAGACAATAAGACCGACATTATCAACGAATCGTTAAAAGACGACAGAATTGATAATGCGCAAGAGTTTTTACACAAAGGTGCTAAATAATGAATAAGGTTAAAGACAATCTCGCTGCCGAAATCTGGGAACAGTATGAAAAAGGCAGGGCATATCAATCTACATTAGGACTTGACGTTGTAGTCCCCCTTTGTGTTGATTTTTACGAAGGAAGACAATGGGGCAAAGTTAAGAAAGGCACGGAGAACTTTCCGAGACCTATGGTCAACTTTATTAAAATGATAGTTGATAATAAGAGAGCAAACCTTATGTCTTCGCCTTTAAGGATTATCTATAAAACAGACAACAAGTCGATTGATACCGAAAAATTTAATCACTTTGCAGAGTTTTGGCAGAAGGAAGCGATGATGAAATCCCTTGATAGTAATGCGATAAAAGACGGCATTATCAAGGGAACTTACGTTTATCACTACTACTGGGACAGCGAAGCAACGGGGAGACAAGGAAAGGTAGAAGGTGCTTTAAGATGCCAACTCGTTGACGTTAGAAACATAGTCTTTTCTAATCCGCAAGAAAAGGACGAACAAAAACAAGAGTGGATTATAATCGCATCACGGGCGACTGTAAAAAGTGTTCAAGATAAATTGCCGAAGGCAAGGGAAAATGAAGTCGTTGCCGACCACGAAACTGCCGACTACGAAGGACAGATAGACCAGGAAGGGACGGAGATGCTTACCGTTCTTACAAAGTATTATAAGAAAGACGGTAAGGTTTTCTTTACCAAATCTACCAAAGAAATAATGCTGTCTGACGAAATATCTTTAAGCCCCGATGTTGCAAAGGCAAGAAAATACATAGAAACCAAAATGGCATCTGAAAAAATAGATGCGGACACGACAAATCAAACGCCAGATATACCGAAAAAGGCGAAGAAAAAAGAGAAAAACGCCGCAAAATACAGCGCAATTTATTATCCTATCGTGGTAGGACAATACGAAGAAAGAGAAGGCAGTATTTACGGGTTTGGCGAAGTAAGCGGTTTAATCAATAACCAAAAGACAGTCAATAACATACTTGCTTTACAGGCGTATGCGACCGAAAACAATGCTTTCGGAAAGATTGTTGTCAAGGGTGATGCACTTGGCAACCAGCAAATAGATAATAAGCCAGGACAAATACTCTACGATTATTCAAAGATAAACCAGCAGGGTATTTACCGCTTGCAAGACCCACAATTAAGCGAAATGCCACTTAATGCGGTAGATGCGATAATGAGCCTGTCAAGGTCGGTTACGGGTTCTACGGAAGTAATGAGTGGCGAAGTGCTTGGCAAGAATATGAGCGGACAAGCCATCGCACAATTACAAAGTCAAGCGTTATTGCCTACGGAAGAAAAACGCCAGAGAATTCAAGATTGCAAATTAAAGCAAGGCAAGATAATGGAAATGTTTTTCCGCACTCACTATGACGAAGATAGAGAGTTTACCTGGACGGATAGAGTGTTTAACGAAGAAACACAAAAGACCGAAGAATTGATGTTTAAGGACACTTTCAATGCGGAAGATTACAGAAACGAATTGTTTGACATCGTTATTGAAGTTACGGCAGGAACAAGGTCGAGTGTAGGCGGAGACATTGCGATGCTTGATATGGCTTTACAGAACGGCAAAATCGAGTTTATGGACTATGTAAAGTTATATCCGAGCGATGCTTTAAGCGATAAATCGAAACTTATTGAAGAGTTAGAAAACTCACAAAAGAGCGAAATAAACGTTTTAAGAGCCAAATGTGCGCAGCAGGAAGAACAAATCAAACAACTCGCTGGCGTTGCATCAAAACAGGACGAAGTGGTTCAAAAAGCGGTTCAGTGCATCAAGGGTTATTCTTCGTTGCAGCAGTTATGTATCAAACAAAATCAAGAGTTTGCTACCAAGATACAGATTGCAAATAAGCAATTCCAAGAACAGGAAGCAATCATCAAGAATAAAGACCAAGAATTAAGCACGATGTTTAATCAATCGGGTGATATGTTTAACAGGATTATGGAAGCAATGTCGCCCGAAGAAAGACTTAAACTTATGGAAGAGTTTAAGAGTAATCAGATACAAAAGGCTAAACCCGTTCAAACGGGGCAACCTTTGTAAATAAAATTTTCCCTGACACGGGGTGGCGATAGCCTAACAGTGCAAAGGAGCATTTATGCCAAACGATATTTCTGCGCAAAAAACCGATAATGTTGAAGTTGATACTACCGAAACTACAACGTTAGATGAAGATGTCGCCATCGCAGGAGACGACAAGGAAACGGTAGGGGAATTTACCGACACCGACCAGGAAACGGGAAACAAAACCGAAGAAGGCGAAGACGGTAAGAAAGAGAAAACGAAACAGACGAAAGAGCAAAACAAAGTATTCGCCGAAAAGCGAAGAAATGAAAAGGCTATTCAAGAAGAAGCAGAACTGAAATTCTTGAAAGAGTATGTTGGCGAAAACCCGTTCACGCACGAGCCGATAAACACTTTGAGAGATGCGAAAGTCTATAAGACGATGAAACAGATTGAAAAGGACGGTGGCGACCCGATTCAAGACTATCACAAGTATGCTGGAAGAGAAGAGCAAAAAGCGATAGAGACCGAAAAAGAAAGGGAAGAGAAGATACGCGCAGATGTTGACAGTTTTAGGAAAGCGCACCCAGACGTTGACCTGCACGAACTTCAAAAGGACGAAGAGTTTAAGGCGTTTTCTAACAAATTGCTTGGCAAGGTTGCTATGACCGATATATATGATTCATACATATCGCTGAAAGGCGAAGTGTCTGCCAAAGCAACGGAGACGGCAAAAGAAGATTTAGCCAAAAAAATGGCAAAGGACAACACTTCGGCTGGTAATCTGGCTGCAACGGGGGCGGTTGATGCGCCTAAATACACGTTAAAGCAGTTAGAGAAGATGAGTCCTACTGAAATTGATGCGGACTGGAAAAATGTTGAAGCATCATACGACTACTGGCAAAAACACAAAAAATAAAAAATAAGGAGATTTTATTATGGCTTACGAAAATTTTATCGCAAGTGTAGAAGCAAAGAAATTGCTTGAAGAAAGAAATAAATATCTTTGTTTGGCTGACCACTGCACGAGAGAGTGGGAAGGCGAAATAAAGAAACAGGGCGACTCCGTTATAGTCAAAGGCTTCGGGAGACCTACGATTTACGGTTTAACCAAAGACGGCACTTATGCTGCCAACGCTGTCGGAACGGGCAGTATCGCTGGAAAGGGTAAAGACGTTATCCATAAAGGCATACCCAGCCCCGAAGAACTGACGGGATACGAAAAGAAATTTGAAGTCAATCAAATTGCACTTTTCAACTTCCTTGTTGGCGATATAGACGAACAGTTATCGTCCGAAAAAGGTTTAATCGCTAAAACGAGACCGAAGACGGCGCAGGATATTGCGGAACAGCAAGACAAGAGAGTCAGAGACGTTATAATCGCCGAAGTGGGTTGTGCTATCAGCGGCAGCATAAACGGTGCGGCGGCAAGGGCTAACGGCTATGCGCTTACTTCGGGAACGAAGGACACGACTTCGAGCGGCGCAAACAAGGTCAATATCCTTGATGCGATTGACGAAGTAGTTTTACAACTTCGTATGAACAACGTAAAAGACTCGGAAAAAATCTTTTGCGAAGTTTCGCCGAAATTCCTTCGCTGCTTAAAAGTTGCGTTGCGTAAAATCGACACCAACAATTCCAAGATTGTCAGAAATCGTGAAATCGTTTCTTACAACGGTCTTGAATTCATCGGTTGCAACGTAATGCAGAAAGATTCCACCAACGATTATGCGTTTTTCAGAACGGGCGATTCGGTTGCGTTCTTCGACCCGTTGACCAAAGAAGAAGCATACAGACCCGAAGGCGGTTTCTCCGATGCGGTTAAAGGCTTCAACCTTTACGATGCAGGCGTTATGGATACCAGTGCTTGCAAGTATCTTAAAATTGATACTGCAAACTACGAATATTAAGAAAAGGAGATATGAGTTATGGAAAGAAATAAGTTAAACTCGATTGCTTTGGGTGATGCTTTAACGGCAGGCACTTACAAAGAAATGTCGCAGGTTGCAAACGATTCGAGAACGGTTCTGCTTGTAGAAGTAGTAGCCGCAGCATCTTCGTCCGACTTGGGCGATGCGAAACCCGTTGTCTTGACGGTAAAGGGCGGCAACAGCCCTTACAAAGACGGCGATAAGGAAATAAACATCACGGCGGCTGGACTGTATTATATGCAGTTAGATTCGGCGAAATATAAAAACATTTCGACGGACAAATTCAGCGTAAAATACACCACGACTTCCAACGCCGCAAGTGTTAAGGCTGTCTTAATCGAATTGTAAACGAATTGAAAGGGGACAGTATAAAATTTATTGTCCCCTTTTTCCAAATGGAGAGAGAAAATGACACTCGGCGAAATTAAGTTAGAAAGCCTTCGCTTAATGAATACCAACGATGAAGCGTTAAGCGTTGTAAATCTTGCAATATACCAGGAAGACGATAGATATAAAGACTATCTTGACCGTATGGTAGGTTCTATAAACAGGGCTATATCCAGGTTTATCACGATGAAGATTTTACCCACGAAGACGAAACAGGTCGTAATATCACAAGGTAAAACCGTGAAAGACTTTCTAAAATATGAACTTAAAAACTTGATAAGCGATTATGGTTCGTTGGAAAGCATAATACATATTTCGGACTATGTAATACCCGTTACGAATTTTCAAAGACTGGGAGATGCCGAAATATTGATTCCGTATTATTCCGAATACAACTATAAGGGTGTCGCAAGTGAATTTCCATCAAATCCGAAAGAATTCGACTGTTATAACGTAAGCGGCGTTGCAAAATATTTCAACGGGACAGAGTGGGAAGAATTAGATAGCGAAGATTCTTTCACTTTCGTATATAATCCCGTAATTTCGGCGTTTACGGTAAATTCGGACAATAACAGCGAAATAGATATTCCAGAAGTGCTGGCAAGGGCAATTCCTTACTTTGTTAAAGGCGAACTTTACGAACAGGACGAGCCAAATATTGCCGCAACTTCGAGAAATATTTTTGAAAACATCATAACCGAATACGTCTCATACGGTTCGGACAAAAAAACGCATCAAAGTTATGTTAAAAATGTAATGTTTTAAGGAAATTTATGAACATAAAAGAAGATATTGATTTGCGTGAAAGGTCAAAGGTTTCTTTAAGCGGCTTTAAGGGGTTAGATACCTTATCTACTGCGGTAGAAGTTAGTGCTATTCACGCATCGGATATGCAAAACTTAATATCGAGAGACGGCATAAACCATAAACGGTTTGGCTGGTCAACGCAATATCGGTTAAGAAGTAATTCGGCGTTTCCTTCAATAAAAGGCATTTTTAACTTTACGATATACTCAATTCCGTTTCTAATTGTCTATTCTGACAAAAAGTTTTGGCTTGTAAATCGTTCTAACGGTGAATTTGCAAACATAACCAGTAAACGCATTGATGCAAGCGGTGCAGTCGATACAAACGACACTTCGATAAGTCCCGTAAATACGAGTTTACTTTTGGATAAAGAGTGCAGATTGTTTCTTAACGGCAATAAGGCTTATTTTGTCGGTTGCGGCGATTTTCTTGTATTCTCGAAATGGAATAACGGTTATTTTGAATTAAGGCGTGTTGTAGGCAACGAAGACGTTTATATTCCTACGACAACGGAAAATATAGGCTGCCAGGAAGACGGCACTAATTATACGAGAATAACGGCAGAAGAAAAAAATCTACTGTCGCCATATATAAAAAATACTTTGTTTGGTAAAAACCCTGTCGCATCTGGCAAAAGTGCCACTTACTTTTTAGACACTAAAAACTTTGAAGACCTTGAAGTAAAAATCAAAAGAAAAGATGGTGCGATAGTTACGCTTGTAAAAACTTCTAATCCAGGTAATTATACCGCTGGTTCTATTATAAAATCAACGGTTGGGTCATTTAGTGAAAAAACTATTACAGACACCACAACCAAAAACGTTACCGCGACCACAACGACCACATCGACTGGCGAAAGGGTAACGGGTATGTCAACACGGTTGGGCAGTGTCAACGTGTGGCTTAAAGGTCGTGGCGCAAACTGGGGAAGTTATATAGGAAGAGAGTTCGGAATAGAGTCGGACACCTTGTCCGCTGGGCAGGTTGTAAGAAGAAACGGCGTTTATGCAAAAGTCTTGACAAAAAGAGACAGTTGGAACGGTTCTATTATTTTTGGGTTTAACTCTACAAGCGATTACGACACGTTTACCAGCGGTATGTCGGTTACGGGGTCATCGCAAAGCGTTGATTACGGAACAGGCACGTTTGATTCATCATCGCAGACAACTACCACATACGCCGTTGAAGTAAATATAGGCATAACAAGTCAAATTGACTTAATAACTATGTCAAATGGCGGTGTTTTGGCGTTTAGAAACACTATTACAGAAAATACGGCTAAAACCTACTACGGCAAAGTAAATAATGTAGATGTTTATTATACCTTGCCGTCAAGGTTTTCTTGCAAACTCGTTTATATTAAAGGCGGCAGCGTTTCGGTCTTAAACGAAATAGCCGCAACGAGCATACCTATTCAGATAAATAGTGTTAGCGCATCGACAAGTAGTTGTTCCTTTTCAACGACCGCAAGGTTTAATTATCCTAATGTAAATTTTGACTTGTCAAATTTCTCGGCAACAATTTCCACAATTCACTTTGGTAGTTATGTCGATTATGACAGTTTTACATTGTCGGACGGGGCAAATCCCGTAAAATATAGCGGTTCGGTTTCTTTTGAAAATGGAACGATTACATTAAACGCCGTAAGCGGCGAAGAAGATGCCTACGAGCCTTTGTCAGACGGAAAACCGAATATAGAAGTTAAATTGCAAGTCGTTCACGATTCGTCTCAAATCACAAGTGCAGGAATAGGCATTAAGTTCGGAACGCAAGGCACAACGGATAGATTGTTTGTTGTAGCACCTAACGGAAACACTATTTACTGGTCGAAAGACGAAGACTTTACATATTTCGGCGAAAAATCCTGGTGTGTGTGCGGAACGGCAGATAAAAAGATAACTGGTATGGATAGGCTAAACGACACAACCCTTTTAATTGTAAAAGAGTTTTCGGCGCAAGAGCCTTCTATATACGTTATAAGCGGAGCGGTTTATACAGGAACAACCGAAGCAAACACGGTTGACTACACGGCTATGTTTACACCTTCGGGTTTTCAAGTCGGTATGGGGGCTGTCGGCGGCATAACGAATTTTAACGGCGATTGCCTTATGGTTGCGAAAGACGGCGTTTATGCTGTTTCTCTCGGCGAAAATATGACGGTCGATTCGAGATATATAATCCACAGGTCAAAGCAAATATCTAACTTGCTTGAAAGATACGACTTGGCGAATTCTAAATGTGTGGCTTTCAACGGAAAATATTATATTTTTGTCGGCGGCGACCAGAAAGAGTGTTTTGTTGCAGATAACAAATATAAGACTTTGTTTAACAGCGATGAAAGTCAAGTCAATTATGAGTGGTGGAAGTGGACGAATATTCCCGTTAGCGTTTGGGGTTTTGTTGACGATGAATTATGGTTCGGAACGGAAGACGGGCAGTTGTGTAAGTTTACAAGAAATTTCTATGACGAAGAAAAGATTTTGCTTACAAGCGGACTTGTCGCCTATGATACAGCAGACGGATACATTAAACGCTTTACGGTTGAAAACACCATTGATTTTTATACGGGAGATAAAGTCTTAATCGGTTGCAATTTCTATCAAGAAATACAGACGAGTAAATTTTATGTCGATAGCGGCAGGACTTATTTTGAATTACCGCTTAATAAATTTACAGACGGCGAAAATATTAAGATTTTAACCGATGGTTCGTATGTAGATTATGCCATACAATTCGACAATAACGGTTTAACTTTTTCAATCGAATATGTGGCAACAGGAAATTCGATTACTTTCCATAAAAACGTCAAGGGTATTTCTTTCAATGTGTTAAAGTCCGATTCAAAGATACTCTTATTAAACGATAAAAACGAAGAAGTGTCTTTTGTAAGCAGCATCAACCCAGCGATAGCGGATTTCAAGGCAACTTTGATACACAAATCGGTAGTAATTGCAGAGTGGTGGACGGGCGCACTGGATTTAGGAACGAGAGCATATCAAAAAACCCTTACTTGGTTGTGTTTGACGGGCGAAAAAAGCCTTGCAAATCACCTAAAATATGGTTTTAAGACAAGGTTCAATCACAACGATTACGAACTTTTAAGGGCAAATAACGACCTTGAAATGAAAGAAACGGATATTCAGACAATATCGCTTGATAGCGAGTTCGGTTCTTCATACACGAGAAGATTAAACATAAGAAACGTAAACTTTGTTATGTTGTATTTCAAAAGCGACACGGAGACGGATATTGCGATAAATTCCGTTCAAATCGAATTCAAGCGTATTAAGAGAAATATAGGGGTAAGATAATATGGATAACTATGTAAAAATCATAACAAATGCGATTATCGAAGATATTCTCTCGCAAGGCGTGAGAGATATGCCGCAAAATCCAGCATCGCAGGGATATAGCGAAAGACAGATAAGGGCGTTTTACTATAAGCCCGAAAAACTTATCATCGAAAAACTGCAAGCGGTAGAAAGTTCGTTAAAAGACTTTTTAGACGGCATAAACGCAGGGAAAATCAATTTTTCCGACATTGTGGACGACTTAACCACCAACAATGCGGAAAAACCGTTAAGTGCTAAACAGGGCAAAGTGTTAAACGACAAAATTGTCCAGGAAATATCGGACAGGCAGACAAACGACAATCTCAAAGTGGATAAGTCTTCGATAGCCGATAATCTAACCACAAACGATAACACGAAGGTGTTAAGCGCAAAACAAGGTAAGGTTCTTGACGAGAAAATTGATTCCGAAGCGGCATCGCTTGACAGCAAAATAGATGCGAGAACGAGTGTATATCTTACCGCCGATGAAAATGGTTATGTATATGCTAATTATGCAGGAGAGTAAATATGGATTTAAAACTTGTATCAGATGATGCGTTCAGAAACCAGTTAGAAAATGTAAATATGTTCCTTTCGTTGATAGCGGATAGGCTTGGAAACAGTCTTGCGCACAGTTTAGTCGTGCAAACAGACCCCGAAGAATATAAATATACGTTTTCGCTTTTAACTAAAACGGGCATCACGTTAAGTTCTTACACGATTGATTTGCCTATCGAACAGTCGGTTGTAAATATTCAGCCAACGCAAGACGGCAAATTAAAATTCACTCTACGAAACGGAAACGAAACCGTTGTAGAAACGAGCGCAATCGTCAGTGGGTTAGCATCTACCACTTATGTAAACGAAAAGATTGCCGAAGAAGTCCAAAACAGGAATAGCGCGATATTATCCGCAGCGGCAGAGTTGCAAGGGAATATCAACCTAAAATTAGACAAGTCAGCCGTAACGGATTCGTTATCCAGCGATGAAACGCAGAAACCTTTAAGTGCAAAACAGGGTAAGGCGTTAAAAGCGTTGATAGACAGCGAAACAACGGCAAGACAAGAAGCGATTGAAGGCTTACCCTTCTATGTAGGGGAAGACGGATATATATATCAAAAAGATTAAAGGAGAAAGATTATGCCAAGTAAAATTTTGACAGATGACACTTTCGCAGCGGAAATGGGAAAGTTAAACCAGACACTTTTAAGGCTTGCAAGCAATAACGGCGGTCTTGAAATAAACAGTATGGAAGACCTAAACGCTATCGTAAGACTTGGAAGGGCAAAAGAGTTTCTTGAAGTAAGCGACCAGGTTGAAGTCGAAAGAGAAACCAACATCACGGTAAGCAAAGGAAACAGTCAAGGCATCACCGCCGTAAGCATCACGGCAAGCACTTTCCTTGCAAAAATGGGGACGACCCACGCAGGCGTGTATGAAGCAACGTATGACGGCAACGTATGGCACAAAGAGAACGGCGAAGTAATAACCCTTTCGGAATACGGTATAACCGTTACGGGAACGCCGCAGGCAAATGATGTTGTAATCGTTACGGAGACGGCAAGCGTTCTTACCTTCGATGTCGTTGACTTCGACAAAATGACACCAAGAAACCCGAAATTAACAAAGAGTATTCAACTTTTGATGCACGATGTTTTACTTTACGGGACGATGCCTTTTTCCGCGCCGCAATTACTTTACTATGCGTTAAACGGTCTTGCCGCAGGTAATTATAAGTTTACGCTTGACCACGCAGCCTATGGTGGTGGCACTCAATATGACGGAACTTATATGTTTACCTTAACGCAGGCGATACCAGCGAAGGGCGGTTTCAGACACACGAATATCGGCGGTTATAAGAGTTCTTATGCGCAAAGCGATGTTATAGGCAATTATTTAAAAACCTATCAGCCTGTCGCTGCTAACGGAACGGGCGGCGCAGAAATAGAAACCGTTGCCGTGTCGCTTTATGACGGTGAAACGGTTTGCACGGATTTAGGCAAATTCACGGCACAGAACAGGTCGTATATGACCGATGACGGTTATCACAACTCTACGGAAAGAAACGCTTACGGCTCTAACAGATACAGGGATTCGGTTTATAGGCTTTGGCTTAATTCCAACGCATCGTCTAACTTCTGGAAACCGCAGTCCGTATTTGATAGAATTCCTGGCGGTTCTACGATGGCAGGGTTCTTATATGGTCTCGACCAAGAGTTTGTCGATGCTTTGGGTGAAGTCCAAGTTAAAACGGCGTTGCATCAATTCGATAGGGCTAACGGTGCGACCTACGATATAACTTACGATAAAGTGTATCTCGTATCAAGAAAGGACGTTCATGGCACGGACGAGTATAACGATATAAGCGAAGGTTCGCAACTCGAATACTATAAGAACACGACTAACGCCGATAAGATAAAATATCAAAGCGGTTCGGCAAAATACTGGTGGTTAAGAACGCCGTATTCGTCTGTCGCGAACAGTGTTCGGCGTGTCGATACTTCGGGTGATATGTACTACTACGGTGCTTACGGCACTCACGGCGTTGTCCCTGCTTGCAGTATTTGCGGTAAGGTCAATATTACAGTCGGAGACTAAAATAAATTCACCCCGATAGGGGTGAGTAAAGGAGAGATATGTCAGTGCCTGTAAGCAAAAGGGCAAAAGGAAAATTAGAAGTATTTACACTTATAAATAATCTGGTGCAATATACAGAACAAAAGGTGCAAAACAAAAACTATTTTTCCTTTGCCTTAAACCAGGTTGTCAATGAGAAAATTGTTCCAAACAACTTAAAACCCGTTCTTGCAAAAAACATATATTCTGAAACGCTTGCGATAAAAAACTACGCAAACAGAGCAAATAAAGTTTATGTGAAAACAAGTGCCGACTATACTCTTCGGAGAGAATTTCAAAATAAGGCTATAACTGAAATAAGTGCTTTACGCAAAGATATTGAAAGGGCAATGATAGTTTGCAATATACCAGGAAAAGAAATTTATTACTGGGAAGGCTTATTGCATACCATCGAAGAACTTTTAAGAAACTGGCGTAATGAAGAATATATAAAATATATGGGTTAGAAGTTAATCTACGCCGTATTCGTCTAACGCGAACAATGTTCATAATGTCAATACTTCGGGTGATATGAACAACTACGATGCTAACAACACTAACGGCGTTGTCCCTGATTGGGTAGTTTTCCGAAAGGGAAATTATGCAAGGAACTTCTATCCCGTCCCGTAAGGGCGAAAATAAGAACGGTGATGCAATTTACTCGATAATTATTGCTATACACGCCGACCAAAACTTTTTTATGAGTGTTAAAGATGATGTTTGCGATTTTAGAAGTTTATAAGATGGACTACAAAAATGCAAAAGAAACACTTTATGGAAAGACAGCGTTGCAGGATATACGAATAATGCGTTAAGCAATATATACCTGTTAAAACAAAAGTTAGATGCCGACACTTATGAGATACAGCCTTATAACGAATTTATTATATACGAACCGAAAAGAAGAGAGATACAATCCACGAAAATACCCGACAGGGTTTTTCAAAGAAGTTTATGCGACAACTATTTGACAAATGAAATACGAAAAGGCTTTGTTTATGACAATGGGGCGTGCCTGAAAGGAAAAGGGACGGAATTCGCAAGACGTCGCCTTAAAAGGCACTTGCAAGTCCATAACAGACATTTTGGTATGACTGGTTGGGTGCTGAAATGTGATTTGAAAGATTACTTCGGAAGCACGCCACACGAAATAGCGAAACAGGCGATAAACAAAAGGGTAAAGGACGACTGGGTAAAAATTCAAGTAGGCAAAATCATTGATTCTTTCGCACATAAAGACAAGCCAGGAAGGGGCATCGGCTTGGGGTCGCAAGTATCTCAACTAATACAGTTGTCTGTTTTAGATGATATTGACCATTATATCAAGGAAGTTTTACATATAAAGACTTACGTCAGATATATGGACGATATAATACTAATTCACGAAAATATTGACCATTTAAGGGCTTGTAGAGACACTATAAAGTGTATGGTTAAAGCGTTGGGGCTTAATCTCAACAAAAAGAAAACTCATATACAGCCGTTAAAACAGCCGATTCATTTTCTTGGGTTTAGTTATAGGCTTATAGAAAGCGGAAAAGTTATAGTAAAACTTTTGCCAGAAAAAATTTCTCACGAGAGAAGGCGGCTTAAAAAACTCGTTGCCCGTGCAAAAGCAGGCAAAATGACAAGGGCGCAAGTCGATGATTGTTATAGAAGTTTTAAGGCGCACGTCTCTGGAAGAAAAACAAGCAAGAACAGGTCAAGAAAACGGGTGCTAAAAAGGAACACTCATAATCTTGTCAAAAAATTTGATAAATTTTATAAGGAGATATGGAAAGATGATTACCATTGTAAAGAAAGACCAAATCGTTAGGAAATTGCAGCGCAAAGATGCCGAAAACACTGCTAAAATCAAAAAGAACGAAGCGCAGACCGCTTATTTAGCAATGATGACGGATACCAACTTGGAAGAAGGAGAAAACGAAAATGACTAACAAGTTTGAAAAAGTAAAAGAATACTACGAAAGCGGTTATTGGACGAAAGCGATGGTCGCAAATGCGGTTGTTAAAGGCTGGATAACGCAAGAACAGTATGAACAAATCGTCAACAACAATTAACAATATTTGTAAGCGTTGTCGTGCAATAACAAACAAAAAGCCTTGCGATAAACCTTGTAAGGACTGGTATTTATTGCTTGATAAAATGCTTAAAGGAGCAGAGAAATGAAAAAGAAAACATTTATGTTTTTATACGTTTTGTTTTGCCTTTTGCTGGTAGGTTTTCTCGTTGCCAGTTTGGTGGTAAAGTATGCCAAAGCGGAAGAGATT